>ENA-OQAN01000694-OQAN01000694.1-human-gut-metagenome-genome-assembly--contig:-NODE-694-length-16873-cov-1.986146_pt1 | contig 16873 bp, 32 predicted proteins | sample MGYA00242735_ERZ504527 | MGnify/ENA primary metagenome ERZ504527 (study PRJEB26092, sample SAMD00036230) | human gut metagenome | host: Homo sapiens | study: EMG produced TPA metagenomics assembly of... | reverse complement strand
CGCCCTCGGTGTTGGCGCGCACCGCGATCTTGGTACGGGCACCGGCCTCACGCGCGATGGCCATGATCGAGACGGCACCGGAAACCAGTTCCGGAACCTCACGTTCGAACAGACGGCGAACCAGCTCGGGATGGGAGCGGGACACCACGATTTCCGGGCCTTGAGGCCACGTGCGACATTCACCACATACACGCGGATGCGCTCACCATGGCGGTAACGCTCTCCCGGCACCTGTTCACGACGCGGCAGCAACGCTTCGACGTCGCCAACGGCCACGTGCACATTGGAGGTGTCCTTCACATCCTGCTGCACAATGCCGGTGATCAGCTTGCCCTTCTGCCCGGAGAACGCGCCGAACACCTTGTCGTCCTCGGCCTTGCGGAACAGCTGGCTGATGACCTGACGCGCGGTGGCGGCGGCCAGACGGCCGAAGTCGCGCGGGGTGTCATCATATTCCTCGCCCAGAGTCGGCGCAGGGTGCGGATTATCCTCGGTCGGCTCGACGGGGATCTCATCCTGAGCCCAAACGGTAAAGCTTCCGGCACGCGGATCAAGCTCCACACGAGCATGCTTCGCCGCGTGCGGCGTTTTCAGATATGCCAGTCGCAATGCTTCCGAGAGTGCGGCATCCAGCGTCTCGGGATCGATTCCCTGCCCAGCTGCGAGCTGGTGCATTCCTGCCAGGTCCAGTTCCATACTTCCAAGACCTCCTATATGAAGTTATTCCGAGCGCTCGGCCCAATGGTCACAGTCGACTACTAGTCTAATGTTTCATGCAGACACGCTCCCCGTTTTTCCCCTTGGCCTTGTCGACTGTCAGACGCGCCTGCGTCTTGGTGTGCGCGAGCGCCCTTGTGGCATCACTGGCCGCGTGTTCCGCTCCTCGAATCGCAGGTCGCGCCGAAGCCGAACAGCAGCCAAGTCCTTGCGAAAGGGCGTATGCAGACGCGACTGCCAACGCCGACATCATGGCAGACAGGTCACGCCATATCGTCATGCGCTATCTTGCCGCGCAGGAGGCGGTTTCAGATTGGGCCAACACCGCGGCATATTGCCCGGCGCGATTCGCCGATGGCACGTTGCGTAGTGCGCAGGCCCGTCACACTGCCCGTCTGATGGCAGCGCGACTTGCGATCAACATCGCACAGCCCACGCTGTCGCGTTGCGATGACATTGACTCACTTGATATTGACGCGGATTCGCTTTCCGCCATGTCCGTTGCGGAAGATCAGGTGGGGTTCGCGATGGAGTGTTCGCCGCGCGTTCCTTCGGTCATGCGACGCTTGACATCAGCGATCGTCATAAAACCACTTCGCAACGCCTGATTTCTCTTTCCGGAGCCGAAGACAATCGTGCGAAAACCTATGATGTCACGCAGCTGCTCGCCAATCCCTAATACCATCGTGGATTCCGCAACGGGCTTGTACGCGCCAACCGATGCGTCCTGGAAATGAATTGCGCGCGCAGCGAAATCGCAGCCGTTGCGGCAAGCTCGACTTCGTCGAACGCCTCGACGAAGTCCCAACAACCTCGGACGACCATTCGGATGACTCCCGGGAACAGTCACTGGGCATGCTCGCCAGCATGATCGCCGACCGCGTGGATCTGGCACTCGACTGGGGTTATCCGGCATTCGACGAAGCGCTATTCGCATAGCGCAGACTTGCGTACGCTGTCCGCGCAACCGTCTTCACACAATGCGACGCAGTGTTCCCGCGAATAAGACACGCCGAGCAATCGCAGACATCGCAAAAATCCCTCAATCGGATTTGACAATCGCCAAAGCTGTGGCAAAATGATGAAGTTGCTTGTTTTCAAGTAGCACAATGGATAAGTGTCCGAGCGGTCTAAGGAGCACGCCTCGAAAGCGTGTGAGGGCGAACCCCTCCGCGAGTTCGAATCTCGCCTTATCCGCAAGTAGAAAAACCGGAGCAACGGCGCTTCGGTTTTTTTTATTGCTTACAGCCCTGTGGCACGTAGGAGCACATAGGAGCCAAGGTTATTGCTTTAGACGATCTGCAACTTTTATGCCTTCATTCATCGTCGCACACTTCTTCTACCCCTGAAAATGCATGCCTGTCTTAAGGCCGCTCAATCCTCGATAGAAGACGTACTGGCGTTCGATTACCCTAAAATGCAACGAATTATTACAATTGCGTCTCGGTTATGGACTCGTGAGAACGTCGTAACGTCGTCGTGACATTTCACATGATTCTCGTGTTCTTTTCGGCTATATCCCGTTTTTCCGTTTTTGCGATTGCGTGATGTGGTTTTGTGATGCGATTATTTGGTGCGATTGTATAGCGCAATCTTCTGTGTATCCGTACAGTATGTGCTCTTACAAAGTACGTTTCGCACGAATCGCTTCGGCACGAATCGCCAACTGGTCGTCTTCCGGATATTCGATATGTTCCAGCGTCAATCCTTGCGGAGCGATCGGACCGGTGCTGCCTTCACGCAACGGCGTCGTCATTTTTTTCGGCGAACCAATCCACGGAACGTTTGCCGATGCCTACCTGCACACAACCATTAACCAACGATCGCCACCATATTGCGTGCGAAAGCGTCCGCAACGATGGTGAAGCACAGCAGTCCGGATTCGACCGCAGGCGTGCGATATCGCTCCCCCATCGTATTTCCGTCGTCGATCAGCGGATGCTGCGGTATACGACGCCAATACGCGGTTTTCACCTCGCGTATGGTGGTGCCTCCAGGATTCGGGGTTGCGAACGAGCCGAAATCATGCAGGCCGATAGTCATTTCAGCAGCTTGTTCATAGCTTCGATGTTGAGATCATCGTCGATATGCAGCACGCAATTGCGGATACGTGGATCGATTTCGCTTGATCGGTCGGCAATGCGATATACGTAAGTGCGTTCCAGTGCGGAGAAACGTGCGTCGAATCCTTCGGGAGCTTCCTCGATGGAACGAATGGCGATGTCATTCGGCAGCATGCGTTGCAGCCGTCGCTTCAACGCCATCACCGGTTCGACCTGCATATGCCCGACGCAACGTGCAAGCGTCTCCTCATTGATGTCGAGATGGCAAACTTGGTGCGACGCATGCACGCCGGTATCGGTACGACCCGCGACGGTCAGGCGCAGCGGCTCGTCATCATCGCCTTCCGGTACACGAAGAACGGTATGCAGCACTCGTTCGATTTCTCCCTGCACGGTACGCATGTCAGGCTGTTTCGCCCATCCGTAGAAATCGGTGCCGTCATATGCCAAGTCGATACGTAATCTCACGGCAATGAGCATAACAAAAGGCGCATAACAACATATGACAACGCATAACAAAAAGGCTGGGAACCTTTCGATTCCCAGCCTTTTCATCAGCTAGTCAAGCCTGCTTGATGCCAATCACTCGGCGTTCTCTGCGGTGGCTTCCTGAGCCTCAACCGGTGCCTCTTCGACAACCGGAGCTTCTTCAGCGGCAACCTTGGTTGCAGCTTCGGCTTCCTTGACCACGGCCTGCTTCGGGCTCACCGGCTCGGTGACGAGCTCGATGATGGCTGCCGGAGCGGCATCGCCACGACGCGGAGCAATCTTGACGATGCGGGTGTAGCCACCCTCACGCTGCTCCATCTGCTCGGCAATCTCGGTGAACAGCTTGTGCACGACGGACTTGTTGCGGATGACACGCATCACGCGACGACGGCTGTGCAGATCACCACGCTTGGCGAGCGTGATCAGACGCTCAGCCAGCGGACGAAGGCGCTTGGCCTTCGGCAGGGTGGTGGTGATGCGGCCACGCTGGAACAGGCTGGTAGCCATGTTCGCGAGCATAAGACGCTCATGAGCCGGGCTGGAGGCCAGACGCGGACCCTTCTTTGGTGTAGGCATTGTTTCTCCTTGAAAGCCCCGTCGGACTCAGGTGGGCAGTTGCCCGAACATCCGAATCCGACGAAGCGGTTAGGTCAAAAGCGGCGAATCACTCGTCTTCCGGCGAGAAGAAAGTGCCGCCTTCGAGGTTGTTGGTATCGAAGTTGCCCAGCGGGGAAGCCTTGAGGGCCAGACCCAAGGACTGGAGCTTTTCCTTGACTTCGTCAATGGACTTCATACCGAAATTGCGGATGTCGAGCAGATCCTGCTCGGTGTGGGCGACCAGCTCGCCGATCGTGTGGATGCCCTCGCGCTTCAGGCAGTTGTAGCTGCGCTGGGTGAGGTTGAGATCCTCGATCGGAACGGCCATCTCCGGGTTGGTTTCCTCTGCCACCGGGGCAGGTCCAACCTCGACGCCCTCAGCCTGGGTGTTGAGCTCGCGGCACAGGCCGAAGAGTTCCACCAAGGTGGAGCCTGCGGATGCGACAGCATCACGCGGGGAGATTGCCGGCTTGGTCTCCACGTCCAGGATGAGCTTGTCGAAGTCAGTGCGCTGTTCAACGCGAGTGGCTTCCACGCGATAGCTCACCTTGAGCACCGGGGAGTAAATCGAGTCGACCGGGATACGGCCGATCTCGGCGTTATCCTGCTTGTTCATCTGGGCTGGCACATAACCGCGGCCACGCTCGACGGTGAATTCGATCTCGAGTTCGCCATCTTCAGCGAGAGTTGCGATATGCATATCCGGGTTGGCGATAGTGACGCCGGCCGGCGGAGTGATATCACCCGCGGTGGCCTCGCCCTTGCCGCTCTTGCGCAGATACATGACAACCGGCTCATCGTATTCGCTGGTGAGCACGATGCCCTTGATGTTCAACAGGATCTCAGTAACGTCCTCTTCAACACCCGGCAGAGTGGTGAACTCATGCGGGACGCCGGAGATACGCACCGAAGTCACAGCCGCTCCAGGGATGGAGCTCAGGAGGGTACGGCGCAGCGAGTTGCCAAGCGTGTAGCCGAAACCAGGCTCGAGAGGCTCGATGGTAAAGCGGGAACGCTGAGGTTGAGAGATTCCTCGGTAAGTGTCGGACGCTGTGCGATAAGCACTGTGGTTATCCTTTCAGCTTCAGGCCGGTGGTGCACTCACCGGCCATAAGCGGCGTTGGATTGATGATTTCTTCTAGTGCTCAGACGCGACGGCGCTTCGGAGGACGAACGCCGTTGTGTGCCTGCGGGGTGACGTCGGTGATGGAACCGACTTCGAGTCCGGCGGACTGCAAGGAACGGATAGCGGTTTCACGACCGGAACCCGGGCCTTCACGAACACGTCGACCTTCTTCAGACCGTGCTCCATAGCCTTGCGGGCTGCGGATTCAGCGGCCATACCAGCGGCGTACGGCGTGGACTTACGGGAGCCCTTGAAACCGACATCGCACCGGACGCCCAGGACACAACTGCGCCGGACGGTCGGTGATCGAAATAATAGTGTTGTTGAAGTGGACTTGATGTGCGCCTGCCCAACCGGGACCGACTTGCGGTCGCGGCGACGCGGCTTGCGCGCGGCTTGCTTTTGAGCTGCCATTGACCCTCGTTTCCTAATAACGAATTTGCTTTGTTGTTCAGGCGATGAAACTTACGTCTCGTGGTCTGAACTGACAGCCACCTATTACTTGGTGGCCTTCTTCTTTCCGGCGACCGTGCGCTTCGGGCTTGCGGGTACGAGCATTGGTCTTGGTGCGCTGACCGCGCACAGGAAGTCCCTTACGGTGACGCTGGCCTTGGTAGCAGTTGATCTGAATCTTACGACGGATATCCGCATCGATTTCACGACGCAGATCGCCCTCGATCTTGTAGTTACCCTCGAGGTAGTCACGCAGCGTGATCAGCTGCTCATCCGTCAGATCCTTGACGCGAATGTCCGGGTTGATACCGGTCGCGGCAAGCGTTTCCTTGGCACGAGTGCGACCCACACCAAAGATGTAGGTGAGGGCGATCTCGATGCGCTTCTCATTGGGGATGTCGACTCCGGCAAGACGTGCCATTGCGATTCCTTCTGTTTTCCGCAGGTCTTGCACCGAGTCGTCCGGTTTCCCGGCCCGGGCCTGCGTACCCGGGGTTCATACCGCTTGCGCGATCCTGTGACTCAGCGCCTGTACTTATTATGCCGCTGGATCTGCTCTCAGCCTGACGCTGCTTGTGGCGCGGGTTGACGCAGATCACCATGACGCGGCCGTGACGACGGATCACGCGGCAGTTCTCGCAGATCCTCTTCACACTAGGGCTGACCTTCATGGTTTTCCTTTGCTTGTGTACCTTACTTGTAACGGTACGTAATACGGCCGCGGTTCAGATCATAAGGGCTCATTTCCAGCACAACACGATCCTGCGGCAGAATGCGAATATAGTTCTTCCTCATCTTGCCCGAGATGGTTGCGAGCACGATATGCTTGTTCTCGAGTTCAACGCGGAACATCGCGTTCGGCAGTGCTTCCACTACCTGTCCTTCGACTTCAATCACACCGTCTTTAGCCATGAGCCTCGTTCCGTTCTTTGGCGATTACTATGCGTGCCCGAAGACACACCAACTTGCAAGAATACACGAAACGGAACTACGGCACGTTCGGCGTGTCGCAATTCCCGTTTTCGATTGATTTGTGGTATTTTATTGGGCTTTCTTATCGTTGCATACGATTTGAATCTGCCCGATTTTCAGCTATATCAGCCAAGCTCAGCCACGATGGTGGCCTGGATCTCTTCGACGGAGCCGACGCCGTTGAAGGTCTTCAGCAGCCCGCGCTCTTCATAGGTGGCCAGCAACGGAGCGGTTTCCTTGGCATACACATCAAGACGCTTGGCGATGGCTTCCGGAGTGTCGTCGGAACGGCCTTCGATCTCGGCACGCTTCTTCATGCGCTCCATAAGCACGTCATGGTCAGCGTCGAGAGCCACCACAGCGTCCAGAGGAGTGTTCAGATCGGCGAGGATGGCGTCCAGTGCCTCAACCTGGGATGCGTTGCGCGGATAGCCGTCGAGGATCCAACCGTTCTTGGCATCATCCATGGCCAGACGATCCTTGACGATCTTGTTGGTCAGCTCGTCCGGAACCAGTTCGCCCTTGTCGATGTACTTCAGTGCCTCAACACCGAGCTCGTCTTGTTCTTGATGTTGTAGCGGAAGATATCGCCGGTGGAGATTGCCGGAATACCGTAGTGCTCGCTCAGCAGCGCAGCCTGGGTGCCCTTACCGACGCCCTGCGGTCCCATAATCAGCAGTCGCATGTTATTCTCCGTTTCATTGAGCCTCTTGCGAGGCTTTCTGATTCTCGATTGGTTACATGAAAATCGTGATACCGTTTCACGTCGAAACGGTATCACGATTTTGAGGTTTTACTTGCCTTCCTTGTGGTCAGTGCCCTCGAACAGGAATCCAGCGTACTGGAACTGTTCGGTCTGGGCCTTGGCCTGGCGCAGAGTGTCAAGGCCGACGCCTGCGATGATCAGGATGGTGGTGCCGCCGAACGGCAGCTTGGTGTTGAGGTCGAGCGCCATGATGAGCACGGTCGGAATAAGCGCCACGAATAGTAGGTACACGGCACCGACGGTGTTGAGCCTGTTCATCACGTAGCTCAGATAACGGCTGGTAGCGCTGCCTGCGCGGATGCCAGGAATGAAGCCGCCGTACTGCTTCATGTTGTCCGCGGTTTCGTCCGGGTTGAAGGTGATTTCCGTGTAGAAGAAGCAGAAGAACACGATCATCAACGCGTACAGTGCGATGTACCACACGGAAGTGGTGTTGGCCAAGTTGGAGTTGATCCACTTGACCCAGGACTGGTCGGATTTGCCGAACTGTGCGATCAGGGTCGGGATGGCCAGAATGGAGGACGCGAAGATCGGTGGAATAACGCCGCTCATATTGATCTTCAGCGGCAGGTAGGTGGAGGATCCGCCGTACATCTTACGGCCAATCATACGACGGGTGTACTGCACCGGAATACGACGCTGGGAAAGCTCGACGTAGATGACGAGGATCATGATGACCAGCAGCACACCGACGACCGCGGCAAACTTCGCCCAATTGCCATCGGTGCCTTTGGTGCCCCCAACCGATCTCCCAAAGCTGCGGCAGGAAGCCGGAGCAGATGGACATGAAGATAAGGATGGACATACCCTGACCAAGACCTTATCGTGATCAATTCGGCCATCCACATGATGAGGCCGTGCCGCCAGTCATGATGAGCACCATGACCACGAGGTTCCAGACGGAACCGTCAGGCACAACCTGGGAGCACCGGTAGTTGAACAGGGCGCCGGAGCGGGCGGTCACCAGAATGGTGGTGGACTGCAGCACAGCGAGGCCGATGGTCAGGTAACGGGTGTACTGGGTCAGTTTGCTTCGCCGGACTGGCCTTCCTTGTGCAGCGCCTCGAAGCGGGGAATCACCACACGCAGCAGCTGGATGACGATGGATGCCGTGATGTACGGCATAACGCCCAGTGCGAAGATCGATAGCTGCAACATTGCGCCGCCGGAGAAGAGGTTCACCAGACCAATGAAGTTTTCGGAGGTGCTATCCATCGAACCGAGGCACTGCTGAACGACCTTATAGTCGACGCCTGGGGTCGGAATGAACGAACCAATACGATAAATGATGATGATACCAAGAGTGAAGAGGATCTTGTTCCTCAACTCCTTGGTTTTCAAGGCCTGGATTAACGTCCTCACCTGGGATTCCTTCCATCGACGTGCGCGCCTGCGCACCCATGCAAAACAGACTCTACCGATCGAGTCTAGCGTACGGCGTCTACCTACACGTGGAGTGTTCCATCCTTTGTCGGTTTTTTACAAGATTTCGAGGCATTGTTTTCGTTGTTCCCCCGTACTGGACCAAACGAAGTGAGGCTTCCCCCGTCTAAGCGGGAGAAGCCTCACTTGCAAGCTTCAGTCAGCTCTACATTCCTTGGAATCAGTCCTCGGAGATGGAGCCGCCGGCACCTCGATCTTGGACTTGGCGGAAGCGGAAGCCTTAACACCCTTGATGGTGTAGCTGCCGAAACCTCGCCGTCGCCCAGGACCTTGACCGGGTACCGTTACGCACGGCACCCTTGGCGACCAGATCGGCAACGGTGATTTCGCCACCCTGCGGGAACAGTTCCGCGAGAGCAGCAACGTTGACGACCTGATATTCCTTCTTGAACGGGCTCTTGAAGCCACGCAGCTTCGGAAGGCGCATGTACAGCGGCAGCTGGCCACCTTCGAAGCCCGGACGAACCTGGTAACGCTTCTTGGTGCCCTTGTCGCCACGGCCCGAGGTCTTACCCTTGGAGCCTTCACCACGGCCGACGCGAGTGCGATCCTTCTTGGCGCCCGGAGCCGGCTTCAGGTCATGCATCTGCAGAATATCTGCCATAATCAGTCAGCCTCCTCAACGGTGACCAGGTGACGGAGGACCAGCAGCTGGCCACGGAGGGCCGGCGTGTCTTCACGGGTCACGGTCTTGCCAATCTTGTTCAGGCCCAGAGTCTGAGCCGCAGCACGCTGCTTCGGAGTGGAGTTCACCAGACCGTGGTGCAGCTTGATGTTCAGGTTAGTCATCACTCACCGTCCTTCTGAGCGGCTTGGCTGTGCTTCTTCACGGGCCTTACGAGCCTCGGCGATGCCTTCGGCGCGAGCACGCAGCAGGGAGTCAGGAGCCACCTCTTCGAGGGACATGCCACGACGGGCTGCGATCTCTTCCGGCTCTTCGAGCTTCTTGAGAGCGTCGACGGTTGCGCGCACCACGTTAACGGCGGTGGCGGAGCCATCGACTTGGTCAGGACGTCGGTGATGCCAGCGCATTCCATGACGGCGCGGACCGCACCGCCGGCGATAACGCCGGTACCCGGAGCAGCCGGACGCAGGAGCACGGTGCCAGCAGCATCATGGCCGATCACCGGGTGAGTGACGGTGCCTTGATGCGCGGAACGGTGAACATGTGCTTCTTGGCATCCAGCTGGCCCTTAGCGATTGCAGCCGGGACCTCACGGGACTTGCCGTAGCCGACACCCACGGTGCCGTTGCCGTCGCCAACCACCACGAGGGCAGCGAAGCTGAACGTACGACCACCCTTGTGGGTCTTGGACACACGGTTGATGGTCACCACGCGATCGAGCATCTCGTTCTCGTGAGATTCCTCACGACGGTTGCGACGCTCGCCACGACGACCCTCACCACGCTGGCCACGACGGGACTTGCGATCCTCGTTGGTAGCTTCAGCAGCAGCCTGAGTGTTCTGAGTTTCTTCAGCCACTTGGGTTTCCTTTTCGTTGTCGCTCACAGTGCCAGACCTCCCTCGCGGGCGCCTTCAGCGACAGCTGCGACGCGGCCATGATACTTGTTGCCGCCACGATCGAACACAACCGCGGTGATGCCTGCGTCCTGAGCCTTCTTGGCAATCAGTTCGCCGACCTTCTTGGCAGCTTCGGTCTTGGTGCCTTCGAAACCTGCGAAATCGCTCATCAGAGTGGATTCGCTCACCAAGGTAATGCCCTTGGTGTCATCGATGATCTGGGCAACCATGTGACGGTTGGAACGGGTAACCACCAGACGCGGGAGCTCCGGGGTACCGCTGATGCGCTTGCGCAGACGAGCGTGACGGCGCTGAAGCGCGACCTTCTTGCCCTTACCGAAAATCTGGACGCTCATTACTTACCAGCCTTTCCAGCCTTGCGCAGGATGCGTTCATCCGAGTACTTGATGCCCTTGCCCTTGTAGGTTCCGGAGCGCGAAGCTTGCGGATGTTAGCGGCGCACTGGCCGACAGCCTGCTTGTCGATACCCTTGACGATCACCTGGTTCGGATTCGGCAGTTCGAACTCGATACCTTCCGGCGGCTCAACGGTAATGGTGTGGGAGTAACCGAGGGAGAACTCGATACCCTTGCCCTTCGCCTGAGCACGGTAACCGGTGCCGATGATGTCCAGAGTCTTGGCGTAACCCTCGTGCACGCCCTTGACCATGCTCGCCACGATGGAACGAGCCAGGCCGTGCTTTGCACGGGTCGGACGCAGATCGTCAGCCGGAACGAGGATGATCTCGTTGCCTTCGACCTGAGCGGTGATGCTTCCGGAATCTCGTAGGAGTCAGTGCCCTTGGCGCCCTTGGCGGTGAAGGACTGACCGTCGATCTTGACTTCCACGCCAGCAGGAATGGTGACGGGGAGCTTACCAATATGCGATGCCATGTTTCAGCTCTCCTTTCTCACCAAACGAAAGCGACGATTTCGCCGCCGATGCCTCGATCGAGGCATTCCTTCTGGGTCAGCAGTCCCGAGCTAGTCGAGATGATTGCGATGCCAAGGCCACCGAGCGGCATCGGCAGAGCATCGGACTTTGCGTAGCGACGCAGGCCCGGCTTGGAGATGCGCTTGATGCCCTGGATGGAACGCTCGCCGTTCGGACCGTACTTGAGGGTGACCTCGAGAGTCTGGCCGACCTTGGCTTCCTTGGCGGTGAAGTCCTTGATGTAGCCTTCACGCTTCAGGATCTCGGCGATGTTCGCCTTGAACTTGGAGTACGGCATATCCACGGTCTCGTGCTTTGCCGCGCTCGCATTACGCAGACGCGTAAGCATGTCTGCGATCGGATCTGTCATTGTCATTTGGCTTATTGCCCTTTCTCGCCGTGGTTTCCGCCGCCCGCACGCTCCATTGAGCGATTGGGCCGCGGACCTTCAGCGTCGTTATTTACCAACTGGACTTCGTAACGCCGGGCAGCTCGCCGCGGTGGGCCTTCTCACGAAGGCAGATGCGGCAAAGGCCGAACTTGCGGTAGACGGAGTGAGGACGACCGCAGACCTGGCAACGCGTATAAGCGCGCACCTTGAACTTCGGCTTAGCGGCCGCCTTGTTCTTAAGAGCGGTTTTTGCCATATCAGTTCTCCTTGAAGGGGAAGCCGAGGTGCTTCAGGAGCACGCGAGCTTCCTTGTCGTCCTTGGTGCTGGTCACCACGGTGATGTCCATACCGCGCTGGTGATCGATCGAATCCGGATCGATCTCGTGGAACATGGACTGCTCAGTGAGGCCAAAGTTGTAGTTGCCCTGACCGTCGAACTGGTTGCCGTTGATGCCACGGAAATCGCGGATACGCGGCAGAGCCATGGTCAGAAGGCGATCCAGGAACTCCCACATACGCTCGCCACGCAGGGTGACATAAGCGCCGATGGCCTGTCCTTCGCGCAGGTGGAACTGTGCGACGGACTTCTTAGCTTGGTGATCTTCGGCTTCTGGCCGGTGATCAGGGTGAGGTCCTTGACTGCGCCTTCGATAAGCTTGGAGTCGCGAGCAGCGGCGCCAACGCCCATGGAGACGACGACCTTCTGGACGCGAGCGACCTGCATCGGGTTGGAGTAGTGGAATTCCTTCTCCAGCTCCGGCACGATCTGCTCGTTGTACTTCTGCTTCAAGCGCGGAGTTGCCGGCGCTTCGACAGTGGTATCCGTCATGCCAGCTCCTTTCCGGACTTCTTGGCAACACGCACACGCACGGTCTTCACCTTGCCGTCGCGAGCCTCTTCCTTTTCGACGATGCGCACGCGGGTCGGCTACTTGGTCTCCAGATCGATGACCATCACGTTGGAGCGATGGATCGGAGCCTCGACAGCCACGATGCCGGCCTGCTGGCCTGCTGCGTAGCGCGAACGTGCTTCTTGACGATCTGCACGCCTTCAACGATCAGACGATCGTCCTTAAGCACCTGCTTGACGGTGCCTTCCTTGCCGCGATCCTTGCCGCGAATGACCTTGACCAGGTCGCCGCTCTTAATCTTGGCTGCCATGTCAGATCACCTCCGGGGCGAGGGACACGATCTTCATGAAGCGCTTGTCGCGCAGTTCACGACCGACCGGTCCGAAGATACGAGTGCCCTTCGGTTCACGGCCAGAGCCGAGAATGACGGCGGCGTTCTCGTCGAACTTGATGTAGGAGCCGTCCACACGACGGTGCTCCTTGACAGTGCGGACGACGACAGCCTTGACGACGTCGCCCTTCTTGACCGACCCGCCGGGGATGGCGTCCTTGACGGAGGCGACGATCACGTCGCCGATGCCGGCATAGCGTCGCTTCGATCCGCCGAGCACTCGGATGGCGAGGAGTTCCTTCGCACCCGTGTTGTCGGCGACATGAAGCCGCGTTTCCTGCTGAATCATTGATTCTCCTTAGCCGAGCTGGTTCTCCCCAAGCACCCCGCCTGCTGCTTGAAGCAGGCGGGGTGACTCACGGAGCCTTGCCGAACTTATTTACTTAGCGCGCTCGATGATGGTATCGAGACGCCAACGCTTGGTCTTGCTCAGGGGCCGAGTCTCCATAATACTCACGAGGTCGCCAATGTGAGCCTCGTTGTGTTCATCATGGACCTTGACCGTACGAGTGGAACGCACGACCTTGCCGTACAGCGGGTGGTCGAACGCTGCTCGAGCTCGACGGAAATCGTCTTGTCCATCTTATCGGACACGACGTAACCGCGACGAACCTTGCGGAAGTTACGCTCTTCAGCCATTACTTCTCCTCAGCTTTCGTTTCGGTCGCCTCGGGGGCCTGGCTGATGCCGAGCTCACGCTCGCGCAGGACGGTGTACATCCTGGCGATGTCGTGCTTGACCGCCTTGAGGCGGGCGGTATTTTCGAGCTGACCGGTCGCGGACTGGAAGCGCAGGTTGAACAGCTCTTCCTTGGACTTCTTGAGGAAGCCCTCGATCTCCTCGTTGGTCTTCTCGTTCAGATTCTTCATGGTGTAGTCTGCAGTTCCGACTGCCATCAGATGTCACCGCCTTCACGAGCAATAACACGGCACTTCATAGGGAGCTTGTCGATTGCGCGGCGCAGAGCCTCGCGAGCGACATCCTCGGACACGCCACCGATCTCGAACATGACGCGACCCGGGTGGACGTTAGCGATCCAGAATTCCGGAGTACCCTTACCGGAACCCATTCGGGTGCCGAGCGGCTTCTTGGTCAGCGGACGATCCGGGAAGATCGTGATCCACACGCGGCCACCACGCTTGATGTAGCGGGTCATGGCGATACGAGCGGCCTCGATCTGACGGTTGGTCACATAAGCTGGAGCAAGAGCCTGAATACCGAAATCGCCGAATGCGATCTCGTTGCCGCCCTTGGACATACCACGGCGGACCGGACGGTGCTGCTTACGATACTTGGTTCTCTTTGGGATAAGCATTTCTCAGCTCACTCCTTCGTTTCCGTTGCGGCAGGTGCCTCAGCTGCGGCCGGAGCCTCTGCTGCTGCGTTCTGCTGCTGGGCAGCGTTACGCTGACCACGCGCGGACGGCGATCGCCGCGACGTCCCTGGCGGTTGTTGCCCTGCTGTGCCTGCTGCTCTTCGAACTCACGCTCGGTCATATCGCCCTTGTAGATCCAGACCTTCACGCCGATGCGGCCGTAAGTGGTCTTGGCCTCGAAGAAGCCGTAATCGATGAGGGCACGCAGGGTCTGCAGCGGAACGCGACCCTCGCGATAGAACTCGGAACGGCTCATTTCGGCGCCACCAAGGCGGCCGGAGAGCTTGATACGGATACCCTTGGCGCCTGCACGCATGGCATCCTGCTGGGCCTTACGCATCGCGCGACGGAAGGTCACGCGGTTGGTCAGCTGCTCAGCGATGCCCTGTGCGACGAGCTGGGCGTCCAGTGCTGCGTTCTTCACTTCGAAGATGTTGAGCTGGACCTGCTTGCCGGTGAGCTTCTCGAGCTTGGCGCGAACGCGCTCAGCTTCGGCGCCACGGCGGCCGATGACGATGCCCGGGCGAGCGGTGTGGATATCCACACGCACGCGGTCGCGGGTACGCTCGATGACGATACGGGACACGCCCGCACGCTCAAGATCCTTGCTCATGGCCTTGCGGATGGCGTCATCTTCGAGAACGAAGTCGCGGTAGCGTTCGCCAACCTTGTTGGAATCGGAGAACCACTTGGAACGATGGTTCTCAGTGATTCCCAGGCGGTAGCCAAACGGATTGATCTTCTGACCCATCTTTAGCGGTTTCCTTCCTTGTTAGCGACGACGACCGTGATGTGCTGGTGCGCTTGTTGATACGAGCGGCACGGCCCTGTGCACGAGCGCGGAAACGCTTGAGCGTCACGCCTTCGTCCACATAGGTCTCCTTCACGACCAGGTCGTTCTCACGGAACGGCTCGCCGGCCTTGTCGGCCTTCACGCGAGCGTTCGCGATGGCGCTCTCCAGGACCTTACGCACCGGAAGGGATGCGTCCTGCGGAGCGAACTTCAGAATGGTGATGGCTTCGGTCGCCTTCTTGCCTCGGATGAGGTCGACCATACGGCGAGCCTTGCGCGGCGTCACGCGGACGTGACGAGCGATTGCTTTAGCTTCCATGTGTCCTTACTCTCCTTTAGCGGCGTGCCTTCTTGTCGTCCTTCACATGACCCTTGAAGGTCTTGGTCGGGGCGAACTCACCGAGCTTGTGGCCAACCATGGATTCGGTGACGAACACCGGAACATGCTTGCGACCATCGTGAACGGCAAAGGTGTGTCCGATGAAATCAGGGTGATCATCGAACGACGGGACCACGTCTTGATGACGTTGTGCGTACCCTTCTCGTTCTGCTCGTCGACTTTCTTCTGCAGGTGGGCGTCGACGAAGGGGCCCTTCTTGATGCTACGAGTCATCTACTCGACACTCCCTTACTTACGGTTCTTACCATTCGGGCGACGACGAACAATCATCTTGTTCGAAGCCTTCTTCGGACGGCGGGTACGAACCTCGCCCTTGCCCCACGGAGAAACCGGCGGCTTGCCACCGCGGGTACGACCGCCGTGCGGGTGATCGACAGGGTTCATGGATTCACCACGGGTGATCGGGCGCTTGCCCATCCAACGTGCACGACCTGCCTTACCGAGCTGGATGTTGGCGTGATCGGAGTTGCCGACCTCACCGACGGTTGCGCGGCAGCGAGCATCCACGTTGCGGATTTCTCCGGACGGCATGCGCAGCTGGGCGTAAGCGCCATCCTTAGCGACGAGCTGCACGGCTGCACCAGCGGAGCGGGCGATCTTGGCGCCACCCAGCGGGCGGAGCTCGATTGCGTGCACCACGGTACCAGTCGGGATGTTGCGCAGCGGCAGGTTGTTGCCCGGCTTGATATCAGCCTGGGCGCCGGTCTCGATGACGTCACCCTGCTTGATGCCTTCCGGAGCGATGATGTAGCGCTTCTCACCGTCTGCGTAGTGCAGCAGTGCGATGCGGGCGGAACGGTTCGGGTCGTACTCGATGTGAGCGACCGTTGCCGGCACGCCGTCCTTGTCCCAACGCTTGAAGTCGATGAGACGGTACTGGCGCTTGTGACCGCCGCCACGATGACGGGAGGTCATACGGCCGTAAGAGTTACGACCGCCAGTCTTGCTGAGTTTGCGAACCAGCGACTTCTCAGGCGTAGAACGCGTAAGCTCGGAGAAGTCCGAGACGGACGCGTTACGGCGGCCTGCAGTCGTCGGCTTATAAACGCGGATAGCCATAATCTAGTTCTTCCTTTAACTTTTCTCGGCTAGCTTCAGTTACCGAAGATGTCGATCGTCTGGCCCTCGGCGACGGTCACGATAGCGCGCTTCTGATTGACGCGCTGGCCGAAACCGTTGCGGGTGCGCTGACGCTTGCCGGCGCGGTTGAGGGTGTTGACGTTCGTCACCTTGACATTGAAGATCTCTTCGATTGCCTGCTTGATCTGGACCTTGTTCGCGTTCGGGGCCACCACGAAGGTGTACTGACCGCGATCGGACAGAGCGTAGCTCTTCTCAGAAACGACAGGCTTGAGGATGATGTCGTGTGCGGGCTTGTGAATAGCGACCATGAAAATCAGGCCTCCTTTGCAGCCGGCTCAGCCTTCGCAGCAAGGAAAGCGTCGAAGCCTTCCTTGGAGAAGACCACGTACTGAGCGGTGACCACATCGTACGTGTTGAGCTGATCGGCGAAGATCGGGTGAACGGTCGGGATGTTACGAACGGAAAGCCATTCGTTCACATTCTCGCGAGAGAGCACCACGGTGGTGAAC
>ENA-OQAN01000693-OQAN01000693.1-human-gut-metagenome-genome-assembly--contig:-NODE-693-length-16919-cov-2.905014_pt1 | contig 16919 bp, 12 predicted proteins | sample MGYA00242735_ERZ504527 | MGnify/ENA primary metagenome ERZ504527 (study PRJEB26092, sample SAMD00036230) | human gut metagenome | host: Homo sapiens | study: EMG produced TPA metagenomics assembly of... | reverse complement strand
CAACAATATGGAATGACACTAAGCCGGGAAGAAGCTATATGCACGAAGGACGCACAGGAGCTGGAACAATTAATATTGTAAGTCAGCGGGAACGAGGCTATGAGGCTAGTGAAGAAGAAATCAAACAAATCTATCAGACCAAAAGCGATATCTTTAATAAGCTTCCCAAAGCAGAACGTATGCCTGGAGCCTACGAGGTATTACAGAAAATTAAAAGCGAAGGACTGATACCCATGGTGGTGACCGGATCTGGGCAATTATCATTATTGGATAAATTAAACCACAACTTTCCGGATATCTTCAAACAAGAATTAATGGTAACAGCTTTCGATGTAAAATATGGAAAACCGAATCCGGAACCTTATTTAATGGCCCTTCAAAAAGCAAATATACAAGCTAATGAAGCGATTGTCATCGAAAATGCTCCTCTCGGTGTACGGGCTGGAGTAGCTGCAGGAATTTTCACCATAGCAGTTAATACAGGTCCGTTACCCGATTCTGCTCTGCTGGACGAAGGTGCCAACCTGCTTTCCATTCCATGCCAGACTTCAATAGTCACTGGGAAGAAGTATATCAAGCTTTTTGAAACATTCATCTTTTTTCCAGTATCAAATATTGAAAAAAGCAGAAGATGCCGAGTAAATCAGCCTCTTCTGCTTTTTGACAATAACAACAATCTCGTCTAAAACAAACTTATCCTGCTTTTATTTTTCAGAAAGTTTCTCCAGAATCTGATGACGAATTGCTCTGAAATGATCTCCATCTGTATCATACAACGTCCAATGGAATACCACCTGACGACATAATTCTTTGGCCAGATCCGGTTCCTTTTGAGCCAACATCTGCAAAAGTGTATAATCAGCTATACCATCACGCATAGCTTCCAAACGAATAGAGCTATACAATTTGCCATTCTTCGGATATACAATCCAGCTGTCTCCGCCTGGAAGCGTATTTCCACTTTCCAGATTCATCGTTGTTGTTTCTCCATAAGGATCACTGTTTTCTTTCCAGAAATTAAATCCCCAATGCAAATAGCCCGTAGCTCCGTAACGGAAGTTCAACCAATGAATCAAACGAGTTTAATGGAGGGTAATTCAAGAAAACGATTTGCAAAGTTCCCCTGAGGAGCTAAACAAGTATAGAACCAAACTTCATCCCCTGCTTTCTGGCGCTCCTGATAAAAACTATATCCGTCTTTATAGAAATTCAATTGAGGGACCCAAATATCAACCGTATTCTCCAGATTATGTGTATGACAAGCTTCTATAATCTTCAGATCCGGACAAATATCTTTCACAAAACGAGCAATTTCCACATAACTCTTGAAATTGGACTCTATAGGTTCATCAGCAATATGCTGTACATAAATATCTTTTAATCCACGTTTTTGCAGATGCGACATCAAAGAAGGCAAAAATTGACGATAAAAGTTACTTGCTTTCTCAGAATTGATCGGATACTGAACCAACTTTTTGTTACCGTCTTTATCAACTTCAGGAACATATGCCTCAAAATTACTATCCCAATTACCTGCACGGGCAGCAATATGTCCTCCTTCAATCATTTTTAAAGCCCCAGCTTGACGAAATACGTCTATAAACCGGTCAAAATTTTTATAATCAAAAGAATACTTACCGGATTTCTCTGAAAATTCAATATGCTGTAGCGGAGAAACCAAGATTACATTTGTATAACATTCATGTAATTTAGAAGCCAACTCACCTACCATTTTCCAATATTCAGCCGAATAAGGTTCTACATCCTTTCCTCCATTGAAAACCTTCATTTTATCATCTGCAGTAGTGAACCAGTTCGTTACCCAAAGAGAAGGTTTTTCAATTGTAACCGGATAAACCTTCACATAAATCTCTCTAGTAAAAGAGAAGGGCTTATTTCCTGCCAATCCTTTTAAAGTTACTTCTGCACGATAACAACCTTCTTTAGCATCGGCTGGAACAGGTAAAGTCACCCACATGGCTGAGTCAGATCACGCTCCACCGACCAATTCTGTTCTTCACAGATAGGATCCGGATAATAACGGGAAAGAGAAAGAATTGCATCATTAGCCAGTTCGGGTGTCAAACGGCCCTCTTTCACATAATTAACAAACCCTTTACGCGAAACATTCATTGACGCTCCCTGCCCGGAACGAAAAGCTGTAACATCAAGCTGAAGATCCTTCAAAGGCAAGCCACTGCGAACAGCAAACTGGAAAGTAGCATTTTCCCCTTTTGCCACTTCAACCGTATCCGTAAATTCAGGGAAGAAATTAGATTCTCTCAATACCTTCAGAAATGGATCTACTTGTTTAAAAGTTATAAGACCCGTGACTTCCTGAGCATTCAAATGACTGGTAATCCAACACACCAGCATGAAAGTGCCTATCCAAAATTTTTTCATAATATTAAATAGATGTTTATTATTAAATTGTCAGAAAGAAAAAAAAGCACAAAGGAAAAGGATATTCTCACGAACTTCCTTTTCCCTTATGCTATATCAAACGTTTATCAAAATTTCAGGAAAATACTCCTTACGTTTCATAAACGTTATATACTATTATCTGATTATTCCAATGCACGACCAGCAGTCATCGGCCAGTATGGATTCTGATACATAGAAGAAGTTTCTACATTATTTGGATCGGTAGCGGTCAAAGTGAAATCCATTACGCCAAACGGTTCCAGATAATATGCCTTCTTCCAGGTATATCCGTCAAACAACTGGTTGTTAATCTGAGTACGACCCATCGGACGAATATACTTGCTGACAGAAGCTGCAGACATATTTGCATCACTACTACCATCAGCCTTCAGCTAGGCATATTAGGTGCATTTTCATACTTCTTATAAGTTTCGTCCCAGAAGTTCATACCTTCCAGCATATAATGACCATTGATTGCAAGATCCCAGGAACGCCATCTCTTCAAGTCATCCCAACGCATACCTTCAGAGATAAACTCGCAACGACGTTCACGACGGATGTTATACAGAGTAGCATCTACCGGCTGATCACCAGAATAAACAGCCAAGTCACCATAAACTGTACCATTTACAATGTTAACTTCCTTAGCCAAGTCAGTATTAGCGATAGTCAAATTATAATCTTCACTTACACCGGCACGTTTACGGATAGCTTTCCAATAACGTTCAGCGTCAGGATCCAAACCATGGTTCTTTTCATAACATGCTTCGATGTAATTCAGATAAGCCTCAGCAGCACGGAAAACAACAGCACCGGTTGTACAGATCACAGTATTGCTTTGATACTGATCATAATCGTAGCTGTAATATTTACGCGGACGATAACCGGTAAAATCCAGCAATTCCAAACTGTTAGTCAACAAAGGAATCGTATCCAAGGTAGTCACTCCATTCTTCGCAGCTACTTTAGGATCTTTAGGATCACTTGCAGTAACATCCTCTTCACCCATCACGAAGAGCTGCAAACGTTCGTCGCGTCCCTGTTTTTCCAAAGATACGGTTGTATCTCCCTGATAACCGGAATTATCAGCATACCAAGGCAAACCATTCTGCATCAGGAAAGACGTGATATAGCTACGTGATAATCCCAACTGGTCACCACCTGCTGACAAAATATAGCCAGCATCATGTGTATAACCAATACTCAGGTTATATTCTTTCCACAACAGAACTTCTGAAATTCCACTCAAATTTTCACTGCTGAACATATCAAAGTAAGGATTCCATCCGCTGATCTGTCCCAATGCAGGATTCATCTGATGAGAGTTTTCTGTCAAAGTACAATGATCAGCACAGCCTTTGCAGAACTCATCGCTTCAGTCAGGAAGAAATCGATTTCACCAGCAATGTTGAAAGTCTTTCCTTGATTGTATGACATGTTCTTACCCGGCCAGGATTCATCACCCGGAACACGACCGGTACCCTGATGATATCTTTCGAAAGTAGCTTCAAACAAGGCAACACGTGATTTCAACAATTGAGCAGTCTGCTTGTTGATACGCTGATTGTTCATGAAGCCCTGATCTTGCAGACGTGAAATAGCAGTATCCAGATCTTTCAAAATGAAACGGGCTACTTCATTACGCGGAGCGCGAACAGCCAAAGCTTTCAGTTCCTCAGCATCATCAGAAAGCACTTTGTCAATAATCGGCATATCTCCATAGCGTACCAAAGCCTGATAATAAGCCAATGCACGGAAGAAATAAGCTTCTCCGATATAATGTTTCAGAGTAGCTTCATCACCCTGAATAGTTCCTGCTTCTTCTTTCGGAAGAATCTGTTCCAACAACCAGTTCCAGGTACGGATACGGCTATAATAAGTTTCAAAGTTCTTTCCGGCAGGAACCAGTTTTTCACCGGCAAAATAGTTCAAGTCACCAGACTGAGAGAAAAGGTTATCGGTATTATTATCATTCAGCGTCATACCGCTTCGCCAGTTCTTGTCATGGAACAAAGATTGTCCACGAGAGTTCTGCAGCCAGGAATAATAGTTGATAACGTATGCACCCACCTGATCTACGGTAGAGAAGTAAGCTTCAGGAGTTACACTGGTTATCGGCTCACGATCCAGAAAACTGTCGCAGGAAGCCAGAGTTGATGCACCCAAGCCAATCAGTGAGTATAGATAGATATGTTTTAAACTTAGTTTCATATTTGTATTTTTTAGAAGTTAACATTTACACCGACAGAAATAGTTCTTTGAAGCGGATACAATTTACCCGGTCCCCAGTCACCACCCAATGTTTCGGGATCGAAGATGGCACTGATACCTGTCAATGTCAGCAGGTTATCACCTGAAACATAGAAGCGAACTGATTCCATAGAAGCCTTCTGAGTCCAGCTCTTAGGCAAAGTATAACCAATCTGAACGTTCTTTACACGCAGGTATGCAGCATTCTGCAAATATCCTGTCTGAACCTGCTGGTTCTTGGTGATACCACCGAAATAAGGTTTCGGATAGTATGCATCCGGATTATCCGGTGTCCAGTAATCCAAATGTTCAGTGAAGCAGGCAGACTGCCATTCGTCACCGCTGGCACCCCAGAAATACGGGCCACTCAACCAGTAATCACGCTTCATTACACCCTGTAAGAATACAGAGAAGTCAAGTCCTTTCCAGGATCCATCCAAAGTCAAACCAAAATTGTAACGAGCATAGCTGTTACCAATTACAGTCAAGTCGCCATGATCACCAAGAGTACTTGATCCAGAAGTAACTTCACCATCACCATTCAGGTCGGCATACATCACGTCACCAGCACCCCATTTAGAACCCCAGTTCGGTTTATTCTTTGCCAGGTGAGCATCCATTTCTTCCTGAGTCTGAGCAATACCTACAGTAGTATAACCCCAGATAGTTCCATCCAGCTTACCAGCATACCAAGTGTTGATATCACCACTTTCATTCGGATACTTAGTTACCTCTCTCTGACCGTCAGCCAAAGTGAAACGTACACCATAGTTGAATTCATTGATGCGGTCTCTCCAAGACAACTCCATTTCCCAACCATAAGATTTCATATCGGCGTTGTTAATGGCAGGAGCAGAAGTACCCAGGATACCAGGCAATGTAGGAGCCGGACCTACCATATCATATGTATAACGCTGATAGTAGTCGAATGATCCGGTCAAGCGGTTGTTGAACAAACCAAAGTCAACACCGACGTTCCAGGATTCTACAGTTTCCCAAGTCAGCAAGCTACTTACGATACCCGGAGTACCAGCTGTATTCTGACGTACACCATTCAGCAACCAACCTGAGTTAGTAGTACCGGTAGGCATGGTCTGGAAGAAGGGATACCAGGCTTCGGTTTCGTTGTTACCCAACTGACCCCAAGATCCTCTCAGCTTCAATGTTCCAACTACACTGTTCAGAGGTTCAAAGAACTCTTCACGTGCGATGTTCCATCCCAAAGAGAATGACGGGAACAAGCCCCATCTCTTATCACCAATGAAACGAGAAGAACCGTCATAACGCAAGTTGGCTTCCAACATATAACGTTCTTTATAGTTGTAGTTCACACGGCCGAAGAAACCGGCAATAGCCAATTCTGAAGCGCTGTTATAAGTATTCTTATTGTCCTGAGTCGTATTCAATTCCGGCACGGTAGGAGTAATCAGGTCAGTACCGAAACCAGTCAAACTACCAGTCTTATAAAGTTCCGCATTGAAACCGGCCATTACTTTGAAGTAATGATCACCGATCGTCTTGGAATAATCACTGTAAATATTGGTTGAGAAATAATCTTCACTAGAGCGATAATCCTGTACTTCCGTATACCCGGGAGCTCCACCATTCCATGATAACAAATAAGGTTGATTATTTGTATCATAACCATAAATAGGTAATACAGCCCAATGAGATTTTTCATTATACTGACGCAAGCTACCTTCCAAATTGATATGCCAGTCTTTGATCGGTTCAAAAACGAACTGAAGCTGGTTGGTCATCCAGTTCTTCTCATTGTTCTGCTTACCACCTTCTTCCATCTGTAGAATTTCCATATCAGCAGCCCAATGCCCATTAGGGTCTTTTACAAAACAGGTCGGCCAGCGACGAGCAATGTTATGGAAGAACAGACCCGTCATATAAGTAGGACGGTCGTATGCTTCACGTGTCCATTTGTTGTTATAGTTCATGGTTACCCAGTCAGCGAGTTTCACTGAAATCTTACTATTCAATGTATAACGCTGGAATTTATCGGTTCCATGGCGCAGCAAACCGTTCTGATCCAGGAGCTACCGCTCAACAAATAGGTAATTTTTTCATTACCACCACTGATGCTGAGGTTATGTTCCTGAGAAGGCACCCATTTCTCGTAGAATTCATCAAACCAGTTGGTATTGGCAAAAGAGCCACCATAATTTTGCCAACGTCCGTTCGTACCAGCTATAGTACCATAATATTCAGGTTTAGTTGGATCAGTATACCCACCTTCCATATAAGTCTTGATACGACCTAACTGTTCTTCATTAAAGATCACCGTACCATGAGCATTACGGTTTGCTTCGTTGAAATAATTGGCAAAATCCCAAGAGTTAGTCATGCTAGGTTTCTGAATCGCATCTGAGAAACGAACGTTTCCAGAATAGTTAACTCTGGTCTTACCGCTGTTACCATTCTTAGTTGTAATCAAGATTACACCGAATGCTGCACGTGCACCATAGATAGAAGAAGAAGCAGCATCCTTCAAACTGATACGTTTGCGATATCATTCGGGTTTACAGTGTTCATATCACCTTCAACACCATCAATCAAGATCAACGGATTACCGCTAGAACCAGAACCGATTGTACCGGCACCACGAATATTGATACTCATTGAAGCATCCAAAGCACCACCACTGTTACCTACTGACATGTTCAAGCCCGGGATCTGTCCCTGAAGAGCCTGCGCAACGTTCTGAACCGGACGAGATTCCAACACTTTAGAATCTACCATAGATACGGCACCAGTTACGTTTACTTTTTTCTGTGTTCCATAACCAACAACAACAACTTCATCCAAAAGCTGAGTGTCTTCTTTCAAGGTTACATTCAAAGGTGTGCCTTTCCATGCAACTTCCATAGTTTGATATCCTACGAAAGAAACCTGCAAGATACTTCCTTTTTCAACGTTGTTCAAGGAGAAGTCTCCATCAAGACCGGTTATGGTACCATTGGTTGTACCTTTCACCATGACAGTTGCACCAATAATGGGTTCACCTGTAGCATCTTTTACGATACCAGTGCATGTACCTTTCTGCTGAATAGCGTCAATGCCTGTTACGCTTTCTCCAGATACTGCGTAAACTGTTCCCCCGCCAATAGCGGAAAGGAATAGCAACATACTGACTGATTTAAAGTTTTTAAACATAGATCCTTATTTATAATTATTAAAAAATTAAGGTTTCAAAGCTTTCTAATAATTTTTTGTTTTCAAGTTTTAGTCAAAGTTCTTCTTGTACTTACCTTATTTCTGTTAAGTTAATTAAACAATCTAATTTTACTCTTCGGATAACCGTTAAGCGCTATTTATAATGTTTAATAAAGCTTTATGCGACAAAGATAAACATATTTTTTAATTATTGAACGTATAAAATGTTTTTTTTTTAAGATCCATCTACACTTTTCGAATATTGATTTGTTTTTTGTCTAGATAAAATTCAAATAATCCTCTAATTCTATTTTAATATTTTCAAATCCAAACAAATTCTTTTTTGGGATCATCAGCACAAAAGAGAAAGACGATCAGATTAGTATATTCCTCTAAACAATTTCAAATACACCTTATTTATAATAATATCTTTTTGTTTTGACTAATTTTCATTTATAGTCCAAGAAGGACTTTCGCTATCTTGAAGTCAAATAAATAAAAAACTTCATATTCAGATAAAATAAAGTTTTGATAAAAAAGATATTTTATGAACAAAAAGAATATTGACAAACCGATTGGAATAGTTAATACTACCTGAACCTCTGGTTTTTAATTTTCTTAAATAACTCCAAGATATTTCATTTAGAAACATCAATTTGCCTTTGTAGTTCATACATCTATAGCTAAAAACAAAATAAATTGCACAAAATATAGAAAAAAAAATAAAAAATAATGCTTTACTTTGCAATGTCATATTATTTATAGGGGAAAGAAAAATATCTACCCCATATAAATTTTGAAGGAATAAAGCCATACATAATAAAATAAGGAATTCAAATCCAATAAGAAAAGTATGAGATTTATACCTTCTAAAATGAACATGAATTCAACAAATCAACAATTAACACGTTTGAATTCAGCAAAAACTAAGTTAGTACTGAAAACCTTAATTTTTTAATAATTATAAATAAGGATCTATGTTTAAGAACTTTAAATCTGTCAGTATGCTGCTATTCCTAGGTGGTATATCAACCGGAATAGCCAGTGCGATACCCGTCAGTGGTGTATCAGGAATGAACATTGTTCAGCAAGGCAGTGTTTGTAAAGGTGTAGTAAAAGATGCCAATGGTGAAACGATCATTGGTGCCTCTGTAGTTGTAAAAGGTACCACTAACGGTACAATTACTGGACTAGACGGAGACTTTGAAATCCCAAATGTAGAAAAGGGAACCACTATCGTTATTTCATTCGTCGGCTATCAAACTCAAGAAATCGTCTGGAATGGTCAGCCTATCAACATCACATTGCAAGACGATACCAAACTTTTGGACGAAGTTGTTGTTGTAGGTTACGGTACGCAGAAGAAAGTCAATTTAACAGGAGCTGTTTCTATGGTAGATTCGGAAGTATTGGCTTCACGTCCTGTTTCTAACGTATCACAAGCTTTGCAAGGCCAGATTCCGGGTTTGAACATGTCTGTAAACAACAATGGAGGTTCTTTGGAATCAACAATGAGTTTTAACATTCGTGGTACCGGTACTTTGGGATCAGGCTCAAGCGCTTCTCCATTAGTTCTGATTGATGGTGTAGAAGGTGATATGAATACTTTGAACCCGAACGACATCGAAAACATTTCCGTATTGAAAGACGCATCTTCATCATCAATTTATGGTGCACGTGCAGCATTTGGTGTTATTTTGATTACTACCAAAAATGGTAAAGCCGGAAAAACTCACGTCAACTACTCTGGAAACGTTCGTTTCAACGACGGTATCGGTATTCCTAAAATGGCCAACTCATACGACTATGCACCATGTTCAATGCAGCCAACGTTAACGACGGTAAACCTCTTATCTTTAATGAAGCCTATATGCAGAACATTAAAGACTATATGGACGGCAAACTGACTCAGTCAACTGTAGCAACGGGAATGTATGGCTAAATGGAATGAAGGTGCTTATGACAATGTTGACTGGTTCAATGAGTTCTATAAGAGTTGGGTTCCTTCTCAGGAACACAACCTCAGCATCAGTGGGGGCAATGAAAAGACTCAATATGTTTTGAGTGGAAACTTCTTAGGACAAAACGGTTTGCTACGTCATGGTGATGATTATATGAACCGATATACCTTGAATGGTAAAATCACTACCCAACTGGCAAGTTGGGCCAAATTAACTTACACAACCCGTTGGACTCGTGAAGATTATGGACGTCCTTCCTATATGAATGGATTATTCTTCCACAACGTTGCACGTAAATGGCTATCCACCCGCATACGACCCGAACGGTTTCCCCGAAGTTCGAACGAAAGACGAAATCGAGCAGATGGAAAATGGTGGTATACAAACTAAGAATAAGGATTTTTACACCAATCAGCTGGCAGTTGTTTTTGAACCGATCAAAGACTGGCATATCAATTTGGAAGGAACCATCCGTACACAATCCGATTTCGAACACTGGGATGTACTTCCTGTTTATTATTGGGATGTAAACGGTAATCAGCAGCCAATGGCCTGGGGCATGGGTGATGGAACTTACTCTCCGGGACAAAGCCGTGTCAATGAATATGGTTACAAAGAGAACTATTATGCAACCAATATCTACACCGACTATTCCAAAACATTCGATAGCGGACACTATTTCAAAGTTTTGCTCGGATTCAACGCAGAAAAATATTCTACCCGCAGCATTACCGGTCAACGTGACGGCCTGATTTCTCCGGAAGTTCCGACATTGAATACAGCTGTTGATGCCGACTTCGCAAAAGGAGGATATGCACACAACGCTGTTGCCGGTTTCTTCGGCCGTATCAATTATACTTATAAAGATCGCTACATGGCTGAAATTAACGGTCGTTATGATGGCTCTTCTCGTTTCGTCGGAGACAAGAGATGGGGTTTCTTCCCTTCTTTCTCTTTAGGATGGAACATTGCACGTGAAGCATTCTTTGAAAAATTCGGTGAAAAGAGTACAATCTCTACCTTAAAGCTGAGAGCTTCATGGGGACAGCTTGGTAACACCAATACCGACAACTGGTATCCGTTCTATCAGTCAATGCCAGTAGGAACCAACTATTCATGGATCGTCAACGGTTCTCTGCCCAGCTACTCTTCAAACCCGGGCCTGGTTAGTTCTTTAATGACGTGGGAAACAATTCAGTCATGGGATTTAGGTCTTGACTTCGCTTTACTGAATAACCGCTTAACCGGTAGTGTAGGTTACTTTGTCCGCAAGACTTTGGACATGGTCGGTCCTGCTCCTGAATTGTCTTCTTTGCTGGGTACGACTGTTCCAAAAGTCAACAACTGTGATATGAAATCCTATGGTTTTGAACTTGAATTAGGATGGCGTGATCAGATTGGTGATTTCCAATATGGCGTATCATTCAACATGTCTGATGCCCAGCAGAAAATTACCCGTTATCCGAACCCGTCAAATTCATTGAACACCTATTATGAAGGTCAGATGCTGAATGAAATTTGGGGTTATACAACCATTGGTATTGCACAAAGCGATGCTGAAATGCAAGAACACTTGTCTAAAGTAGACCAAAGTGCACTTGGAAGCGGATGGGGTGCCGGTGATATCATGTATGCAGACCTGGATGGTGACACACGTGTTAATACAGGTTCTTATACAACAGATGATCCGGGTGACCTGCGCGTAATCGGTAACTCAACTCCACGCTACAATTACGGCTTCACACTGGATGGTTCCTGGAAAGGATTTGACTTGCGTCTGTTCTTCCAGGGTATTGGCAAACGTGACTTGTGGTTGCCGGGTACTTACTTCTGGGGTACTAACGGAGGTATGTGGCAATCCAATGTATTTGAAGAACACCTGGACTATTGGACTCCTGAGAACCGGGATGCATACTATGCACGCCCATCCTGGACAGGACGTAACCATCAGACTCAAACAGGCTACCTGCAGAATGGTGCCTACCTTCGTCTGAAGAACATCACTTTAGGTTATACATTACCGAAAGCATGGACTCAGAAAGCCTCAATGGAAAATGTACGTATCTACATTTCCGGAGATAATCTGTTAACGTTTAGCCACGTAAGCAGTATATTCGATCCGGAAAACATCGGTTCACTCTATGGTGATGCCGGTAAGACCTATCCGTTACAACGTGTTATTTCAGTAGGTGTCAATATTAATTTCTAAATAACAAACAAAGATGAAAACAACATATAAAAGTTTATTCGCAGCATGTATGCTGGCCGGATCCGGTTTAGCTATTACTTCATGCAATGACTTTCTGGATTTGGCTCCGCTGGATCAGGTAACCCCGGAGGTATACTTCCAGAATGCAGACCAACTTGGAGCTTACAGTATCTCCCAATACAATAGCATTTTTACAACTCCTAGTGGTTGGGGACAGGGAGCTATCCTGACGGGAGATGCAAATACAGACAATATGGTAAGTGGGAGTGCCAACCAATCTTATTTCACCAAAGATTATTGGAAAGTAGCACAATCCGGAGATTTAGGTTTCGGTCTGATTCGTTATTGTAACTACTTCTTTGAAAATGTATTGCCCAAATACGAAGCAGGAGTGTACGACAGTGACTTGACCAATGCCAAACACTATATCGGTGAAATGTATTTTATCCGTGCATGGTCTATTTCTCCCGATTGAAAACTTATGGCGATTATCCGATCTTAACCGACGTAGTTACTGATAGCAAGGAAGACTTGATTGCACATGGTAAGCGTATGCCGAGAAATGAAGTGGCAGACTTCATCCTCAGCGATCTGGATAAAGCATAGACTTATTACAAGATCAAGGATTTGCAACAAATAACCGTATCAATAAACAGGTTGCCCAACTTATTAAATCACGCGTAGCCCTGTATGAAGCTTCTTTTGAAACCTATCATAAAGGTACAGGACGTGTACCGGGTGATGAAGGATGGCCAGGAGCTGCAATTCATCCTAACTATCAGTTTGATGTAGATGCACATATCAAGAATCTGCTTACTCAAGCCATGGAATCTGCACAAGTAGTAGCTGACGGTGTTACACTGACAGAAAATACAGGTGTGCTTGATCAGGATCCACTTGCTCCAACTAATGGATGGAATCCTTACTTCGAAATGTACAACAGCCAGGATCTGTCCGGAATCAGTGAAGTTCTGATGTGGAGAGCTTATGGTACTGTCGGTTCATCCAACATCAATCATGGTGTTCCTGCATACATCGTAACCGGTGGCTACAATGGTTTGCTGAGAGGTTATATCGAAAGCTTCCTGATGGAAGATGGTCTGCCCATCTATGCTTCATCAGCAGAAAAGCCTTATATGGGTGATGAAACTTTGGATAATGTAAAAGCGAACCGTGACGGTCGTCTGCAATTGTTCGTATTCGGAGAAAGCAACAACCTTCCGATTCTGTCAACAGGTAATGACGACGTTCATAAATTCCTTCCGGTACTGGCTCCCAAACGTGCCAATGAAATGGGGGATATGACAGGTTACCGTATGCGTAAAGGAGAAAGCTTTGACAAAACTCAAAATGTATACGGTAAAGCTCAATCTACAACCGGACAAATCTTGTTCCGCGGTGTAGAAGCTTACCTGAACTACATCGAGGCTCAATACATGCGTGATGGAAAACTTGACAACACTTCTGACAAATATTGGAGAGCTGTCCGTACACGTGCACATGTTGATCCTGACTACACCAAAACAATCAGAGCAACTGATATGAATCAGGAAGCTAAAGGTGACTGGGGTGCCTATTCACAGGGACAGTTGGTTGATGCTACAACTTACAACATCCGCCGTGAACGCCGTTGTGAATTCATCGGTGAAGGTATGCGTTGGAACGATCTGGTTCGCTGGTCTTCTATGGATCAACTGGTGAACAATAAGTTTATCCTGAAGGATGTAACTTCTGGGCAAGCATGTACCAAACTGCAATCTATGACGGGGAAGGTTATGACAATACCAACGTAGTAACCTACATTGAAGGACCGACCAACGAAAAAGCCAATATCTCCTCACGTTCAGAAAGTACCTATATTCGTCCGTACAGAATCTTGAGTAACAATCCTGTATTCGACGGTTATACCTGGATGAATGCACATTACAATTATCCGCTGCCAATCCGTGAAATCGAATTGCTTTCACCGGATGAATCAGTTGAAACATCTGTACTGTATCAGACTTGGGGATGGCCTACGACTCCGAATCTGGAAGCTGAAAAATAAAATTCAGTACCCATAAATAATCTGAAGGGGAATGACTGCTAATCAGAACAGCCATTCCCCTTTTCCTTTATTTTAAGATACTTTCCTATGAAAAGTCCCTTTTTTGTTTGCCAATCATCGTAATCATTATATCTTTGCAAGTATAAACGAAAAATATTGACTTATTAAATATATTAACTAAATCGTTAACGACCATGAGAGTAATTATCGAACCAGACTACCAGTCATTGTCTAACTGGGCTGCAAACTATGTAGCAAACAAAATCAATGCTGCTAAACCAACAAAAGAAAAACCGTTTGTTCTCGGACTTCCTACCGGTTCTTCACCTCTTGGTATGTACAAAGCACTGATCGAGCTCAACAAGAAAGGTGTTGTTTCATTCCAGAATGTAGTTACATTCAACATGGACGAATATGTAGGCCTGCCCGAATCACATCCGGAAAGCTATCACTCTTTCATGTTCAATAACTTCTTCAACCACATCGATATCTGCAAGGAAAACATCCATATCCTGAACGGAAATGCTGCTGATCTGGAAGCAGAATGCGAAAACTATGAAAAAGAAATCGAAAAGTTCGGTGGTATTGACTTGTTCCTCGGTGGAATCGGTCCTGACGGACACATCGCGTTCAACGAACCGGGTTCTTCTCTGTCTTCACGTACTCGTGTAAAGACTCTGACAACTGATACCATCATCGCCAACTCTCGTTTTTTTGAAAATGACGTGAACAAAGTGCCCAAACTGCGTTAACAGTAGGTGTAGGTACTGTTCTTTCTGCTAAGGAAGTACTGATCATCTGTAACGGACACAACAAGGCACGTGCTTTGCAGCATGCTGTTGAAGGTGGCATCACTCAGATGTGGACTATCAGCGCATTGCAGATGCACCGCCATGGAATCATCGTTTGCGATGAAGCAGCAACAGACGAACTGAAAGTCGGTACATACAAATATTTCAAGGATATTGAAAAGAACAACCTGTAATCACGACCCGAGTACTGCGATTACAAGCTGACCGCATAAACGCAGCAAGGAATCTGTAAGTCTGGAAAGATTACAGCATCCTTGCTGCGTTTTGCTATTCTTATTAACTTAATCAAAGGAGGAACAACAACCATGAGAACAAACCTTAGTTCACAAATTTCACTGAACCATGTATCCCCCAGATACTACAAACCGGAAAATGCCGTTGAACGTTCAGTCTTGACCCGTCTGGAAAAAATTCCGACTGACATCTTCGAAACCATTGAAGAAGGTGTCAAACACATAGCTGATGAGGTTGCAGCCAAAATTCAGGAACGCCAGCGTGAAGGGAAATTCTGTACACTGGCCATCGGTACCGGCACTTCACTGCGCCCGCTGTTACAGACTCGTACGCAGACATAAAGATGAAGGATTGAGCTTCCGCAATGTCGTTGTCTTCAACTTATATGAATTCTATCCCCTGACTGAAGGAAATGGAAGCACTTTCGGACAGCTGAACAGCCTGTTCCTGTCACAGACTGACATTGACCGCCAGAATGTATTCACCATAGACGGAAGTATCCCCCAGAATGCAATCAGTGAACACTGCCGCCTGTATGAACAGCGTATCCAGACTTTCGGAGGAATCGACATTGTTCTGATGGGAATCGGACGCGAGGGAAACATCGGTATGAACGAACCGGGATCACATGCCAGCTCTCCTACCCGACTGATTCTGCTGGACGCTACATCACGCTCAGAAGCTGCACGCAACTGGGGTATAGACAATCTGCCTCCCTGCTCCATCACCATGGGAGTTCAGACTATCCTGAGTGCACGGAAAATCTATTTGCTGACATGGGGCGAAGACAAGGCAGACATCATTCAGAAAGCTGTCGAAGAAAATATCAACGATACACTCCCGGCTTCATTCCTTCAGCTGCATAACAATGTAAATGTATGCATTGACCTGGCTGCTGCTTCTCACCTGACCCGCATCCAGCGGCCCTGGCTTGTAACCAGCTGTGAATGGAACGACAAACTGATCCGGAGCGCTATTGTATGGCTCTGCACATTACTGAACAAGCCTATCCTGAAGCTGACCAACAAAGACTACAACGAAAACGGTCTGAGTGAACTGCTCGCTCTTTACGGATCTGCCTATAATGTCAACATCAAGGTGTTCAACGACCTGCAGCACACCATCACCGGATGGCCGGGTGGAAAACCCAATGCTGACGATACTTACCGCCCGGAACGTGCCAAACCATTCCCGAAACGCGTAGTAGTATTCTCTCCGCATCCGGACGATGATGTCATCTCCATGGGAGGAACACTGAGACGACTCGTGCAGCAAGGTCACGAAGTTCATGTAGCTTACGAAACCTCAGGCAACATTGCGGTTGGCGATGAAGAAGTAACCCGCTTCATGCATTTCATCAACGGATTCAACCAGCTCTTCGACAACGGCCAAAACGAAGCGATCTGCAACAAATATGCAGAAATCAAACAGTTCCTGGCTGCCAAGAAGGAAGGTGACATGGATACCCGCGATATTCTGACCATCAAGGGACTGATCCGCCGCGGCGAAGCACGTACGGCTTGTACGTTCAACAATATCCCGCTTTCACGCTGCCATTTCCTTGATCTCCCGTTCTACGAAACCGGTAAGATTGAAAAGAATCCGATCAGCGAGGCTGACGTGGAAATCGTTCTCAATCTGCTTCGGGAAGTAAAACCGCATCAGATTTATGTAGCTGGTGACCTGGCTGACCCGCATGGTACACACCGCGTCTGCACAGATGCCGTATTTGCTGCAATTGATGAAGAAAAGAATGCAGGAGCTGAATGGCTCAAACGACTGCCGCATCTGGGATGTAATCGGTGGTGCCTGGGGCT
>ENA-OQAN01000691-OQAN01000691.1-human-gut-metagenome-genome-assembly--contig:-NODE-691-length-16942-cov-12.481475_pt1 | contig 16942 bp, 21 predicted proteins | sample MGYA00242735_ERZ504527 | MGnify/ENA primary metagenome ERZ504527 (study PRJEB26092, sample SAMD00036230) | human gut metagenome | host: Homo sapiens | study: EMG produced TPA metagenomics assembly of... | reverse complement strand
CAAGGGACGTGGCGTCCTTGGAGTTGCCGACTTCGGTCTTTCCGGCATATTTGGCGTTCAGGATGATGTTGACTGCGTCATCGGCACCCATGCACGGAAGAAGCCGATGGCTCCCTGCTTGAGTTGCGCGTCGGCGGAATCGAGTTTCGCCTGGGCCTCGTCGACCTTCTGCTGCGCGGCGGTCACGGCGGCGTCTGCGGTATCCTTTGCGGCCTTGGCGTTCGCGAACTCTACGTCGGCGGCTGCCTTGGCGGACTCGGCGTCCTTGACAACCTGCTTCGCTGCATCCAGCTTGGCGATGGCGTTGACGTTCGCCTGCTTGGCGGCATCAAGGTCGGCGTTCGCGGCATCGAGGGCGGATTGGGCGGTGTTCACGCCGGATTCGGCATCGGTCGCGGCCTGCTGCTTCGCGGAGAGGGACGCCTGGGCATCATTCAGTTCGGTCTGTGCCGTTGCTGCAGCGGACTGCGCCTGCTCGAGCGCGGACTCGCACTGGGACTGTGCCTCTCGTGCGGCAGCGAGGGTTGCCTCTGCGTCCGCGACCTTCTGTTTTGCCGCATCGTACTCCGGACCGCTGGCGCCTTCCTCCGCTGCGGCGAGGTCTGCTTTCGCCTTCTCGTAGGCGGCGCTGGCGGCTGCGCCTTCGCATCCGCCGCGTCCTTGTTCTGCTGGGCTGCGGCGAGGACGGCATCGGCGGAATCCTTTGCAGACTGGGCCGCAACCAGCTTGGACTGGGCATCGGCAAGCGTCGCGTTGGCGTTGTCGAGATCGGCCTGTGCCCTGCTCACGGCATCCGTGGCGTCGCGTACCGCCTGCTCGGCGGCACTGATTGCCTCCGGGGTGGCGCCTACGGCATCGGCCTTGGCCTTATCGAGGGCATCCTTGGCATCCTGGGCCGCCTTGAGGGCGGACTGGTACGCTTCGTCCTTCTCGGATGCATCCGCCTTGGCGTCTGCGAGACCCGCCTTCGCCTGCTCGAGGTCCTTGCCGGCGGCATCGGCGGCGTCCTTGCCCTCCGCGACCTGACGGGCGTACTCGTCCATCGCCGCACGGTCGGCTGCCGTACCGGCGCTGACTGCCGAATCGTAGGATGCCTTGGCCTGGCGCGGGCGGAAGCCGCCTCGTTGTAGGGGCCGGCGGCCTCATCGTAGGATGCCTTGGCGGCGTCCTCCTTCGCCTTCGCCTCGTCGACTGCCTTCTGCAGGTCCGCGATGGTCTGTGCGGCGGATTTCGCGCCGGTACCGGATGCCGCACCGGCGTGGGCGGCGATCGGCGACATCACGGCGGGGTGCTGCGTGCCCCCGTCACCGGTCTGGGCGAATGCCGTGAACGGTGAGATGAGGCTCGATCCGGTCATGGCGGCCATGGTCGCCGCGGTGACGGTTAGACGCGCGATCCCCTTCGGAGTGTGAATCTTTTTGCTTGGCAGTGCGGCGAAGTGATCGCCACCGGCAGCGAAATGCTTTCCCTGAGTCATTGTGCTGTTCCATTCCTTTTCCGTGCCCTATCCGACTGGGCATCAGAGTGCTTTCCAATAGAGATAATTATGCGCTTTAACTGGGATTGTTGTATATAGTCCGTTGGCTTTTATACAACAATCCATGACTCTTTTTGTCATGGATACGACGCTTCAGAAATCATTCGGCATGAGATGCAAAGAGCTTCGCGCTGGACTCGGGTGCAGCCAGTGCAGCCAGGAGCAGTTCGCCAATTTGATTGAAATGGATCGATCCTACTACGCGAGCATTGAAGTCGGGCGGCGTAATGTCAGCCTCTCAAATCTCAAGAAGATTGCCGACGGATTTCAAATCAGCATTGCTGAACTCATGAGAGGCGTCAGCTAAATTTATCCGTCTCATAGTTCACAGTGGGTCTCGTTGATTAGTGCCTTAAGAAAATGGAAATCGTCCCAACGAACTATCGTCAATCGTCCCAATAAATTACCGTCAATCGTCCCAATAAGTAATCGTTATTTGTCCCAACGACGCAGATAGACGCTATAATTTCAAATGAATGATTGGAGGGAAAGCCGATGGATAGGTATATAGGACGTTGTGTTGACTGCTTGGTCGAGCGCGACCTTGGCATTTTTGGTGCAGTGCTCATTCAGGGGCCGAAATGGTGTGGAAAGACAACGACAGCTCAGAGATTTGCCGAGTCATCGTTATCTCTCTCCGACCCATCTGGCGGTTTTGCGGCCTCCAGCTCGCTCGTCTCGATCCGGCCCAAGCAATTGTCGGACCGACCCCGAGGCTTGTCGACGAATGGCAGGAAGAACCGAAGCTATGGGATGCCGTGCGATTCGAATGCGATGTCAGGGGAGGGGAGCCAGGACAGTTCATTCTCACCGGATCTGCGACGCCGCGAGCCGAGAACCAGCCGATGCACAGCGGTGTGGGTCGAATCGCCCGTTTGCGGATGGATACCATGACGCTTTTCGAGCTCGGTATTTCGTCGGGAGCGGTCTCGCTTGGTGCGTTGCTCGATGGCGATTCCGTTGCGGCGTCACTCGGATCCATCGCCGGTATCGCCGGTATCGCGGATTTGCTCTGCCGCGGCGGTTGGCCCCAAGCGTCGGTAAGACAACTGCCGACGCAATGCGGATAGCCGCCGCCTATATTGACGGTGTTTGCGAGTCTGACGTTTCGAAGGCGGATGGAGTGAAACGTGACCCGGTTAAGGTAAGGGCCTTGCTCTCGTCGCTTGCACGCAATGAATCGATCTTGCCGGCATGAGGTCCATCGAAAGGGATTTGGGCGTTGACGTCTCAAAGAATACGATTACCGGCTACATGGACGCGCTGCGCCGTATCAATATCGTCGACGATGTCCCCGCGTGGCATCCGGCTCTCAGGTCGCCGGTGAAGTTGCGGCAGGGCGCGAAGCGGCACCTTGCGGACTCATCGCTCGCCGTCGCCTCATCGGTGCGGATCCGGAGTCGTTGTCATCCGATCCGAAGACCCTTGGCTTGCTCTTCGAATCCCTTGTGCTGCACGATCTCAAGGTTTACGCGGCGGCCAGCGATGCGACCGTATCTCACTACCACGACGCTGACGACCTAGAGGTCGACGCGATTGTCCATCGTCGTGACGGCTCGTGGGTTGCCGTTGAGGTTAAGCTCGGGAGCCCCCAAGTCCCAGAGGCAGTGGAAAATCTGCTTCGACTTGAGCGAAAGCTGGTCGATCGCGGGGAGAGGCCGCCTGCGGCGAAACTCATCGTCATCGGGTTTGGTATGCCGGCTCACGTAACTAGCGAAGGCATCGTTATCGCTCCGGTCGATACGCTTGGTGTCTAAAAACAGCGCATCGCTATTCTGAGATCTAAAGCCTGAAGCTCAAAATCTCATCGCCTGGTTCTTCGTTAAACGGACGTTAGGGTGCCACCATTACACCAACATTTTCGACGCGATCGCGCTGGAGCTGGCGTCGGCATCCGTGTAGTGGAAAGCCGGGACCGCCTTGCGCGGAGAGGCAGTACCGTTCTTGTAGAACGACAGTACTAACTATGTTCAGTACTCAAAACCGACACCAAGGTAGAAAAACAGCGCCCCTTTTTGTTATAGAGCCCCAACGTTTAATCCCTTTCTTTATCTGTTGCTTTCCATATTTTCGAGCCTTCTGCCATTCCTACGGGCGAAGAACAAGGTTTTTCAAGTCAATGCTTCACAGGGATTTCTTTACAGAATTCGTATCATTCTCGCTGCCTACCCTCTTGTACATTAAACCCTTAAAGTTCATGAAGGAGCAGAAGCATGTATGTTGATGCATGGGGCTCGATCCTGTACAAAGATATCGGTATATCTCCATTGCCAGCGCAGTTCCCACAAGAGTGTTCGTAAAACAAATTGATCCCTTTGGCACGGGCATACGGACTATGTTCTCTTCGGCTCGCTGGAGGAAAGAGAGATAGGATTTCATATCGCTCTGCTTTTCGAGAATAGGACCAATTTCCCCATCAGCTACTCCAACAGCACAAAATGCACAGGGAATGTCCTTTTCTATACATGCTTCAAGAACTATTGACCTGGGATTGACCCCCTCCACACTGTCTGCAGCGCAAACAAGCATTGAAGTCCTCGAAGGAACGCAACGCATGAGTTCTTCGGCAGAGCGGACGTAAGACACAACTGGATTAAGCGAAAGATCCGGATAGCGATTAACAAGTGTTTTGGAAACTGCCTCTACTTTTGCTTCTCCTATTTCGTCGGGACCAACAAGAAACTGACGATTTACGTTTGACCTCTCAACTCGATCCCCGTCGATTAATGTAAAATGCCGAACTCCAGCAGCAGCCAAATGCTCCGCCACCACCTGCCCTATGCCGCCCATACCAACGATGGCAAGATGAACGGCGCCGATTTGCTTAAGTAGCGTCAGTGGAGCGTCGGAATAATAAGACAAAAAGCGAGCTGTCCTCGAGTGGGGTGATTCCAGCTCGTATTCTTCAGTTTCTAGAAAACCAAGTTCGTTGAGCCTTAGCAAGAATCGTTGCTCGCGAGCTTCAAGGTTCGTCTCATCTATCATATTTTGTTTGGCGAGCTGCTCAAAAAGATTTGTACTCAAATCAGAGATTTTGACCCTCACTCGCGATTTTAATCCTTGCAATATAAGTTCGTTGGAATCTCTCCTGATATAAGCACTATCGTTCCAATAGAACATTTAATATCCTTTCCCTCAAGCCTTCTTCTGGAAAAGTGTTTCGCATGAAAAAGGCGCTGGAGAGTCGTCCGATCGGCAGAAAACACGCAGCCTCGCCAAACAGTTCGACGGCTCTCTCGTTAAACGCCTGGCGCGAAATCATGCCAGAAAAATACCTGCTCAAAACCGATAAATACTTTTGGAGACGCATTCGGTTGCCCAAGCCCGTCAGTAGTGCGAGTTGATAGTAGATAAAAATAGGGTCATTGAAAGTATTCGGAATTAAAAGCAGGTGTATATCCGCCCAATCCGATTGAGGGGAGAAATAATCACTCGACATGAGTTTTGGATGATACCTGCCTGACGATGCTAATTGAAGCGCTATAAGTTTTACAATCTTTTTATTGGGGTAGTATTTGTCGTATGAAATTGATAATTTCGCAGTTATCTCTCTTTGTTCATCGGATTTATTCACGCCGTAATCGAAGGAAGGATCTTTCAGTTTCGGCGACAGAAGTCTTCTGATTGCCTCTGTGTCAACGAGAGAGAGGATGTTCCTACGTCCTTCTTCGTCGGCGAAATAGGGAGAGTGCTTGTTTGAAAAAACGATAACAGCCTCTATGCCAGATAATCCATGGTGCAGCCGCGCGCTCTTGCAATAGCGCTCAATTAATAAGGGCATGTTTGTATTGCAGCTTGCCATGGTTCTTCCGAGAAGAAAACACAAGACGTCAATCCATCTATTCTCGATGCGCTTTATCGTCATAGTCTGAGTGCACACAGCGCTGCTCAGTTTGACTTCCTGCCTTCCGATTTGCGTAACAGAAAAATCATTGACACAAAAATAGTGAGAAGAGAGGAGATGTAAAAATGGTCCTACCCTTCCTCCGGTCCGGAATGCAATGGACAGCGACTTTGCATGATTGCTTAGCGAATAGCAGTGACCATCAATTACATCTATTCTCAAAAAGAAAGTCTTTAGAAAGCCGCTGCAATTGTGATGGACGTAGTCAAGCTTCCTCCCCAACTCGACAATATGCTCATTATCATGTCGACTTGTAAACCTAATCGTCCTGTCATCATATTCAACTTCGAAAAAAGGGGAATGAGGGCATCCCGATGCATCGAGTATTACTGGAATCCCGGCGATACGCTGAATGATTTGTGACGAATAGTCATGTCCATCAAGAAGGCTCGACGCTTCGGGCAGCTCGTCAATCGATATATCAATTCTTGGAGACATGTATTCCTACCATTTTTAAAGAAACAACGGCGGTAATTGCTATCGCGATTGCGCCAATAACACCGAGCGCTATCTGAATGGGATATAACCCCAACACATATCCAAATATGGAGAAAAACATTGCGGAAAAGAGAGCCCTTACCAGAGATGCGACGGAAAGGATCGTCGCGCGGAGATCGTCGCTATCGCGTCTTGGATTAAGTTTTCCGAAGTGATGTACACCACTTCTGGGAGAAAGCAAAGCACCATGCTAAGGCCAAACAAACACAGCGGATTTGAAGCGAACCACGGAAGAATCATGAAAAGACCGGCCTGATTAGCATCGAGCCGAGCATGGTATTTCTTTTCCCGAAACGCGATGAGAAGAAATCTGCTGCAATGTAGCCGTCGCATTTACTGCATAGGATGCACCGAAAAAGATTCCTATTATGGAGACGGGAGCATCAAATGCGTCGAATACCAACTGATTCAAGTTGTAATAACTCCCATAGAATCCATCGAGCATGCTTGTGCCGATTAGAAGAAGCAACACCGCAAAAGCTGATTCTCCAATGCACCAGGTTTCGCGTCTGAACATCTTGGCTACGTCAAACCTTTCCTCCCCAGAGTTTTTGGAATGGGTCGTTTCCATCCTCTCAATGGGATACAGAAGGAAAAGCTGCAGGAGATAGAAAACGGAAACGCATACGTAGAGGGCACTCCAAGATACTTGGGCAATGAATGATCCAAGTACGATTGCCACTCCCGTCGCGATTGATTGCGCGGCAAGCAGCCGAGCTTGATGGTGAGGAAGCGCTCTCCTTGACCGGCATTTCGGGCAATTTCATATAAAAGTGCTTGTTCGGATCCCGATTGAAGGGAGTAGCGAGTGCCTCAACAAGGGAAAGCGCGACGAGAAAGGGGCCTGAGAGCAACAGCATGCCAGCCGTATGGAAGAAAAGAAGCAGAACGCCCACTTGAATCGAGAACTTCTTTCCAAAGAAATCGCCTACCAGCCCTGTTGGCAGCTCGAGGACGACCGTTGCAATGTTGTACAGGGCTTGATAAAGCGCGATTTCCGTGACAGACATTCCTTTATCCGCAAGGAAAAGTAGAAACACTCCCCGATTTAAAACAAATCCCGCGAGAACGAAAAAGGCGGAATAGATGTGCAGCTGCGCAGTGGCATTCTTATTCATTTGGCACTCCTAACGACTATTTTTGTCGGGGTGCTCGCCACTGATTCGAAGCCTGAAATGTTCATAGTCTCAATGAAGAGCTGATAAAGCTTTTGAACAGGGTATCGATAGAATAGGGCATCCTGCGCTCTTTCTTCTCGACGAACTATTGCCAGCCGGTCGATTTCGAAACAAGAAACCGCATAATACACCCCAGCTTGATCTAGAGTTGCCGTATAGCTTTCTGCAACGGCAAATGCATCACGATCGCGACACATTTCAAAAATATCTTCAATGCTTCTACCATCTCGATGAATCATAAGGTAGGTTGCGAATTTAAAATGGTTTATCAAATCAAAATACGTATCGGCACGCGCGAGCACGTCAAGAATGTCGTAATTTTCATTCCTGACTGTGTACAGATGATTGAAATGAAGAGGTGACAGGCTGTTTGGGTCAATTCCGGCAGCAAGTAAATCTAAGTAATACTGAGATTCTTTTACGATGATATAATCCTCTTTATTCACCCTTGAGCAACATCAGTAAGAGGCTCTGGGCTCATATAGGAAAAGTCAACGTTTGACATAAAACTGGTCGACGCGACTTCTTGAGCAAGGGCAAGGGTGTCGAGTACTTCGGAATATGTTTCTTCTGGAAAACCGATGATAAAATTGGTTTCGAATCTCATGCCAGAGGAAATGATGGATTTTACCGTAGGAATTACTTTTTTAAGATTCAAGTTTTTCCGGCAGATTCGCTGTATTCTTTGCGAGCCAGTTTCCAAGCCAACAAATACGGAGATACATCCGGTTGCCTTAAGTAGGCCAATGATCTCGGGAGTTATCGTATCGATTCGTCCCTCACAGTTGTATTTGAAATCATAATTCATTGCATATTTTTTGACTGCAAATTCAAAGAAGTACTTGTGCGATGCTAAAAAGTTATCATGGTTATAGTTAATTGAAGAAAGAGTGCCGGTTTTTGCCATGCAATCGTAGACACGCTGCGAGGTTTCGAGCAGTTTGTCGACATTAAGAAATCGCGCTTTCTGACCGAGAAGCACTCTGGATGAGCAATAGTAGCAATTAAACGGGCAACCTCTACCTGCCTCAATGTTGACCACGTTCATGCCGTATGAATTGGAGTAGTCGAGTTCCGGAAGGTTGTTAATGTCGTATTCAATCAACTCGCATAATCCAGAATCCCCGGTTTTAGAAATCGAATTTTTAGGTAAATCGCCCTGAGCGCCGCAAGCAATATATTCGAGTAGAAGCGGGAGGGTTTCTTCCCCATCAAAGATCGATAGAAAGTCAACCTCGGGACAATCCTGAAAAACCATTTCTCGAAGTGAAGTGATCTGGGGACCACCAAATATGATAACCGATTCGGGATGCGCCCGTTTAATAATCTTCGCTATCATGATGCCCCAGATATAAGAGGCGTTCATGATTGAAACACCAAAAACATGGGAGTCGATTGCTTTTATTTCGTCGGAGAACCACCGATAGATTTCTTTTGAAAAAGTCTTTTCTTCTTCGAGGAACTTACGCTGAAAGTCAATAACGTGAGTTGAAAATCCCGCTGCTTCAGAAACGGCCCTTAGATTCAAGATGGCCAGATTATCAACAAGGGTCTTCCTGTAGTGATTCACCGGATTGATCAGAGTGAAATCAACCTTCAACTTGAGCTCCTTTCTTTCGGGTGAATAGGAATCGCCTCCGTCACATTAAACGGAGGCGATTGTGTTATCAGGCCTTAGCAGCGGCGCTGTATAACCTGATCAACATCAATGCCGAAGTCCAGAAGTTCTTCAACAGTGATCTCGATGTCGGAAGCCGATTTATCGCTGGCCAGCTCGATTTCCTCTTTCTCCATTTTCGTCACCTCCTTTTCATGTATGAGTAAAAAACTAGTGGCTTTCTGGAAACAGCCAGGATCAATGCTAAACGATGATTTTAGATTCAACGTCGGGACCGGTTGTTTTTATGAATATGATGCCAATGCACGAACAAAAGCAGTTAGCCTTTTCAGCACTGTTGCGGCTTATGCAATCACATGAGTCCTAGGCCCTTTCGACACCACCTGTATTGCGAATCAGCACCGCTGCCTTCCCGACTGAATATTGCCGTCAGGCACTGCTATTAAATGCATCTCCAGGCACCCCGTTACACTCGTGCCGCCATGCGGTCGACTGAACGAGGAGGTTCCACATAGACGCGATCTGGGCCGACATGGGAGAGACCATCATGCGGCAGCGCTGCAGATGGAGCGCTAGCAATAAAAGGGCGCAGGGACCAGCGTCTGCCAGATGCCCGCACACGATAACGGCGGTGCTGTTACGCGATATTCAGCAGTGCTTAAGCTAGCAGATACTCAATCACACGCATGGCAGGGGTAACAGCACGGGTGTTCCTATAGTTTTGTCAACCGGGGAATGCCGTTCGCGAGATCGAATCGCGAAATGCTGACGCCAGGCCTTTCGACCGGCGGATTCCAGCCTGTTCGGAGTGCTGTGCTTCGACTAGGTGGCTTAGGGCACCCTGTCCCGCATGATCGCGTAGGTGACCTTCAACCTCTTTCGCGTCAGCGCTTTGAGTGCCTTGCCGTGCGGTATGCCCCGTTCTCGGCACCTGGCGTAGTGGTCGCCCCATCTTCCCTCTGTCCGGGCAAGGCAGTTGCACGAGAATATGAGCAGGTTCTTCAGCCTTTTGTTGCCTTGGCGCGATGCCGTCACCGAGGAGATCGAGGTCTCCGACTGGCGGTTGTGCGGCGCCAGGCCGCAGTACGACGCGAGCCTGTCGTGGCTTGACTCGTCATGTTTAATCTGTTTCGTTAACTGAAATGCGTAAATCTGGTTAATCAAAAAAGCAAAATCTGGTTAAATGAAAACGGTAAATTTAGTTAAACGCGCTGGTAATCAATGGTGAAAAATATGCCAAAAAAGTACTACACTCGAATTATCGAAAATGAGCTCGACCAGATGCTAGGGATATTCGGCGCCGTTCTCATCGAAGGACCGAAATGGTGTGGAAAGACGACCACGGCCGGGACCCGTGCGGCGTCCAGGCTCCTTCTCATGGACCCGTCGCGCAACTTCGAGAATCGCTTGCGTGCCGAGACGGACCCGGCGCTTGCCGTTGTAGGCGAGGTACCGCGGCTGATCGATGAATGGCAGGAGGTTCCGAAACTTTGGGACGCGGCGCGGTTTGAGTGCGACAACCGCGGCGGCGAGCCTGGACAGTTCATATTTACGGGGTCGGCGACGCCGCGAGACAATGAACGGCCGATGCACAGTGGCGCTGGAAGGTTCGCTAAATTGCGCATGGATACCATGACGCTTTTCGAACTTGGGAAATCTAGCGGTGCGGTTAAGCTGTCGGGCATTATTTCTGGCGAAAAGTTCAATGGCGCTTTCGGATCGTTGGACTCTGCTCGATTGCCGAGTACATTGTCCGTGGCGGATGGCCCGCGGCGGTCGGTCGCGATGCGCTGGCTGCGTCGGCGATGGCGAAACGTTACATCGGCATAGTCGCCGAAGAAGATCTGTCTCGTGTTGATGGCTCTCGACGCGATCCCGAAAAGGTCAAAGCTGTCATCGAATCGCTTGCGCGTAATGAATCCACTTTGGCGACACTCAAGACGCTCGTAGCCGATCTTGGTGGAGAGGTGTCGAGACAAACGGCGGCATCGTATATATCTCTTCTCGCACGGGTTAGCTTCGTTCGCGATATTCCCGCGTGGAATCCAGCAATGAGATCTCCGGTGCACTTAAGAGAATCAAAGAAGCATCATCTTGCTGACCCGTCACTGGCGGCCGCTGCGCTCGGGGCGACTCCGGAGACTTTGCTGTTAGATTTCAAGACGCTTGGACTACTTTTCGAATCGCTGGCACTCCATGATTTGTGGGTTTATGCGCGAGCAAACGGAATGAATCTCTATCACTATCACGATTCTCGCGATCTAGAGGTCGATGCAGTCATTGCGGCTCCTGGTGGGACCTGGATCCCGGTCGAAGTCAAACTCAGCTCTGCTCAAATAGAAGAGGCGTCTGACAATCTTGTTGCTGTCGAGGAACGTATGGTTGCTGCTGGAAACACTCCGCCGGTTTCTAAAGTAGCGATTATTGGATTTGGCTCACAAGCCTATGTTACCGACCGCGGCGTCCAAGTTGTTCCCTTGGATGTTCTTGCGCCGTAATGCTGCGGGCGAAGTGAAATCGACGCCGCATTTTTTAGATTCGTTTTCTGAGATCTACACCGTGAAACTCAAAATCTCGCCGTCTTGATTTTCATTTGATTCGAAACGCCCGCGCAAAAGTCAAAGCGACTCGCGTGGGCGTTTCGTTTACCCGCCTCGCTTTTCATATCGCATTTCAAATCGCGTCAAAACAAAACGAGATTTTTTGAAAATCGATAGCGACCGAAGGTCGCGATCATAGGCGTGTGTACACGCCGCATGAAAATCGGATTGCCTTTCGAACCGTAATGCGATTCACGGTACCTTTCGACAATCCAACAACGCTACGAGTCTCACTAAAGACTATCCGCGTCATTGAAATGCCGAAAGCTGCCTCAACTTTTTCGCAAGCGTATCGAAAAACGATTCGACAAGTCGAATTTTTGCGTCGTGGGCGCCGCAAACCCGCTCCGCTCTCGCTACAGCGAATCTCTAACACTCAGCATCTTTCGCGTTAAAAATTCGCTTCCGTTCACGGTCTTCACGCAGTTGCAACGCCGCGAGGCTCTCGCTTGGAATGAGGCCTCTCATTCCACGTCTACACTGCGTTTCGCCCAATCCCCGTTCCGGAGATTGCAAGATGTACGTAAATGGCCATAATTACATGCAAGCATGTACTATGGCATTTACGATCTTGCTTTTCCCTCCTACGGGAAAAGAAAACAGGCAAAGCTGGGTTCCGTTTCGCGCGAAACGGTTTCGCAGCCGGGAAAAATTCGGCGCACCTTTCCGAATCTTGTTTCGGAGGCCACTCCGAAACTGAAGGGATGAAAATGAGACGAAGCGAGAAAGTCGAAGCGACGTTGACCCCTGGAGAAAAGGAAGCCCTTCAACGACTTTGCGACGAAGCCGGTTGCACGGAAGCTGAACTAATCCGCTCCGTTTTGATTAGCCGTTCGATTTCTCTCGACGATCTTGAGGCCGGAAAGAAAATCGAACGCGTAAAAAATAAAGCGCTGCAGAAGCAGGAGCGCAAACACACTCCAAAAAAATCTGGCGAGTGCGGTGAAGCCATCGCCGAGAAACGCGACGTTTCGTTTCATGTGATGCTTACCGCTTCAGAAAAAAAGGCGATCGAGCAGCGTGCGGAGCTCTTGGCATTTCTGTAAGCGAACTGGTTCGCCGTAGCGCAATTTACGGAAAGATCGAATCATTCAATTTTGACATTGCGGAAGTTGAAAAACTCCATCATGAGTTATTGAAGGAAGGAACGAACCTCAATCAGCTGATGTACTTCGTGAATGCCCATGGGCTTCCCGCGTACAACGAGAAAGCTGTTTTCCGCACACTCGAAAAGGTTTACCAAAATGCTCGAAAGGTCGATCGGTTTATCGAGGAACTTGAAAAGCGTTATCACGTTGACTATGTTCCCCACGACTATCTGGCAGATGAACCAGACAACAGAAATCTTTAAGTCGGAACGCAGCTGGGCCAGTTTTGCAATTGAGTGCAATTACTCGTTTAGCTATTTCTGATATTTCATAAAACGGCTTTCGGAAAATGGAAGGAAACTTAAGCATCCACCTTTTAGCAAAATAGAAATCTTATTTCCATTGGCTCCACCATAGCCTTTCTTAAGCTTAGGAGCATCCGTGGAGTCAATCTATTTAGATATCCGTTCTCTTGATTCCTAAATACTTCTTACGAAGATACCATGCCTGTTCCTCAGGAATCGAACGCTCAATCTCAGCGCTGTTAATTTCACTTTGTAGTAGGCAATAGTCACAGTCAAATTCCAAATACCCTATGTTAGCTTTCGCTTTTTCTTCTCCTTCGAGGTAGGCGGCAATCGCATCTTTAAGGCAAGGATTAAGAGTTTTTTCAAACGACATTATCGACCTCCAATGGTCTAAACCTTATCCACGATTCGTCTGTGGCATCGCTTTGAAACTCCCCATAGTTGAAACAAGGGGTTTTACAACGGTTTCGATAAGATCGGCTGTTACAGAATCCTGAAAGAAAGGGTCGAACCGAAGTGTCTGGCCGGACGCCAATTGTCCGGGAACTGCTTCTGGTTCGACCCTCTTTTACTTTACTTCCATGGCCATGCAGCGGTCTAGTACTCCTTAACGGGATGCTCCTCGCCGAATCCACCGTCGATGCCGAAGCGGCACAGTCTGTCGATTGCTCGAAGGTGCTCGTCAATGGCAGCTGCAATTTGGGTGTCGACCTCGCTGTCATAGTCGTTGAGGCTGCGAACTGCCTCGTCGGCGGCCATGAAGGCCTTGACGGCCTGTGCGAGCTGGTTCTTAAAAGCATCAACCTTCTCAACTGCGGCAGCTCGGTCTGCCATCTCGCGTTCGAGTCGTTGAACGATTTCCTGTGTGTCGCTCATGCTATTCCTTTCCCTCGGGTGTTTCACCTAAAATATCGCCCCGTGCGGACACGATTCTCGCTCACGACACGGCGGTAGCAGATATCACAAATTCGCAGGTAGACGGCTCAACAGGATTCGATTTGCGGGGCGATTGAACCTAGGGTGGTGTGGATGTTCGCGACACCCCTTTTCCATGTCTTAAAACGCATCTGGTGAGGTCGATTTTTCGGCCTTGACCTGCATGGCGGCGCTTTGGGGTGCTTTGGGTGTGCCCTTAAGCAGTGCTTGCATCTATCGGCGCGTGAAACATTTCGACGGTAATTCGTGAAACAAATTGCGGAACTATCGCTTCAACGGGCGCTGCCGCCGCTCAACGCGAGCGGTCAGCTTGGCACCGCAAACGGCTACTCGCCCTTCATGGCCATACACATGGCGTCGGCCATTGAGTAGCGGGTACCGTCATCTTCCATCAGCGCTTCGTTGAATGCTTCGATGTCCACCATGTCCTCGACTTTCTCAAGCGCAGCCCTTCTCACGAACTCGGAAAAGGACATATTTGAGGTGCCCGCATGAGCCTGGATCAAAGCCATTTCGCTCTCATCGAATACGACCGCAATTTCGCATATCGCCATGACTGCTCCAATCAATGCCGAAACCAGGTTTTACTGGTACACATCTTATTGTTCAGATTAAACAGTCTCAAAAGGTATGCCCGCCTCAATTCAGAGACGGCATCTGGTCGCTGAAGAAGTTCATTTCCTTCGCTAAGGAAAAGGCAATCGCCTAGATCGGAGTTTCAAATGACCAACGATGATGGCCACCTCCTGCTGGATGCGATCGAGATCGAGCGGCAGCGCAACCGGATGATACGTCAGACGATGGGATTTCGACATGCAGTTGTTGATGCGCAGTCCCGATGATGCCTATGACTACTGCGACTATTTTGCCACGGTTCGTCGGGGCGCCACTGTTCTCGATTTGTGGGCTGAGATTTAAAACATCTCGCCTGTTTCAATGCGTTTTTTGGGTTTATAGCTGTTCGCTTTTTCGGCTGTGTCGCAGTTCACTAGTTCATTCATTACGTTCTTCATATCGTCTGTAAATCAGTTATGCCGCGGTTACACAGCTTTGTTGTTGCGTTTTGTCGTAATTCAGCAATGACATAGCCGGAGCTCGCCCGCAAGTGTCGTACGCTGCCGTACAAAACTGCGTTTCGGCCATCCGCGTACTGCCAAGGCTCTGCCCTAGTACCCGGCGCCTGCGGCGGTTGTTCATATCTGAACTGCGACACAGCCGAACAAAGCAATTACGACACTATGTAACTGTGTAATTACCGAACTACGTGATAACGACAAAACTGAAAAACGTAACCGTTGAATTGCAGAACAATGAGCTAACGCCGCGAGTGCCGGGTACTAGGGCAGAGCCTAGCGTGCGCCGCTTGCGGCGGTACGCTGCCGGTCATTTTGTACGGCAGCGTACGACTCTTGCGGACAGATTTCAGGACCGAATAGCCCGATGTTCAATAGTTCTGTTATTACGTAGTTACATAGTGCGACTATTCCGCTTTGTCGTTATTGCGTTATGTCGCATTGTCGATATTACGTAGTTCGGTTTTTCACTTTTTACGCCGTTCACTTATTCATTTGTTACATAGTGCCGCTATTCCGTGGCGTCACTTTTATGCCCACCGCGTGCGTATTCGACGGTGTGGGCGGCGTCTCCGAACACCTCGACTGCTGCCGCCACGAATTGCGGTGCGGTGCGCCTCGGGATATAGAAAGTTTTGTTGCCAAACACGATTGCGATCCAGGCGTTACGGTAGATGAATTGATATGCCGCCTCTCTTGAGCGCTTGCCGCAGTATTCCTCTGCAATCTCGTCGATCTGCCAGAGGTGGCCGAAGCCGACGATATATTCGGCGATGTACGCGCTCGTCTTGATTCGCACGCGCCGCGGGCGGCGGTACGGAGCATAGTTGCTTTTTCCGGGGTCCGCTTTAACGGGCACGGAATAGACCTCGGCTCGAGCTTTTCAGCGACAACGCGCCGTGCATCATCGAGGCTATAACGCTTGCACAGGCGCTCGCCGTCGTCGGTCGAGCACTTCAGGGTAATTGACTTGATATGCGGCGCCAGATACTTGTACGTCCATGCTCGCGACGCGCCGAACTCCCACCGCAGATCTTCAATACTCAAGAACTCATCCATCTTCTGACCTCGATTTTCTGCCGATAAACGAGAAATCCCGCAAGAGACGCATACTTGTACCCCCATCGTAAATGTGTGTACAAGTCTGCCGCCGACCCGGGCGGTTCGGCGCTTGCCAGGCTCCGCCCTTGGACCGGGGGAGGACGCTCGCGCTCCTTGTTATTACGATAACGGACAAGGGAGAAAAGGCGCCAGATTCCAAATTATTACGATAAAAGACGCGGGTACGGTGGCGTGCGCGGCGGTGCCTGCGGGAGATTATTACGATAACGGACACGGATGATTTATCGACCCAGCACCGGGTGTTCCCCTCGAAGATGCGACCGCCGTGGCGGCACCATCCAAAATCGCGACATTGGGATGGTGCAAACTGACCCTTAAGAGTCAGTTTGCACGCCAGCTTCGTTCAACGTCAGACATTGGGAATGTCAGACATTGAACCCGCGGCAAAGCCGCAGCTTGGGCCGCATGCGGCCTGAAATCGCTCGCGAAGCTCGCTTGATCGTGCGCGAATGTCTGACAGGGCTGTCAGACATTGTCGGACAATTCAAATGTCCGACAATGCGCACGGGATCTCACCCATGGTCGATAGAATTGACCGCCCGGCACGTACTCCCGGGCGGTCAATTCATGTGCTCATTCGCGATTCTGTTGGGTTTTGGAGCACCGGCATGTTCTCGGCGGCTGGACTAGCCGTACAGCTTGAGTTCATGGGGCTCCATGTGGTCGTCTCCCAACACGACATCCCTGATGTAGTCCTGCGGCAGCAGCTCGACAGGCAAAATTGTCTCCAGGAAGTCGTCGAACCACGCCCGTGGCGTCTGGTCGGGCGCATACATGACCTTGGTCGCGCCGTCGGGCAGGGTGATGGTGAGCCGCACCGCTCCGTTGCGTCGATACGCCCTCGACCATTCCTCGTCCGTGTCCCCGTAACCCTTGCGGTCCGCGGTCGTCCTCCACACGGTCCCCAGCTCGTCGAATGACCGCGGGTGCTCGCCGAGGTCGACCCAGTGCATCTGGGACCTCTTGAGCCTCGCCGCGTTATAGGCCGGTTTCCACTCGTCAGGCAGGTACACCCTCTCGAAGACCTCGCGGGACAGCTCGCGGAACTAACTTCATCCGCCCGCGACCGGCGCGGTCGCC
>ENA-OQAN01000690-OQAN01000690.1-human-gut-metagenome-genome-assembly--contig:-NODE-690-length-16945-cov-1.764538_pt1 | contig 16945 bp, 20 predicted proteins | sample MGYA00242735_ERZ504527 | MGnify/ENA primary metagenome ERZ504527 (study PRJEB26092, sample SAMD00036230) | human gut metagenome | host: Homo sapiens | study: EMG produced TPA metagenomics assembly of... | reverse complement strand
GTTACCCTTTGTGCAAACATTCATCCAAGTTTGTATAAAACCAACAGAAATAATTTCCTCCCGTTTTTCGGAGGAATGCCACAGCCGGTATTCGGTTACTTCAATTCGTAACTTACTTTTGTGCCTTATCCAACCTCATCTTAAGAGTTATAGATCCAGAATCTGTAAATTTATTAGCATTATCCAACAGGTTCTCTATCACTAACGACAAATACAATTCATTGGTGGAAACAAAAATTTCCCTTCTGGTAATTCCAAATGATAAATTATTCCCACCCTGCTCCATCGTTCTACTTTATCATTTCTTGTCTGCAGATATGAGTTATCTGGTTTGTTCACAAAGAAGAGGCGCATCAGATGAATCTAAATTAGCCACTACCAGCAAGTGATCTATCAACGAAGTGAGAATTTCCGCATTAGCAGTAATAATACCTGAAAAGCCAACAATAGCGTTTAATGGAGTCCGTATTTCATGACACATAGAATTAATGAATGCTGTTTTCATTTTCTCACTTTCCCCAGCTTTTTGATTCAGTTCACCTAAAACTTTTTCCATCTGTCTTTCTTCAAATCATAGTACAAGTAAAAACAAATACTCATCACCAATACAAGTACCATAAAAAGTGTAATTACTAAAATACGCCTGTTCTTAGTTTCCAAACGGTAATTCTCATGGTTCAATTGATCTACTTCATACTTTACCTGTAGTTCACTAAGTTGTTTTTTCAGATTGGAAGATTTAATGGAATCCTGCACTTGTATATAGAGTTTATGATACTTAAAAGCATTTTTATTATCTTCCATAGCCTCATAAATTTGTGAATTGATATCCAATAATCCCGGGACATTAGACTGACTTGTCATCCAAGCATATTTTATCAAGCTGTCATTAGTTATCAATGCATTATGGAAACTATGCTTATATAAGTAATAATTATTCATGCCAAAAAACAATTATACTTATCAATAGGCTCCGTAACCCAAGCACTCATCTTGATCATCAGATTATAATACTTCTCTAATTTATCATGGATAATTTATCCGCACGCATCAACAAAGAAGTATAACATTGGAGATATCGTATATTAATATTATAGAAAGGACGTTGACGAGCATAGTACAACTCATAATATTTTCTATATTGCTGAAGCTATTTTTCAACATATTCAATATATAGATCTCCTTTATCTATAAAGTTCAAGGTCGAAAGAAAATTCCATACAGTACAAATACGAAACTTGAATCCTTCCTCATATGGTAACTGACAAGCCAGCTTATAAGCAGTTTCCAAATAGGGATCAGCCTCTTCATATTTACCTTCACTACACAAAGCATAGCCTGTAATAAAAGTCTGTTCCATCTGTATGTAAATATCATTCCCACCTATATTTTCTTTACCCATAAAAGCCAATTCCTCTGTTATAGCAGTTTCAACCTCATTATTCCTGACTCTGCCTGCAAACAATCTCATTCGTAAAAAGAATAAATATGGATGAGATTCTTCCAGTGTCCCAACATCCTTTAAAAGAGACATATAATACCAAACAGAATCGGCATGATAAACTTTAATATACGAGAAAACCAAATCAGAAAGAGTCTCAAACATATGAGTCTTATCATTTACTGCTTTTGCGGTGAAATACATTTTATTAAGATAATCCACTTCTTCAGGTTTCTCAAAATAAAAATCAGCCAAACCTCTGTAAATCTCAATTTGTAGAGAAAACTCTACAGGACTTCCTATAATATTCAGAAGACTATCTTTGGTAGTAGAAATACTACTTCCTATAACAACAAAAATCCCCAAACAGATATCAGTATATAACAAGTGATATATTTCATAATATCAGATTATTAAGGTACGAATATACAAATAATATAGCAATGTAGCAGCAATTATTCTTTCATTATTAGAATTTACACAATAATGGGCAATTAATCCACTTATTTTTTAATTATATGCTTTAATATTGCATCGTGGATATTTTCTGGCAACTATGAAATTATTAATTATTAAACATCAAATATATGGTAAAAAAGTTAGTTAGTGTATTTTGTATATGTGCATATTTTGGACTTGCTCATGCACAAATACCACAAGAGATTTGGAAAGAAAGTGAGCAAATAGAAAAACAAATCAAAAAGACCTCTTTTCCCGATCGTGTGTACAACATTAAAGATTTCGGTGCCAAAGAAGGAAATAATGGTGAAATATTCTGCCATGAAGCAATCAATCTGGCTATCCTCACATGCAGTCAAGCAGGTGGAGGAACTGTATTAGTTCCACCCGGAGAATTTCTAACAGGTCCTATCACACTGAAAAGCAATGTAAATCTGCATTTGGAAGAAGGCGCCTATCTAAAATTTTCTTCAGAGAAATATCTATATACTCCAACCGTACTCACCCGCTGGGAAGGAGTAGACTGTTACAATTTGCATCCATAATTTATGCTTATGGAGAAAGTAACATAGCTTATCACCGGTAAAGGTATTAATAGACGGACAGGCCAGTAATGATAACTGGTTGGAGTATGTGGTGGTGCTCCACACTATGGCTGGAAGGAAGGTATGACAGCTCAAAAAAAATGGCAGGCAGAAACAAATTACTGATGTACGCCGAAACATTTGCCCCGATAGATAAACGCCAAATGACTTTTGAAGACGGTTTACGTCCCAGCTTATCAATCTATATCGTTGTAACACTATTTTAATAGAAAATGTAACATTGAAAAATTCTCCATTTTGGGTTATCCATCCTTTATTTTGTGAAAGTCTGACAGTACGTGGGGTTAAAGTATCCAGTCACGGTCCCAATAGCGATGGCTGCGATCCGGAATCAAGTAAGAACGTATTAATTGAAAACTGTATATTCGATACTGGAGACGACTGCATCGCTATTAAAAGCGGACGGAATGCGGACGGACGGAAATGGAACGTACCAAGTGAAAATATCATTGTACGCAATTGCGAAATGAAAGACGGACACGGTGGTGTAGTTGTAGGTAGTGAGATCTCGGGAGGATATAAGAACCTGTTTGTTGAAAACTGCAAAATGGACAGTCCGAACCTAGAACGTGTCATCCGCATCAAAACCAACAACTGCCGCGGTGGGGTCATTGAAAATATTTATGTGCGTAATATAGAAGTAGGCGAATGTCGCGAAGCCGTTTTGAAAATCAACCTGCAATATGAAAACCGTGAAAAATGTGACAGAAGTTTCCCACCTGTAGTACGCCATGTATATCTGGATAATGTTACTAGTGAAAAAAAGTAAGTACGGAGTCTTAATTACCGGATATGACGACCGTGTCAATATTGAAGATATCCATGTAACAAACAGCCGTTTCAATAATGTAGAGAAAAAAGGGAATTTAATTACCGGAGCTAAAGATGTAGTACTGAATGAAGTATATATCAATGGAAATAAGGTGAGAAAATAAGATCCCCCTTATTATATCGGGTGAACAATGAGTTCACCGATATAATGATAAAACATAACTTTACTATCATTTATCTTCATCGTCCAATCTGATTTTTTGCATATTCTGTAGAAGTCATTCCCCAATAAGACTTAAAACTTTTACTAAAATAATGAGGATCACTAAAACCTACCATATAAGCTATTTCCGCCATTGTATATTGGTTTTCCTTAAGCAGTTCAGCAGCTTTCCTCATGCGTATTTCTTTTATATACATTATAGGAGCCATACCAGTTAAAGATTTCAACTTATGAAAAAAATTGGTCCGACTCAGACTGAAATAACTAACCAATTGATCTACATTCAATTCCGGATTACCAAGTTGCTCTTCCATAATTTTAGCTAACTTATTAAGAAAAGCAGCGTCTCTTGCCGACAATTGAACCGATCTGTCTTTTTCTTTATTTTCGTTCCCCTCTTCATATCCTACTTTACAATAATATGCTTGTAACATTTTACGCCGAGCTAGGATATTTTCTACTTTAGCTTGCAGATAATTAACACTGAACGGCTTCGTTATGTAATCATCAGCTCCTGTATGAATACCAGTCAGAATGCTATCCATATCTGTCTTGGCAGTCAATACTATGGCAGGAATATGCGAAGTTCGTTCATCGTTCCTTAGTTCCTGCAACATCTGTAGACCACTTTTTACAGGCATCATGATATCAGTAATTATCATATCAGGCAGATCAGAAAAAGCCTTTTTTAATCCAACCTCGCCATTATTAGCCTCAACAAACCGATATGCTTCCTGAAATATTTGTTTGATAAATACTCTTAATTCATAATTGTCTTCAACAATAAGCATGAGCGGCTTCTCCGATTCATTCAATTCTTGTAGTTCGTTTTGAGAATTGAAATCTAAATTTGTATCTTCATTCCAATCTGATAATATATATTCCGTGTCAGACGGATAATGTTTTTTACCTTTTAATAGCCTTACAGTAAATAGACTCCCTTTTCCGAACTCACTTTCCACATTTATACTACCATAATGCATTTCCACAAGTTCTTTAGCCACTGAAAGTCCGATACCAGAACTTAAAGGAGCATAAATGCTATCCGGAACCACATTCTCGTAACGATTGAAAATCACTTTCTGCTTTTCTCTCTTTATCCCTACTCCTTCATCTTGGATTTGAAGAAGGACTGCATTCCCATCATCTTTCATACTAACCCAAATGTTCTTGCCATCAGAAGTGTATTTGAAGGCATTAGACAGCAAATTAAAAATAACTTTCTCTAATTTATCTTTGTCCACCCAAAGATTTACTTTAGACAATTGAGTGTTAAAATTCAAACTAATATGCCGCTCTTGAGATAAAGTTGTAAAATAGTTGATTATTTCTTTCGTGAAACTGATAATATCCACATACTGAACTCTCAGTTTCATCTTGCTATTCTGGATTTTACTAAAATCAAGATCTGCCCTACCAACCTCTGCATACGGTCACTATTCTTTTTAATAATCTTCAAAGTATCTCTCACCTTCCCAGAAAGACTTTCGTCTCTGAGTATATATTCCAAAGGTCCGGTAATCAATGTTAATGGAGTTCTTAATTCGTGAGACACGTCAGTAAAGAAGCTGAGTTTTAATTGAGTAATCAATTCTTCATTTTTAGCCTTATTTTTATCCGATAAAAAACGGTATATACATAAATGGCAACTGCAATAAATAATACAATCAAAAAGAAATAGAGCATAGTAGCACAAGGTGTCTCAGAGAAAGTAGGAAGCACTTCAAAAGAAAGTGTTCGTTCATTTTCAACCCATACACCTTCATTATTGGTAGACTTTACACGAAATACATATTTTCCCGGAGGAAGATTAGTATAGTTAGCCTCATGCCCGTTATCCGTCAAACGAAAGTTTTTATCAAACCGTCTAACTTGTAAGCATATTGAATATACTCCGTATTGGTCATGTCTAGAGCAGAGAATACCAACCTGAGGGTGTGATTATTAGGAGGTAACTGCATATCCTTGCTATTATCAGGATTAACAGACAAAATAGAAGGAGTTTTTCTGGGAGTCAGTTCCTGATTGTTTACCCAAATAGAAGAGAAAAATATTTGTGGTATAAAATCTGTTTTATGAATATTCTCAGGGGTAAAATAGAACAAACCTCGGTTAGTACCAAAAAAAATCTGCTTGCCATCTGTTGCCCCTACACCTTCACTAAAATGCATATTAAACGCGATATGCTCACTAGAATACTGAATCTGTTCGGCCGAAGCTACAAATTTCACTAATCCACCACCCGTCACCAACCATAAATTTCCTTGTTTATCCTCGTGCATGGAATAAATAATATCTGAAATAAGTCCATTCTTCTGTGTGAAGGATTTACATTGATAAGAATGGAGCCCCATGGGAGAAAGCTCATTTAACCCTCCGCCATAAGTAATGGCAAAAATGTTCCCATTATCCATACATTGAATCATTTGTACGTCATTATTACTAAGACTATTCACATTTCCCTGTTCACGGCATATAGAATGAAAATCTATTTCTTCAGGACAATGAAAAGAAACCTTAAATTGTAAAATTCCCGCTGTTGTAGACACCCAGATACGCCCTTGATTATCTTCAGTAATATGTCTGACTTTATAAAAATGACTAATCGGATATCTCTTTAACAAATTGCGATGATTGATAAATCTTAAAGTACCATCAGGCATAGTTTCAATCAAATTCAATCCACCTCCGTAAGTAGCTACCCAAAGTCTCTGCCTACTATCCTGAAAAGTAAAATAGATATTATCATTACTCAATGAATAGGGGTCGTCAGCTTTATGTTTAAAATGCTGTAGCTTAAAATTGCCTTGTGAAGTTTCTATTGCTTTTATCAATCCCTGGCCTTTAGTCGAAATCCAATAAACACCAGCCGAATCTTGCATGATGGCATATACTTTGCCCCATTTCATCCTTTTCAATAATCGAAGCCGGGCATCATATATGGAAACATTCATATCTCTGCTTCCCGTCCAAATACGTTGTTTTTTGTCTATATACAGTGCCCTGATCTCATTATCAGGTAACTCTACATCCTGAGGAGCAGGTGTATAGATATGAAATTTATCAGGGATAAAAGTGATGCGCTTAAGTCGGTTGAGCTGGGTACTCATCCATAAATTTCCTTGTTTATCAACAAAAGCAGCAAAACAGCGGTCATTTGATTTCCACTTGACAGGCTGCTCCGTAGTATTAAAAGGTATTAACCGCCTATTTTGAGAATCAAAATAAGAAAATCCTCCGCCCTTAGGGTGTACCCATAAAATATCATTCCGATCCTCAAAAGCAAAAAAATCACTTTCAGTATTTAGTGGTCTTCTCTGTTCATCCTTTCCTTCAATAAAGCTTAAACGCTGTGTTTTCAGATCAAACAAAGTGACTCCCGGAACAGGATGTACAAGCCACAATAAATCTCCACAAGTAATTTTAGCAGACTCTATGTTTTTGTCTTTCAACAGAGAAAGAGAATCAAGCATCACATGTCTTATCTCACCGAGAGAGTCATGAATAAAAAAGCCATCCGAATCAGTAACATATATCAGTCCAGCCACAGAAGGCAAAATAGAAATCACAGAAGCCGATGTTGGCAATTGAGTATGGATAGAAAGTTCTCCTGTCAACAAGTATTTATAGACTTTGCCTTGATGTGCACCTAAATATATATATTCTTCCAACTCTGTTGCAAAATAAAAAGGTATTTTCTCACTTTTTCGACAATCAGACAAAGAAATAATAGAAAGTTCTGAATCATATAATCAATATACCCCCTCATCCGTAAGAAGCCATTCCTGTAATTTCGAATCCATAAATACAGACCGGATTTTACCAGTAGCCAAAGTATTTTCTCTTGATGAATAGAATTGAAATGTCATAGATAAATCTTCAGGAGCCGTAACGACCCGTACTGCACTCCCATCTTCACATAATAACCATACTATTCCATTCGGAAGGACAGATATTGACCGAAAGTTATTGACTGTTTTTTGAATGACAGGTTCAAAGACTTCCTTGTCAGGATTAAAACGATAACAAGTGGAATCATAACACAATACCCATATACATCCGAATTTATCCTCGACTATATCCAATAAACGATCATTGGTCAATCCTCCCAGATCTTCCATATTCGATTTATAATTCTTAAAATTATAACCATCAAAACGATAAAGCCCATTCCAAGTAGCAAACCATAACAAACCTTTATGATCTTGGATAATATCATTGACAAGCCCATCCTCCACTCCATTCTGACTGGAAAAGTACGTAACTGAATATTTTTGAGATATAGCTCCTTTTGCCAGTACATCGGCTGTAAAAAAGCATAGTATTACTACACAGAAAAAGGTAAGAATATCAACCCAGTATGTTTTCATATCAAAGTAATGTGTTTCCTTTGCGAAATTAGCAGAAAATGGGTATTCATCAAAGTACTTTCTATTTTTAATCCACCGCAATATATGTTGTTTAGCTACCTTTGATAGATATTCCAACTAAATTTATCAGTTTTTCCACTTATAAAAAGATAACATCCGTCTATATTTGACATCAAAACAAAAACAACTCTAATACTAAATTAATAATGAAAGACATGAGAAAAAAAGAGTATTTAAAATCCCGCTCTGTTATAGTACAGGTATTCATTCTCCAAAAAGATTTTGGTTTGCTTGCGGACTTTCCTTAGGACTAGTTTCCTTACCATTATCCACTTTTGCAAACAATTGGTCAAACCAACTAGGTTCATCAATTCAAAAATCAATTCAACAAAACCGAATCATTACAGGTAGTGTCATAGACGAAAGCGGAGAAGCATTAATCGGCGTTTCCGTATTGGTAAAAGGAACTACTTTAGGAACGGTAACCGATTTAGATGGTAATTTCACACTGGAAGTTCCAACAGGTGCAATCTTAGTTGTTTCATATGTAGGGTATAAAACACAGGAAATAAAAGTAGGAGAGCAGCAAAAACTAGCTATCACGGTCGAAGCAGACAACAAATTGTTAGATGAAGTGGTAGTAGTGGGCTATGGTGTAGTAAAGAAATCAGACCTTACAGGTTCTGTAGGTAGTGTAAAATCCGAAACAAATTTCTGCCAAAGGTGCAACATCAGTTGTCGAAAGTCTACAAGGGCAAGTTGCCGGAGTGAATATCTCACAGTCTTCTAGCCGTGCCGGTGACGGATTCAATATTCAGATTCGAGGTAAAAGTTCATTAAATGGCGGCAATCCATTATATGTAATCGATGGAGTAGTTTGTGAAAATATGGATTTTCTAAATCCGATGGATATTGAAAAAGTAGACATTTTGAAAGATGCTTCATCTACCGCTATCTATGGTTCACGGGCCACAAATGGTGTAGTGATGATTACCACCAAAAAAGGAGACAAAGATATAGCCAAGACTACAGTCAGTTATGATGGATATTATGGTATAAAAACCAAAGCCAATATGCCGGACTTTATGGAAGGAGATGATTTCATGAAATTCCGTTTCTCCCGTTATCTAGTTTCATCTATGGATGCCTCTTCAGGAATGACTAACTGGGAAATGACTGATGCCAATTTCCTGAACTTCTGGGGAAATGGCAGTCAAATAGTGAAAAATATGTATCTCAATAAAAATTACACCGATTGGGTAGATATCGTAACCCGTAACGGCTCACAACAGAATCATTTCATCAATATTCCGGAAATACAAAAATATAACCTACCGCGTAGGACTAGGGTATCAAAATGAGGAAGGAATCATGTATGACGGTTATGAACGCTGGAATATAAAAGGAGCCGTAGATCATAAGATTTCAGATAAAATCTCAGCCGGATTCTCCACAAATATGGCAACAGCATCCAAAGAGAGTGGTAGCAACTACTCTATTTTGGAAGGGTTCCGTATGACCCTAATATGCCATGCTATTATTGGGAAGGAGAAAAGGCAGGACAGTTAATTTCACAACCAGGTAAAGATACCGCCATCTATCCCAATGGTGGTGGTCCGACTTCCTCCATCAATCCAGTGGTGGACCGTTTGAACTCAAAAGACGATACACGTTCTTATGATGTGATGGCAAATATTTATTTGCAATACAGCCCCGTTAAAGAAATAATTCTTAAAACTACTTTCTCCCCCATGTATACCAAAACCCATCGTGTACATTCTATAACGGAGAAACCCAACTTCGTTCTGGAAAAACAAACATGACCGAAAACTATAATGATGAAATATTCTCGTATACTTGGGATACGCAAGCCAATTACATCAAGAATTTTGGAGATCATAGTCTGAATGCCTTGGCCTTATTCAGTGTCTATGAACAAAAGTTACAAGGCGACTATATCAATTGTAGTGGATATGACCATTTGATGTAGAACTGGCATAATCTTGGTTCAGGCACTGTACAAAGTCAGTCTAGCTATTATAAAAAAATCTCCATGTTATCTTATGTAGCCCGTATCAACTATGCCTACAAAGGCAAATACATGCTGACTGTATCTTCACGTTGGGACGGCAGTTCCAAATTCCAAAAAGACAATCGTTGGGGGATGTTCCCCTCAGCTGCCATGGCATGGCGCATTTCCGATGAAGATTTTATGGGATTTGCCAGCAAATGGTTAAGCAATTTAAAACTCCGTGCCAGCTTTGGCGTTACCGGTAATAATGCCGGTGTAGGGCCTTATGACACACAAGCTTTGGCAAATATTAAATATTACTATAATTACGGATCTCTGTTGCCAACGGTTATGGTTATACCATGACAAACGCCGACCTGACTTGGGAGAAGACAACCGAAATCAACCTCGGTCTTGACTTCGGTTTCTTGAATAATCGTATCAATGGATCTATCGATATCTACAACAAAGATTCCAAAGATCTCTTGATGGAGATGGAAACCCCATTTGAACTAGGTTCCTATACAGGCTCCATTGTAAGTAATGTGGGTAAGGTGAACAATAAAGGTATAGAAATCCAACTGAATACCATCAACGTAAAGAATAAAGATTGGAACTGGGAAACAACCTTCTCTTTTGCGCGTAACATTAACTCTATCAAAGAATTGAATGGTACCAAAGAAGATTTGGTGGGTAACAAATGGTTTATCAATCACCCTATAGACGTAGTATACGGCTATAAATATACCGGAATCTGTACTCGAGAGGAAGCCCAAGCTTATGCCCAAGACCCGAAAATGAAAACCAAATTCTATGAAGGCGAGATGAAAATCTATGATAAGGATGGCAATGGTACTATCGATGCCAATGACAAAATGATCCTCGGACATTGTGCTCCGACCTGGACCGGCAGTTTCACTTCTAACCTGTCATACAAGAATATTGATTTCTCTTTCAGTATTTACACCAGTCAGGGAGGAATGGTATACTCTCCCTTCATGGCCGAATTCGTAGACTATGGACAGCGTGGCATGAATCGTCTGAACATGGATTACTATATACCGCAAGGTGCTCCGATACTAGGTGCTGATGGCTCTATAGCTATCAGGAAGCCACTCATTACGGTAGTTATCCCTTCCCGACCAATGGTGGAAATGGTAAAGGAGGCGGTGCATACTGGCAAAGTGGTGCCAATGAGGACCGGGCACAAAATTTCGTTGATAACTCATATGTCCGAGTCAAAAACATTACTCTTGCTATACTTTTCCACAGAAATGGATTTCAAAACTTCATATTTCCAATTTAAGAATCTACGCCAATGTATTAAACCCCTTCACTTTCACAAGTTATGAAGGATTCGACCCCGAATGGGCTGATGCACAAGTAGGTGACGGTACCGGTGGTGTCAGTTCAAGAACTTATCAAGTTGGTGTAAATTTAAAATTCTAAAATTAAATGATTATGAAAAAAATATATTTCATTATGGCATTAGGATTGGCAACTCTCTCAGGATGTTCGGATTTTCTTGACCAAAACAACAAATCTAATGTTCCATCAGCTGAATTTTATCAGACTTCGGCAGGATTCGCCAGTTTAACTAACAGCGCTTACTCCACACTGCGGGAGCTTTATAATGCCCAACCGCAATTATTCGTAGCGGGAACAGACCTGTATGCAGACGGAAAGTCACAGGGAGTAGTCATGAGCCAATATACCTTCACTGCAGATGAAGGCATTATAAAAAATTTCTATGTAAGTTGTTTTAAAGGTATTCAGCTAGCCAATAGCGTTATATCTTATGGAGACATAACGGAAGATTCCAGTGTACGACTGCAATATGTGGACGAAGCACGTTTTATCCGTGCATGGTATTATTTCCAACTAGTGCAACAGTTCGGGCCTGTAGCTTTGAACAAACAAATGTTTGACCATGCCGAAATGAGTCATGAACGTGCCAGTCTTGCAGATGTTTATAAGTTCATCATTGAAGAGTTTGAGTATCTAGCCTCTTCCGAATCCCAATTTAATGGAACGTGCCAACTCCGGTGTAGGACGTGCCAATAAACGCGCAGCAACCTTTTACTTAGCCAAAACCTATCTGACTCGTGGATGGCTAGATGGCACTGATTACGAAGCCCAAGAAGAAAATATAGCTCAAAATTCAGACTTCGCAAATGCAGCTAAGTATGCCTTGGAAGCAATTAATGGCGAAATTCCTTTCCTCTCCATAGAAGAAGCTTTTGACGTAGAAAATGAAGAAAACAATGAAATATTCTGGAGCATACAGTTTAATTCGGCTGCTGTAGAAGATCCCGTAAAAGACGGTTCCTACCAACAAGCCCAATTCGGAGCTTATTTAGGTGGTTCCGAAAAACCAAGAAATAAGGCAATTGACGGTTGCTTTGCTCCTTCACTACGTCTACAGCAAATGTATAGTCGGGGTGATGCACGGTTGGAACAAACTTTTATGTTAGAATTCCATACCAGTTATTTCGACTATTACTCAGCACCGACTAGTTCTTCTATCATTTATTATTATGCTCCAGCATGGGCTACAGATGAAGATATCGCTGCCTGGAAAGCAGACGATCCTTATGGAATTAAAAAGAATACACTGGTAAGCAAAACAATAGCAGACGGTGGTATTGCTCCATCCAACGGTGCCCCAGCCACATACAAAGACCGTCGTTCACAAGACTACGGCAATGCTTGTATCAAGAAATTTGATGATTATTCAGAAACTTCTATTGCTAACCGTAATTCTACTTGCAGCATGCATGATGTGGTAGTAGCGCGCTTAGGAGAAACCTATCTGATTGCCGCCGAAGCCTATTTAAAAATGGGTAAAACAGAAGAGGCTGCACAAATGATCAATAAACTTCGTCAACGTCCAGGAACTATTCGTAAAGGATACACAACAGAAATGACTGTCACCAGCAACGATATTAATATTGATTTTATTCTTGATGAACGTGCTCGTGAATTAGCTGGAGAATATGTCCGTTGGACAGATTTGAAGCGTACTCACACTTTAGTGGAATATGCCACAAAATATAATGAAGACGGCATAAAAGAATCTGCTATGATAGGCCCTGATGGTAAATACAAGATTCTTCGTCCTATTCCACAAGCTGCCATTGATTTGAATCAAGCTAAAGTGACACAAAACCCTGGTTATTAAGTTAAAAAACATGCTGATGAAAAATTTTTTACTTATTCTTCTATACTTTATAAATAATGTATTAGTCCTGTCCGCTCAAGGTACTCCCGGTAAATGGGAGATCAGGGCAATGGAACATACATAAATCCGATTTTTAAATGCTGACTACTCTGACCCCGGACGTTATCCGGGTCAGAGATAAATATTACATGATAGCTTCCGACTTTCATTTTCTAGGAATGCAAGTATTGGAATCTTCAGATATGATCAATTGGAAACTGATTTCCCAAATCTATCACCATTTTGATTTTCCCGGCTGGGATAACAACCAACAATATGCAGGAGGTTTATGGGCACCCTCAATTCGTTACCATGATAACAAATTCTGGGTCTTTTTCTGTACTCCCAAAGAAGGATTATTCATGTCAAATGCTGTCAATCCTTCAGTCCTTGGAGCCTTTACATTTAGTTAAGAAAGTAGAAAATGGGAAGACCCTTGCCCCTTTTGGGATGAAGATGGTCAAGCATACCTAGCCGGAGCCGTCATGGAGCCGGGCCTATCATTATTCATAAAATGAGTGCAGACGGTACACGTCTACTTGATGAAGGAATGACCGTATACACCGGACCTGTAGCCGAAGGAACAAAAATTTTCAAAAAAGATGGTTACTATTATCTCTCTATTCCGGAAGGAGGAGTAGGTACGGGATGGCAGACTATCCTCCGCTCAAAAAATATATATGGTCCTTATGAAAAGAAAGTAGTATTGGAACAAGGAAGTACTACGATAAACGGCCTCATCAAGGAGCCATTGTCGATACTCCGGATGGTCAATGGGCTTTTTTTCATTTCCAACATCATCATGCCTTAGGCCGTGTAGTTCATCTTCAGCCCATGCATTGGGAAAACGATTGGCCCGTTATCGGAGTAGACTTTGATAGAAATGGAATAGGAGAACCTGTATATGTATGCCAGAAACCCATTGAAAGCAAAACCATATTCGCTCCGCAAACAGATGATGATTTCTCTACCCCCAACCTATCACTACAATGGCAGTTTAATCATAATCCGACAGACCACGCATGGTCCTTATCGGCACATCCAGGTTCACTCACTCTGAAAGCATTGAAATCTTCAACCTTCAGACTGGCACGCAACACCCTGACACAAAAGATTATGGGGAATATAAGTGAAGCTACAATAGCTATGGATTTTACAGAAATAGCTGATGGGCAACGATGCGGATTAGCTTGCATGGGAAAAGAAAATAAAGTTCTAGGTATCAAGATGGAGAAAGGACAAAAATATCTATACATATCCAATGACACAACAGAAATAAGTACAACTTTCCTAAACGGAAACCAGATTTATCTACGTGTATCCATCGACATGCTCAATCAAAAGTTCCAATATTTCTACAGTACAGATAATATACGTTTTATTCCTTATGGAACTTCCTTTTTTATTCCATTTCGGTTTTTGGAAAGGTGCCCGCATTGCACTATATTGTTATAACAAAGAACATGGAAGCAGGAGCGAACTTCATTTCAATGGTTCAAATACAAACATGACGGACCTCAAAATAAAATAGAAAATACAAGCCGAACAGATTATTGATAATATAGCGCGCACTTCATTTCCGCATAAGAAAATAAAAGTGATCTGCCCTGATTCCGCTTCCAACCAAAAAGGTCATTCACGCCAGTTAATACAGCGAGCAATAGACTCTTGTTCTTTGGCAGGCGGAGGACACGTTATAATTTCGAAAGGAATCTATTATTTAAAGGGAAATCTAGTACTGAAAAGTGATGTCAATTTACATTTAGAGAAAGACGCCTATCTACTTTTCAGCGGTAAGGCTGATGACTTTCTTCCTGAAGTATGGACACGTTGAAGGTACGGAACTATATGGACATTCTCCCATGATTTATGCCAAACATGCCACTAATATAGCCATTACAGGACAAGGTACCATAGACGCCCAAGGAGGACGGGAATTTGCTTCATGGTCTCAGATAGAGGTATCAGACAGAAATCGTCTGCGTAAAATGGGAGAAAAACTAATCCCTGTCACAGAAAGGATCTTTGGGAAAGGTACTATACTACGTCCCTCTTGCATACAATTCATGGGATGTTCTCGCATTTTAGTAGAAGGTATCACCATTAAGAATTCTCCTTTCTGGACTATTCATCCTGTATACTGTGACAATGTAATAGTACGAAGCATCACCATTGACAGTCACTATCCTAATAATGATGGATGTGATCCTGAATCAACTTCCAATGTATTAATAGAAGAATGTATTTTCCGCACAGGAGATGATGCCATAGCTATCAAAGCAGGCCGTGACGCCGACGGCCGTGAAATAGGACGCCCTTCAAAAAACATCGTCATTCGTAATTGTCTGTTCCAGTCTGAATGCAATGGATTATGTATCGGCAGTGAAATGTCAGGCGGTGTAGAAAACATATATATGGATAATATACAAATAGGAACGGTCAAGAATGCCCTTTATTTTAAATCCAACCGTGACAGAGGAGGATATATTCGTAATATACAAGTCAGCAATATTACTATAGAACGCTCAAAAGGGGCAGTGCTCCGTTTTGAAACCAATTATTTTGGTTTCCGAGGTGGCAGACATACCTCTCAATACGAGAATTTCCGCATCAACAATGTAAAGGCTGGCTGTTCCGACCATTATGCAATTTTTATAGATGGATATGAAGAAAAGCCTATCAAAAAATATTGAGATAGAGCATTTCCATGTACAAAAGGCCCCTCATCCTTATTACTTAAGGTGTGTAGAAAACATCTGCCTCAAAGCTACTTTTGTAAATGGACAAAACTTACCGGAATATCCGAAAAAACAAAAAGAACGTGTAATACTAGATGTTTACTGATTCTTCACAAAATCTGTATAATAGAATAAAAGTTCTGCAAACAGAACTTTTATTCTATCTATATGCATATCTTATTCCAAACACTCATCAAGTTCACCTATCAACTCTTCTTTATCAAGATGCCGCCCGATAAAAACTATTTTCTGCATACGGTCTCCATATTTATCATCCCAATCCCGCAACAAGCCGGGCTCCTGACGCATTACCTCCATCAGTTCTTCTTCAGGTGCCGTAGCATACCATAAACCAGCTTCCTTCAACTTTTTCTGCACACCAGCCTGCTCAAAAAGAAAAGACATATCACGATTATTGCTGAAATAACAGACTCCTTTTGCACGAATGATATTACGACTCCATCTGGTTGATACAAAACGATCGAATTTATGGATATCAAAAGCCGGACGACGATAATACACAAAAGTACTGATACCATATTCATCCACTTCACTACCCTCATGATGATGATGGTGCGCGTGTTCCTCCGCTTCTTTTTTTCTGCTCTTCCGTAAGGGCGCTCTCTATTCCACGTATCCAACCGGCAGAAGTGGCAGTACGTTCAAAGTCAAAATACTTCAGTATAGATTATCTTATTCAAATCCACATCAGCATAATCACATTCTATTATTTCAGCTGCAGGTTGCAATGTACGGATAATCTGTTTGATACGTTCCAATTCGTCATGTTTCACTTCTGAGACCTTATTCAATAATACAACATTACAAAATTCAATCTGTTGGATAATCAGATTTTCAATATCCTCTTCGTCAATACCTTTACGGGTCAAATCGTTGCCACAAGAAAACTCACTTTGCAGACGTAAGGCATCTACCACAGTCACAATACAATCCAAACGACATCCCCCGTACGTATTCTCCATACTTGAAATAGAACAAATAGTCTGTGCGATAGGAGCTGGTTCACAAACACCACTTGCCTCAATCACAATGTAATCAAAAACGCTCCAACTTCATAATATCATCTATCTGCTCCACCAAATCCAT
>ENA-OQAN01000689-OQAN01000689.1-human-gut-metagenome-genome-assembly--contig:-NODE-689-length-16948-cov-4.107841_pt1 | contig 16948 bp, 20 predicted proteins | sample MGYA00242735_ERZ504527 | MGnify/ENA primary metagenome ERZ504527 (study PRJEB26092, sample SAMD00036230) | human gut metagenome | host: Homo sapiens | study: EMG produced TPA metagenomics assembly of... | reverse complement strand
ATTTCCACTGTTTTTGACCAATATGCCCACACTGCCAGAAAGATTCCCAGAAGCACAGCCAGAAGAAATCCTGTCACAATGCGTACAAAACTAAATCCGACAGACTGCCAGAAAATTTCCGCTGAAAATCAGTTCAAAAAGCTTTCGGACAACAGAAACAGGAGATGCCAGAAGGATCTCCTGTTTCAGATACATACTCGCAAACTGCCAGATTGCAATCCAGAAAAGTACTGCTAATATGCGAATTCCTGTATATTTCGTTCCATTGTCAGTTTTTGCTCTATCGTTTGTAATAGAATGCATCATCCGGCAACTGTCCTCCTATAATCTCAGGATTCTGATCATCCAGGGTTGCCAGATATCCCGAAAGCATGGTTTTCATCTCATCACCTTCAATAAACACAATACTGCAGTCAGGGATTGCTTTCTGTGCAACTTCTTTTGCAATAATATCATGATCTCCTATGATCTGGGCCGCAGCTTCTGTGTCACTGTTGACAAAATCTACAGATTCTTTATAAGCATCCATAAAATCATTTACTTTATCTGCATGATCCTGAACAAACTCATTGTTTGCGACCACAACTCCTGTCACAAGTTTACTTCCGTCATCCATGGAATCTTCCCACAGTTTGTTCAGATCCAGGGCAACCTTCAGCTTATCGTTTTTCATCAGCGCTGTAGTTACAAAAGGCTGCGGAAGAAGTCCGACTGCTGTCTGATCCTGCACAAGTGCGGAAACTACCTCTGCGTGCTCAGATTTAAATTCAACAGTCACATCTTTTTCAGGGTCGATTCCATTCGCTTTAAGAACAGAGTTCAGGGCATATTCCGGAGTTGCACCCTTCCCACTGGCATAAATAGTCTTTCCCTTAAGATCCTCCACAGATTTTACACTGTCTCCATTCTCCACAAGATAGAGAACACCCAACGTATTGACCGCCAGAACACTGACATCCTTATCTGTCTTCTGATACAACGTTGCTGCCAGATTTGCCGGAACAGCTGCAATATCAAGCTTGTCCTGTACTACCATCGGAACAATCTCATCCGGAGATGCAGCAATCGTAAAATCGTATCCGTCTTCATCAAGAAGCTGCGCCATTCCCATTGCTGTCGGACCTTTCAGGGCGCCTATCCGGACAGCATCCGAAGATGATCCTTCGGATGCCCATACGCTGACCTCTCCAGTGTTACCGGTCAATCCTGCACAGATACACAAAGCCATTGCACAAATCATCAATTTTCTTTTCATTTTACTCAACATCCTTTCTTTATTTAAGAATTTAAAAATCATTTACAGCAGTTCAGAAAAATAATACAAATAAGGCGCAAAACTCTGTCTTTATGTCCTGATTTCAAATCTGCCAGTATTTTTCTTAATTTACTTCCATAATCTTTTCCTACTGCCCAGCCGCCGCCATAAGGATTTTCCTGGATTCCCAGCCATTCCACGTAAGGCGCCGTCTCTCTTGTCACGTAATCGAAGCGTTCATCTACACATTCCTGATTCAGGGAATCTGTGGAGGCGTAGGCTTTGAGATGCTGAACCTGAGCACGTATTCCTGTTCTTACATCCGGAAATGCGATTCCTTTGACTCCACCTCCGGTTGTTCCAAGACCTGCGAAATTGAACTGGTCGATTCCCGCATCACCACCGAAACTCAGCCATCCGGTTTCCAGCATTGCCTGCGCAAAAACTACTTCACCACGTACATTCTCGCATTTGCCTCCTCTACAATAATATTGCAAAAGGTATCTATATCAGATGCTCCGCCGCCACTGAGTTCTTCAGATGGGTAAGTGCATCCCTGACTGTTGTATAATGAACACATTTCATCGACGGAAACAGTTGTTCCACCCATAATCGTGTAGTATCCATAAGTATTATCTGTCGGGTCTTCATCGGAGATAATTTCTTCTCCGTTATTTTCTGCATTTTCGAGATATTTAGGTTTGGAGATCTGTCCCTCTCCTGAATGATCAGTTTCCTGACTGTTTTTTTCTGCACTATCAGTTGTTTTAGCTATCGTGTCGTCATCTGGGGTATCTGCAGCATTGTCTGCTGCGCTGTTTTCTGTATCAGTGGACGCTATCCCTTCACTGGCACTTACCAAAGCAGGTGCCCCGAACATCAGGGCACCTGTTATTGTCATAAGCAGCCAGAAATATTTTCCCGGCACTTTTTTCATCTTATGCGTTTACCTTTCTCATTGCAGCTTCTACCACATGACCAACCAGTACAGAAGTTGTTACACTTCCAACACCGCCAGGTACAGGTGTAATAGCATCTACGATAGGCTCTACTGCTGCGTAATCAACATCACCGCAGAGTTTGCCTTCTGCATTTACGTTGATACCTACATCGATGATTGTCTGGCCTTCTTTTACATATTCGGCACCAACAACACCGGCGCGGCCTGCTGCTACAATAATGATATCTGCTTCACGTGCTACAGACGGCATATCTACAGTTCTTGTGTGGCAGATTGTAACAGTTGCGTTCTTTTTAACCAGCATCATTGCTGCAGGTTTACCAACAACAAGGCTTCTTCCGATTACTACTGCCTTTTTGCCTGTGCAGTCGATTCCGTAATGATCAAGGATTTCCATACAAGCCTGTGGTGTACATGGCGGGAAACCAATCTTCTTGCCTGTGAATACACCGGACATGGAAAGGTCTGTCATACAGTCAACGTCTTTTTCAGGAGCAAGTGCATTCTCGATCACTGCCTGATCCAGATGTTTTGGAAGCGGACGGAATAATAATACGCCGTGAATGCTGTCATCTTTGTTTACTTTATCGATTGTTGCAAGAAGTTCTTCCTGGGAAACATCTTCCGGAAGTAAGATTTTCTCACATGCAACGCCTAAAGTTTCGCAGCGTTTTGTTGCTCCTCTTTCATAGGAGATATCGCTTGGGTTTTCACCAACACGGATGATGCAGAGGGTAGGATTTACTCCTTTTCCCTGAAGCTCTGCTACGTTTGCTTTGATTTTCTCGTTTAATGCTGCTGTTACTTCTTTACCTAATAACTGCTTAGCCATTTGTCGTTCCCTCCGAAATTATACGTTATTATTCTATACTGTATCTGAATGATTTCAGCATAACCGCCTCATAAATCATATGCACTCTGTAAAAAAATACATCTCAATAAATAATGTTACACTTTATTAAAAGAGACGGAAAACAATACAGAAATTTCTATTTTATTTACTATTATTTCAGTCTGCCAAGTACGCTGTTAAATGTGTCATCTGCGATCTTTGTATATTTCTCAAGCATCGCATCTGCTTTTCTGTTTAATTCTTCTGCATACTCTCTGTCAGCCATGGATTTTGTGTTGATGTATACGTTCAGGCTGGCACCCTGTAATGCTGCTTTACAGAAAGCTGCACCAACGCCTGCATCACTGATGGCAAGCTTAGAGCCTTTTGCACCGAATTCTACGATCAGTTCAATTGCTTCACAGCATTTCTCCATGATCTCCATTGGTACAGAGCAGGCATCTTTTAATACGATCTCCATGACTCTGGCTTTCTCAGCTTTCTCTTCTTCTGTCTCTTTTGGCATTCCATATGCCTTTGATAATGGCTCGAATACTTCTGCATCACGCTCGATCAGACGGAGGAAATCCTTCTGTAACTGATCGCATTTTGCTTTTAATTCGTACATTTCGTCTTCAACATCCGCATATTTCTTTTTTCCTACAGTAAGGCTTCCTACCATATTTCCAAGAGCAGTTCCTACTGCACCAACTAATGCAGACGCACCGCCGCCGCCCGGAACCGGAGCCTTAGATGCCAGAACTTCAACGAATTCTGTACATGTACTTGTTGAAAATCCCATTTTTTCTCCCTCTTTCTTTTTGTTTATATTTACTTATCTGACTCTGATATCCGCAGATTATTCTGCAATCTCTATAATCCTGATATCATTTGTCATTTCTGAACGCATTTCAGGTATGCTTTCAGAGAACCAATGATCACATCTCCCATAACTGCCATATCCTCTGCCTGAAAAGAAACAGGGAAGTTGTCAGAAAAGAGAATCTGTGAAGACGGCGGAAATTCCTCATCGCCCTCCCAGAGGATCATCTGTATTTTATATTCCGGAAAAATTTCTACTTCATAGGCAATATCTCCATGCTTTACAGGGATGGCACTGATATGCTCCATGATCGCCTTAAAATCTCCCAGACGATTTCCATAGGAAAATGCCAGACGTTTGATGCATCTGCCGTCAAACTGTCTTAAATATACTTCTCCCCATGGCATCTCACGGTATGTCTTAAATTTTCCGGAACTCTCAGATTTCACACCGTTTAAAAGAAAACGGATAGTCAGAATTTTTGCATAGATCATATCCTCCAGCGGATAAAAACCTCTTTTGTGCGGAGTATGTGTCACTGTAAAATCCGGCCACGTGATCTGATACTGCGTTCCCAGAAAAGTTAAAGTCAGTTTCTTTGTTTCCTCATCATAAGGAATAGACAGTCTGGAGGCTATCTCCCCCGGATCTGCTGCTGCAAACTCCTGAGTGTAATGCTCCCAGGGCATTCTTTCCTTACTGTCTTTTTTCATAATTTAAATCACTTAGCTAAACGCCATATAAATCTCCATAAACAGGACAGATCAAAGGGATCTAAAGATCCGTCCTGTTATTTTTATTTCTCTAGATATTCATAATTTCTCATATAGAAATTACTGAAATTCATCAGCGGTTCTGAACCTCTTCCATTACAGTCGGGAACATACTTGTATCTGTATGAGGAATAAAACATGCACCTACAAATTCATCCATATAGATCGGTACTGTAGAAAGTTCCATATATGTCATATTTGCAGCAAGTTCATAAGTCTTCTTCTCTGCCGGTGTTGACAGAAGCATCAGATACGCACCTGTCAGAGAAGAGTTACCAATGTAGTGGAATTTCTCGATCGGGATATCCGGGAACATACCGATGTTGACTGCATTCTGCATGTTGATACCGCTTCCGATACCGCCTGCAACATACACATCATCGATCATGCTCACATCGAAGTCCAGAGAAGTAAGCATTGTACGGATTGCTGAGAAGATGGCACCTTTGGCACGGATGAAGTTGTCAATATCAACTTCTGTAATCTCAACATCCTTTACAGAACCTGCCTCTTCCTCAAATGCAAGGATATAGCTGCCCATTCCGTATTTGTCATGTTTGATTCTCTTTCCTTCACGGATAAATTTACCCTTGGGTTGATGATTCCGCAGATATAAAGTTCACTGATCACATCGATGATACCGGATCCACATAAACCTACAGGTTTCGTTCCCGGATCACCTACGATCTTGTAGGTAGGCTCCATAGTCTCTTTGTCAATGGTACATGCTTCGATAGCTCCGTCTGTGGCACGCATACCACAGCTGATATCACCACCTTCAAAGGCAGGACCTGCGGAACATGCGCAACTCATCATAAAATCTGAGTTTCCAAATACAAGCTCTCCGTTTGTACCAAGGTCGATAAACAGTGAAAACTCCGGCCTGTTCCAGATCTGGCTGACCAGGGTTCCGGCTGTAATATCGCCGCCTACATAGCTTCCGATATTCGGCGCCATAATAATATGAGCGTCTTTATTAATATCAATTCCCACATCAGAAGCAAAGAGGGAATTGGTCTTAAAGAATGCAGGGATATATGGTTCTGTACGTAATGGATCAGAATTAATTCCTGCAAACAGATGATTCATAGTTGTATTAGATGCCACACACATCCTGTAGATATGGTCTTTGGGAAATTTTGCACTCTTGCACATTTCGTGGATCATTGGATTGATAGTCTCCTTGATCACCGCATCCTGCAATTTTTTCTGACCTCCGGGTTTCTGTGATTCCACGATTCGGTTTATTACATCTGCACCAAAACGGATCTGTCCGTTTCCGGCAGAACTTTTTGCCAGAATTTCTCCATTTTCCATATTAATCAGTACAGCAGAAACTGTAGTTGTACCGATATCAATTGCCAGACCTCCGATGACCACATCCTCGTCTTTGCCAAATATATCATAGACATACATATCGTCAGAAGTAGCGCGGATCACACATTTCACTGCAAAATTGTTCTCTCTCAGTACATCAGGGAGTTTTTTCAGGACTACATATGGTATCCGTACTCTGTTGATATTTAAATATTTCCGCAATGCACGTGTCAGTCTCTCATTGTCCGGCATAGTATCATCCAGAGAGGGAACGTCCATCAGCACATCCACAACCTCCAGACTATTTTTCAGTTCAATGCCTGCCAGCTGTATATCACTCTTGGCATTTTCAAAAATGGCTATTTCCTCTTTCGAACTTAAATCAGCTACTTTCATTCTGCTCTTATAGGCAGATGCAATATCAGGTACCAGCACATTGACGTCCGCACTGATCTTGCTGCAGCAAGACAGACGCCATCCCGCCTGATATTCTTCGTCAGAAATATGTAATGTCTTTTTGCTTTCCAGTTCTCCGCTCTTTAACTGGACACGACATTTTCCGCAGGCTCCGTTTCCGGAACATGGTGCATCAATAGCCACATTGGCACTTCGTGCAACCTCCAGTAAATTATCCCCCGCATTGGCAAAAGTTTCTACCATACTGCCATCTTCGAATGAAAATGTTACCTTAAACATTCGGCAACCACCTTTCTCATAGTCGTAATAGCCTGTAATAAAACAGGGACCGAAGACCGAAGCCTTCAGCCCCCATAATTATGTATTCATTTATGTCGGTCGAATATTTTATTAGATTTCTCAGCTATACTGATTAGATTTCCAGGTAGGAATCTGCATACAGTGTATTGCCTTTGAATACATCACAGGATTTAATAGTTTCCATCAGACGAAGGTCGTTAGGATTAACGATTGCAGATGTAAGACCGTTCATCATAGCCATTGCTACAAGAGCAGAGTCCATGATCGGACGGATATGTTTCGGCATACCGTTACTGTTATTGGAAAGACCACCTGTGGAGTTCAGTCCCATATCAGAGAACATTTTGATTGCTTCAAGAACTTCCATCTGTTTGTCCTGCATTCCTTTTACAACCAGGAATAACGGGTCAAACCACAGATCTTCAGCTTCCATACCAAGAGACATACCTCTTTCAAGCATGTTCTGGCAGTGCATCATACGTTCATCATTGTCTGCTGCTACCATACCGGAAGAGCAAAGTGCGATACAGATGGCATCGTTTGCTGCTGCAAGGTCGATGTTTGTGATTCTGTCACCAGCATCAGCAGAGTTAACGATCGGTTTTCCTTTTGCTCTGTTATATACAGAGATACCAGCTTCAATAGCTTTCTTGTTTGTTGTATCCAGTGCAAGCGGAACATTGTCAAACTCTGACTGAAGGAGCTGTACTGCCCATTTCATCAGATCTTCTCCATCGTTCTCAGCAGGTCCGATGTTTACATCAAGGTAAGTAGCACCAGCGTCAAGCTGCTGTTTTGCTCTTTTGATGATCGGCTCTGGATCTCTTTCTGTAAATGCTTTGTTTACTGCAGGTGCAGTAGTGGAAAGTCTTTCTCCGATTGTTACAAATTTTGCCATAACCGTGTTCTCCTTTTTATTTATTTACACAGGAATAAAACCTGTATGCTTCTTATTAAGAGCCAGACCGGTCAGATGACCGGTCCGGCATGTCATTCCGATCAGATCTGACCGTCAGCCTGCATATCTTTTAAGAATTTAACAAGCTGTACAGCTTCTCTTGGTCCAACGATGATTTCCCATCCAGGAAGTTTTGCTTCAAGGTCACCCTTAAGAACTGCTACCTTACCTGGGATAATAAGCTTTCTGGATTTTACCTTAGGCTCAACATTTTCTTTGATGTAAGCGGAAATGCTGTTGCCGGAGAATTTACCAGCTGCCCAGGATGTCAGTACGGAAAGTCCGCCTGCATCATTGATTACCAGGTTAAGCGGAACACCGGAACGCTCCAGCTCGCCGGATACTACGAAATATGTAAGAGCGAAGTCTACAGTAGTAACTACTACTGCATTCTCATCAGCACCATTTAATGGATAGATGCCTGGCTCAACTTTCATTGGTTTCTGCGGATCAGTGAAAACGTTCTGACGCAGACCATATAATGGAAGAGCTTCTGCATATGTCATCTGCTCCATAACGATGATGGAACCATATTTCATTGTAAACATAGATGCTAAAGCTGCCTGTAAGTGAAGGTCACCTTTTGCGATCTTAACAAGGTTTACGATAGATGGATAACCAAATGTTCTGTCCTGATCTTTCAGAGCTGCACGACGAACCTGTACAGTGTTTGCAAAGGTTTCTTTGATGTCAGCGCCTGTTGTATCAAGAACAAGGTTCTTGTTTCCGAGTTTTTCAAGAGCTGCTGTTGTATCATATAATTCATTTAAGTCTTTACCGGATACACCAAGAACAACACCTGCTTCTGTAGCAACTGCGTTCATTGCTTCATAGTTGGAAGCATCTGCACCGTTTAAGACCGGTTTGCTGTCTTTGCATACTGCAAGAGCTGCTTTTGCGATTTCAGGATCTTTACATTCAAGAACTAAAGTTCTGCCAAGACCTGCAGCTTTTTCTACAAGTGCTGTATATTTAGCTGCATCTGCGCCTTCGCCACAGTTTACATATACAAGTTCAGCATACATTCTTTCGCCGATACGGTCATAATCTACCTTCGGGATTTCTGCAAGCTTTGCCTCTACTGCAGCATCATCCATACATGTGCACAGAGCTACTGCATATCTTGGCTTGCTTACAAATGTTTTTTCATGTCTGAATAATACTGTTTCTCCACCAAGACTATGTTCTTCTGCACCAGTACCAATTTTGATTGTCTTCATTGGCGGAGCAGTTGCCTCGGAAAGAGATGCTAAAGCTTCATCAGACATATGCGGACATTGTTCGATTTTCATAGCGCCCTGAGCAACTTTCATAGAGAAAGCCATACATGTTGGGCATCCGCATTCCTTACAGTTTTTCTTTGGTGTTAATTTAAAGATCTGAATACCATTCAGTGCCATTTTATTTGTTCCTCCTATTCAATTACGCAAGTGCTTTGATCATTCTGGAAATAGTTGCAACAGCTTCCGGATGTCTTAAGATGACTGCATCAGATCCGGCTGCAAGGTCAGCAGCAGCTGTCATAACTTCCATATCGATTCCACGCTCTTCTTCCGGTCCCCATTCAGGCATGTCAGCTTCAGAAGCTGTAGCTTCCTTTACGCCCCATGTCTCAGCGGATACCGGTGTAATGATAGGCATCTGCAGCATGTTATCATTCTGAGATAAAGCTGCACCTTTGATACGATCCATTGTAGATACAACGTACTCATATCCATATCCGGCAGCAGCACTGCCGATATTCATAACGATCTTCTGTGCGTTAACGCCTAACTGAGTAGTTACAACGTTAAGCTGTTTAGCAAGGTTGATATCTACGGCAGATTCTGCACCTACGATCTGATCGTAAGCAAGTCCTGCTGCAGCACCGATTGCTTTGTAGTTTTCTTCTTTTTCAGAAGGATCAATACATTTCTTCCCTGAAGAGCTTCAGCTACTTTCGGAAGAAGTTCAGCGTCTTTTTCTACGTTCTTGCATCCTTCTACTACTAATGGTGCATCAATGGAATCTGCAACGTCTTTTACAACTGCAATAAGTTCATCAACAGATTTGTTTACACCGTTCGGATCTCCGCCTTCAAGGATAAGCGCTACAAAATCAGCACCTTCCATAGCTGCTGCTTTTTTAGCCATTTCTCCGATTGTGGAAGCTCCGTCGTAGTATGCTTTGATACCTTCGGATACAACATTCTCAAGACCCATATCAGAGATCTCCACACCGATCTTAGGTGTGTTTTCTGATGGTGCATCAAAAGAATAAAATGGATAAGTAGAGTCTCCGCCGATTGTTACAGTCTTATCTCCGCTGCCAATGGTGACTGTATTAATCTTTGCATTGAATTTCTGAAGTTTCTGATTAAACGGCATTTTTTTGGCCTCCTTAAAAAAATTACTGTGTGTATGTATCTTTTCGCAGACTTACACACTATGTCATGTGTAGTATACAACATTATCCTGCCCGTTGACAAGTACAGTCTGTCATATTTTGTTAAAAAAACAACAATTTCACAGCTTTCCTTTATTTTCCATAACAAAGTGAAAAAAATTCGGCAAATTGCCATATCTGAACTTTGCTGATTCTTCATACACTCCGCATATATTTTTATCAGCAAATCATTACGGCAGCCACATTCCGTCCTTACGAAACAGAACGATTGTACTTTCACACGATCACATTCTGTATGTCCTTGAAATATAATATACTATGGTTTTTATCTATACGCTTTTGAGCGTTTAAACCCGGAGGCTTATTAAAAGCCTCCGCATGACTCACATAATACCTCCGGGAAAACCACCATCTTTACATCATCGGATCAAGGGCTAATGCCGGATGGCCTTTTTCTGTAAGGATCCAACCAGTGTTTCCGGATCAGTAGCGATTGTTTCATCACCGATCATATCTGTAAAGTTTTCAATTCCGTAGAGTTCTTTTGCTGTGTTGTTAAGACGTTCAGCAACAAACTCTTTCAGTTCTTTTGGCATCCATACGATACGTTCAATACCGCCTTCTGCCTTCATGAACTTCTTGGAGCTGATGAAATGTTTACCATGTCCCATGAAACCAGGTGTCTGAACACCACCACCTGTCATGGATGCCATTTCTGAGAATGTCATTCCAAGAGGTGTCATGCCTGCATACTCACGGTTAGCGATAACAACACCATTGGAGAATGGCTCGATACCGCAGATACACTCGAAGCATCCGCATGATGTCATAGGATCCTGCATGATAGAGTACAGTGTAACATGCTCTAATGCACCCTGGATAATTTCTTAACAGCTTCATCTACATCTTCATAAGAACCAAGGTTCTCATCAATAGGTCTTTCTTTTGTAATTACCTGGCAAGGTCCGTTTGGATCCAGCTCGTTGGTAGCTTTTGCATCCAGCCATGAAACGGCACCGCAAAGTCCAAGTCTCTCAGGTGTAACAACACATACGTGAGACGGGGAGAATGCCTGGCAGAGGATACAGCTGTAATATACATCTACAGATTCGTCTGTCAGAGTATTCAGACGGTCATCACGTTTCTCGAAGATCGGGATAGCAACTTCATGACGGATTCTTGTACACTCAGCAGGATCTGTATAAATAGTAACTTCACATTTATCAACAACTGCGTCAAATTCATTCTTAACCTGTGTATAGAGAACTTCACCGATATGTTTGATCTTGAAGCCTGCAGCAAATGCATCTTTGCTGATACGGATTCTCTGCATATCTCTCTGTCCTGTATGGTATACACCTTCGATACAGTTGATGTAGTTATGGAACTTACGCTCGATAACAGGTTCAAAGTCAGGCTGCATGTTTTTACCTGCAACTTTAACAACATATGCAATGCTGTTCTTGCTGCCAAGTTCCATGTCATCTACTTCCGGACCAACAACTGTAATCTTATGGTCTTCTACTTCACTTGCATCACATGTATGTACAAGCTCTGCACAGTCTACACGGGAACCATCGAATTCAACCTGCATGTCTTTACGACGGATAATCTCACCTTCGAATGCAGATGCGAAAGCAACCGGGATATCGATGTTTGTAATTTTGATCTTGATGTCACGTGCTTCCAGAGAAGTTGCATTCCATTTGGAGATGTCTTTCTGGCAGATCAGGCTCTTCGGTACTCTTGCAACATCTTCCTGGTTTGTGATAACCGGGAATCCAAGAGCGATAGCGCCTGCACCACAAGCTACGATCACATCATTTAACGGTGCAAATGCATTAACAAATGCAGGTACACGTTTCATTGTGTAATCCATCAGAGTTGCAGCATCACCTGGTTTTACGTTACCGAAGATAAGAGCTGCACGAAGTGCTACAGATACTACATGGATAACTGCTGTAACGTCTTTTCCAAGCGGGATAACACGTACGTTAGCACCTGTCTTGTATCCAACTTCCTCTAACTGGTCAATAACGTCACCAACCAGAGTGATCAGGATACCCTGAGACTGATAGGATTTAACAAGGTCTGCTGCTTCCTGAGCGGAAGGAGCTTTTCCAAGGATAACTGCTACACCAGGGATATCGCCTGTTACAAGCGGTACACCAAGTTCACGGATCACTGCATCTGCAAGATGTCCGTAGCAAGGAGCTTCGTAAGGAACTGCTCCATCGATATATTTCAGAACTTCGATAAATTCTGCGCAGAGAGCTGTAGCAACACCTGACATAAATACGTCATTTGTTCTCTTCTCTCTTGTCATAAGAGTTTTTACTACTGCAAGAGCATCTTTTAACTCTGCAAGAGTTCCAACCTTTGTTCCTGTTACTGCATAGTAGCATGGTAAAGAATATGCTGTATCAGGGAAGCTGACTGCTTTGTCAGCGCCGTATTTTTCAATTGCCTGGTTAATGGCACCCTCTGTCAGTCCATAAACCGCATCGTTTCCCGCGAAAACACTTTCAAATAAAGTCACTTTTGTTTACCTCCTAATATATGAGATTATTGACGATCTATTTTTTCTTTTATCTTAATGATCTCATCAGTAACTGTTTTGCTGAAATCATAAGGGGACTTGCCCTGTCTGTCCGCATCAATTACCTCTGTGTTGTAATGGATCATTCCTAAAAGATCTTCCTGTGGAATCCGCTCTCTGATAAAGTTTTCGTCATCCTCGTTGCGCACTTTGTTTGCAACAACCTTTACCTGAGATACTCCCAGATCCTTTGCCAGACGCTTCACATTCTTGTATGTCTGAACGCTTCTTGCACCCGGTTCGATCACTACGACAAATGCGTCAACTCCTTCTGTGGTTCCTCTGCCGAGATGTTCCAGGCCGGCTTCCATATCAAGAATTACTACATCTTCTCTTCTCAGTACCAGATTGTTAATAATACGTTTCAGCATTACATGCTCCGGACATACACATCCGCCACCGCCTGTCTCGACAGTTCCCAGGACAAGGAGACGCACGCCATTACAGACCTTACCATATTTCTCCGGGATATCGTCTACTTTCGGATTCAGATGATAGAACTGATTTCCCGCAGTGGCACCTGTACGTTCTTCCACAAGCTTACGCATTTTGGAAATTGGTACAATAGAATCCAGTGTTTCTTCATCAAAGCCTAATGCAAGACCAAGATTCGCATCCGGATCCACATCTGCTGCAAGTACCGGTCTTCCCTCTGCTGCATACAACCTGGCCAGCGTTGCTGCAAAAGTAGTTTTGCCTACGCCGCCTTTTCCTGTAACTGCTATTTTCATTTTACGTCATCCACCTTTTATTACATTTTTAAGATCACAGCAGATTAGATTCCTAATGCTGTTCTCTTCTCTTCGATTCTTTCGATCATCAGATCAACTAATTTCTCAATATCTGTTTCTACTGTATAAGCAGCTCCTGTCCATTTTCTTGTTCCCTCTGTAAGAAGCTCTCCCATTTCTGAAGAACCGGAAACATATGGATCAACACCAAGGAATGTATCAATACCGGTACCTACTACATAGTTACCGATGGATACAGCTTTTTCAGACATCCACTCAGGAGCACATCCAACTACAGGAAGCTGATTGATCTGAAGACCTGCATCTTTTGCAAGTTCAGCAGCAAGGATCATCATACGGGAAATATCTACGCATGATCCCATGTGGAGTACCGGTGGGATATCAGCCAGTTCACAGACACGTTTCAGACCTGCACCGCAGAGATCTTTTGCAGATTTGTCCATAAGACCTGCTTTTGCAGCTGCCTGTGCAGAACATCCGGAAGCAATGACAACGATATCATTGGCGATACATTTCTTCATCAGTTCAATATGTGCATAGTCAGGACGGATCTTAGGATTGTTACATCCAACCATAGCAACAGCACCACGGATAACACCGGAAGTGATGCACTCAAGTAATGGTTTTGTTGTTCCTGTCTCATCAACCTGAGAGTTTGTAACACCGTCAAGAACCTTAACGATTGCTTCTACGGAATAACCAACTGTAGCTTTCTGTTTCAGCTGTGGGATATGTACAAGTTCAGGTTTTCTGTTCTTGAAGTTATCAATAGCCATCTTAACGATCGCTTTTGCATTCTCTCCTGCTGTCTCAGCATTGAATCTGATAAATTCAGCATCAGGCATCTGAGCGATCGGAGAAGTTGTGATAAATTTAGTATGGAAGCATTTGCTTAAAGGTCCTAATGCAGGGAAGATACACTGAACATCTACTACGATTGCTTCGCAGGCACCTGTCAGTACTACATTCTCCTGCTGCAGGAAGTTACCGGCCATCGGAACACCGCGACGCATAGCTACTTCGTTTGAAGTACAGCATACACCGGAAACAGTGATTCCTTTTGCTCCTACAGATTTTGCATAATCGATCATTTCTTTGCTGTCTGCATATTCACAGATCATCTCAGAAAGACTCGGATCATGTCCGTGTACAACAATGTTTACGTTCTCTTCAACCATTACTCCAAGGTTAGCCTCTGTATCAAGTGGCTTCGGAGTTCCGAATAATACATCAGAGAACTCTGTTCCCATCATGGAACCGCCCCATCCATCAGCCATACCGCAGCGAATAGACTGTTTTACAAGTGCCTCCGGAAGAGATGAACATCCCATATGAGACATATGCAGGGAGCTTGCAACCTCACGGTCGATAGCACGTGGTGCGATTTCGTTCTCGATCAGTTTTTCTTTCTGTCCTGCAGGCATTCTGTCAAGGAATCTCTGATATCCGAACGGTTTACCATATTCCATAAGACCGATCTCAGCCATCTCATGAGCCAGATCATAGATATCCTTGCCTTCTGTTTCCACGCCCCACTCTTTGGCGATGCGAAGCAGTTTCTCAGGATCTTTTACCTGATAATTTCCGCCCTCTTTTGCACAGTACAGTGTATGGCAGATCTCACGACCATGATCGGAGTGAGTAGCTGCACCACCGGCTGTAAATTTAAGGAAGTTTCTTCCTACGATACCATGAGCATCACATCCACAGATTCCTCTCGGAGCCTTCGGTGTAATACGACACGGTCCCATTGCACAGATACGGCAGCAGATACCCTGCTCACCGAATTTACAGTGCGGAGTCTGGTTCTTTGCACGGATCTGCCATGCATCTGCTCCTACCTTTGCACCTGTCTCGAGAAGACGGGCTGTAGCGGCTTCAAATTCCTCCACTGTAGTTAATTTGAATTCACTCATTATAGACCTCCTTTAATAGCACATCTATTTTTATTTTTCTTTTTATAATAAGCCCAGGGCAGGAACCATCCCCACCCATGGGTTATTCTCTTTTATAAAAAAGTTTATATTCCATTATAAACCTAATTTATCAAAAATTTCAAAAGCTGCTTTTCTCATCGGATTATCCTCAGGAAGAGTAACGGTTGGTTTACCATCGCAGTCATATTCATAAACTGCCTCATCCTGTGGTACCACACCGATCAGATCGAGACCCTGATTCCGGATCTCCTCAAGGATTCCTGGATTCAGTTCTGCTTTTGGCGCGCGGTTGATAATAAGACCCACTCTGGAAGGCTTCATATCGCATTCCTTAATAAGTTCTGCGATCCTGCCAACTGCCTGTACACCTCTTCTGGAACAGTCACTTACAAGGATTGCTGTCTCCATGCTCGGAAGGATTCCTCTGCTGATATGTTCCATCCCCTGCTTCATTGTCCACAACAATATATGGATAATTCTTCTGGTATTTGGCAAGCTGTGCCTGAAGCAGACCGTTTACAAAGCAATAGCATCCTTTTCCCTGGGTTCTTCCCATTACAAGAAGATCGTAATCATCTTCCTCAGCAAGAGCATCCTCGAAACGTACCTCTGCATAATCTGCCTTGGACATTCCTTTGGGGATCGGGCTTTTCTCTGTCATCTCAGCATGTGCGATCTCCTCACGTACATCGCCAAGAGTTGTATCTACTTCTACGCCAAGAACCTCGTTCAGATTTGAATTGGCATCTGCATCTACCGCCAGTACAGGTCCTTTTTTCTTTTTCGCAGAGATACTGGATCAGCATTCCGCATAATGTAGTTTTTCCAACGCCGCCTTTTCCGGCGACTGCAATAACATGTGCCATAAAACGGGCACCTCCTGATTTTATATCTGTTATGCCGGCGCATAAGGGAGGTGCCTGATACTGTTCTGGCACCTCCGCATCGTGCCGGAATTCTTATTTATTTCGTTGATGATTAGATAAGTGTACGAAGTCCGGATCTGTCAATGATCTCGGATACGTCTTTCCATTTGTTTAATGCATAAAGATGGATACCGTCAACACCAAGAGCGCGATACTCATCGATCTGTCTGATGGTGTATTCGATTCCTTCTTCTTTGAATCGTTTAACCTTGTCCTCATAGAACATGTCAAATGGTTTACCATCAGCATCTTTAGCGTTAAACGGATTCGGGAACAGCCAGTTCCTGGAGATCAGCCTGCAAAGCTCACTGTCCATTACACAGCCGTTACGTGAAAGAGCCATATTAATGGTAGCTGCCTGGTCCAAGATCGCATCACGCCAACATCTACAGGCATTGTCACCCCAGCCTCGCGGATAGCGTCCAACCAGTATTTAAACTGTTCCATATCCCAGCAGAGCTGAGTCATGATATAATCAGCACCATTGTCCTGTTTCTGTCTCAAAACAGCAATATCAGCCTCCAAGCTTCTGCATGCGATATGGCCTTCCGGTGAACCGGCTACTGCGATCTCAAACTTATCGCCAAATTCATTACGGACAAATTTAACAAGGTCTGTCGCATAATTGAAGTCTCCGCAGGTCGTTGTCTCACCAAGCGGAATATCTCCGCGAAGCGCCAGCATATGGTCAACGCCATCTGCCAGATACCGTT
>ENA-OQAN01000688-OQAN01000688.1-human-gut-metagenome-genome-assembly--contig:-NODE-688-length-16949-cov-1.608727_pt1 | contig 16949 bp, 27 predicted proteins | sample MGYA00242735_ERZ504527 | MGnify/ENA primary metagenome ERZ504527 (study PRJEB26092, sample SAMD00036230) | human gut metagenome | host: Homo sapiens | study: EMG produced TPA metagenomics assembly of... | reverse complement strand
TAATGTTCTACTTTATCATTTAATTACTTCGTCATATGTATTTCTCTTTTTAAAATTTTTAATAGAAGGAGAACTGTCACAGCAGTTCTCCTTTCTGTGCACCAACACTTTGCATAATACTATAGGAAAGTTAACAATCTCGACTGCATTGAATACAACTGAAAAGATTATTCGTATAGGTCATATCCTGGAAGTTGATCAGCAATTTCTTTTGGGTAATTACTGATAAATTTTGTCCTGCCAATATTACTGATTTCTATAAGTAAATCTGTAACTTCATCTGAGTTTAACTTTTGAACATATTCAGGAACCAATTTATCAAAAATATTTTTATCCATTAAATACACCTGCTTTCAAAACTATACTATGGAGGTTTAAAGATTATGGAAATATTAGAATGTCCTCTTTATAAAGAGTGCAAGGAAGAGGAATGTCCTTACTTTGAAAATGAAGATTGTACGTATTATACTAAGAAAGAGCAGGAGACTGAATAGTCTTTTGCTCTTTTGATGAATTTTGTAAGTATGTTTTATAAGTATCACAAGTAATACCTCTTATAACAGGAGAATCAATTATCTGACTTTTCTCTTTGCTAATAAACATTAGCTCCAATTTACTCCCCATGATGTTACCTCCTCGAAAGTTATTTCTGGGAATATTTTCTGAACAACAGAAAAAGTAGTTAGTTTGACTTTTGTTTCATTTGTTTCTTGAAAATAGTAATGCACTAATTCTTCAATAAATGCGAATAGTTGCATGTGTTGATTGTTAGATGTAATTATCCGTTCCATGGAGTATACTAAAAAAAGACATACATCTTCCATAAGTGGTTGCTTCATTTTCGGTGACAGAAAAACTGCCATCTTTTGTAAATATTAGACTTACAGGAAATAATTTAGTAGGATCAATATTTTTTTTCATATAAATATTTGCTTAAGGATTCTAATCCTTTAGTAAACAAATTGGCCAGTTCCTCTGGCATTTCATAAGTTGCATTCATAAATAAGCATCCGTCAAAATATGGCGGAGCAATTGGTGCATAAGTTCTGATAGAATTATTTATTATCATAGTTTTACCCTCCTATGTGAAATATAGCATAGAAGAATAATAAAGTAAAGATTTGTGCTTACATCACCTTTGCACATAAGGTAAGATTGCTTACGAGAGTAAGATGTATTTACCCTTTAATTTATTCGGCGTAAGCTGCCTAACAGTCCTGACTATTCCTTCTTGATCCGGAAACCAAGTTCCCATTATAGTCGATGAACGTTCTTCTCAGAGAGAAGCTTCGCTGCAGATCACCCATATATATACGTTGTTACTATACCTATTACATTACTGTAATAGGGGAGTAGTATACACTTCGGTTCACCCTGAATGCTAAATTAAAAGCATTTCTCTATTCCTTCGAATAAAGACAGTTTCGGTTGTTTGCTTAGTAACCCCTTTCTCATATGAGATCGTTCCGTGTCACCACCAGGTTACATGGGGCGTTTTCTAAAGGACCAACTGATAATTTGTCCCACCCCAGTTCATAGCATGGCTAACAAGCATACCGCCGACTCCGGCTAAGGATTTATTAAGTCCCAAACCATTTAAGAGCCCTACAGCACCGTTGCCAATATCAAGCAATCCTTTAAAAGTATTAGTAGTACCTTCTGATTGCCATAACTGTGACCAAGATTCTTTGATCTTAGTTGTTTTTGCTTCGATAGAATCAAGGTATGTATTAAGCTCATTCTGAGCTGAACCTTGATAGTTGTTTGTTGCTTGATCATATACATCCTCAAGCATATCTTTATTATTCAAGAGGGATGCTAATGCATTCGCACGATTTTTCTGTAATATTTAGACAATGTCGCAACCATTGTCTATGTTATTTTGTATTTATTTATGCTGTTAATTTATTACTATACTTAGCAATAAAAGATTCCCATTGTTCTTCTGTATTGCCACCGGAGCCATACAACTGATGAAAAAGATCATGTATATCTTTTCTTATGCATACACCTAACGGATATTTATTATGGATGCATTGAAATATATCAAGCATAGAAGATAACTCTTCAAAAGAATAATCAGATAGATTAGTAGATTTTAACAAATTCTGTTCATCCATTTTTTCAAAGGCTTCTTGTAGTATTTTATTAAAACCATATTTATGATGGATTATAAAATCTTTACTACCAGTTAATATACATTGATAATTGCATGCTTTCATTGAGGCATTCTTCCAATCTTGTATATGACCACGAAAGAATTTACTTAAATTATCATATCCAGAATAATCTTTGTTCAAATAATATATTCCTAATTTCCTTCTTTGTTCTTGTATACCAGATAAAGGTTTATCCAATGCCTCAGATAATTCAATATCAGTCATTGTTTTATAGTTATCAATAATAAACTGTTTTTGATCATCACTATACTTTTCTTGTAAGTAATTATATGATTTAATTCCTAATTTCCGTCCCATATTAACAAATTGAATTATATGTACGGTTTGGCAGTAGTTTTTTAAATTCATCATAAGGAACAGAAGAGTAATATCTTTTAAAAATGTCTATTTCTTTATCCGTCCATTCTCTACTTTGAGTTAAATTTAACTTAATAGCCTTTGTACCAATGCTTCTAACTGTATGAGTATCTGTCAACATTTTTTGAATTTCTTTTAAAGGTTTGCCGTAATTTTCTTTTAATATTTTAACATCTTGTTCGGACCAAAAATAATTCTCTTTTCTTTCTTTGCGGTTACTGGCAATTCTATATACCTGATTTTTAGTTAATTCTGGATATTTTTCTTGAACTTTAGAAATTCCATTATCCTTATAGATTTTACAAATATCTTGTAGTTGTTCTTCAGTATAACGGTCTAATAATCCAACACGTTTCTTAACTCTATCTTTTAAGTATTTGCTTACAGTATCGGCAGACAAACCAATTATCTTTCCTATTTCTGTAAAATTATTTCCATCATTGTATAAATCAACCATTTGTTGAATTTTTTCTTCAGTTAATTTCTTCACTCTATATTTTCCTCTCTATTTTTGACTATAAAAAAGCGCCAGACTATTAAATAGCTCTGACGTTTTTCTTGTATTTATATATTGTAATTTTTTCTTCAGTTACTTTTACGAAAGTGTACTTTATTCCATGGTTTGATAACCATTTAACTTCGTCCATTAACTGAGTTGCATATTCTTTATCTATTTTCATAAAATGCCTCTATATACAAAATAACATCTTATATTTTTATATAAGCATAGACTATGTTTTAAATCCCGGAGGGACTCATACCTTTTCGATTTAAGGGGTTCTCACCCACGCCATTTGCGATTGCGCCCTACGATTATTGCTATAGATATTCAGGATTTCCACCTTTATTCTCTCGTCTATAGCTCGACAAGAATCTAGTCGTTGAACGTTTACCCTCGACTCAGGTACCGTATGATCTACGGGATACGTTAGGGTACTTCGCTGCAAACAAGCCATTTATCTTTACGTTTTTAAACCTTCATAATCTAGTTTCCTGATTATTGTGGTGTAAAGCTTTAAGCTGCCCTTGCAATTAAATATGTTCTTAAATATATATTGCTATATATTTCAGGCAAAAATTCACCTGCAAGATCTTCAAGAATTTTACTCTGCCTATTGGTTCCTTCTTCAATATCAGCTTGACCAATTTCTTTCCATCTGCCAGCCAAATCAAGTAAAAATGTAAAGTCATCTTTTACTCTTCCAGTAGCATCAGTGAGAGAAATGCCAGCCTTACCGTTAACGGCAGTTAAAGATTTAATCTCTGATTCAAGTTTAGGAACAGTATCAATAAGACCTTCTATATCTTCACCTTCCGCTGATAGAGTTTCAGCATCAACACCATGCATACGCATAGAAACAGTACGAGCAGCACGAGCAGCCTGACTTACATCTTGTATGGAACTATTGTAGGCCGTAATCAATGCCATAGACTGTTCAATGTTATTACCCCCAACTTCAAGAGCTGAACCAGATATCTGTAAACCTTTTGCTAAGTCTGATGTACTGATTGAGAAATTGTTTCCTATTTGATTAAGCTGATCAATAAGTTTCATAGAATCATCAGGTTTATAGTTATAAGCCTGCATGATACCTACCATAGCATCAGTTGCTTCATTAATATCTGCAAACTCAGATACATTTTTAAGAATACCTGTATTCTTAGCCATAGTCTGAGAATCTTTAAGACTATAACCTAATCTACTCCAATCAGCAGCACTACTAGTAATCTGAGTGGTTGTACTACCAATGTCTTTGGCATCAGTTCTAGCCTGAGTAGTAAAGGCTCTATATTCTTGTTTTGTACCATCTGATGTTTTCTTAAGTTCAGTCATCGCTGAATCTAATTCTTTTATTGATTCAACACCGGATCTGACACCTGTTGTTAATGCTTGGAATCCAAAATTGCTTACAAGATACTGGCTAAGACTACGGAACTTTGTCCCATTCAGAAAGATAACTAGATAAAGGTTTTACACTTGTGTAACTTTTAGTAAGAAGACTGGTCAATATTACCTGGACCATTTTTATATGCTAATTGATATTTTTCAAATACACCAGACCCTCTATCAATAGTAGCATACATTTTACCTTGTGCTGCATTAAACTCTGTTGTGTATTTGCTTCCTTTTGCCAGATCTGCTGACATTTGTTCCATCTTAAGACGGACCTTATCAGATGCTGGATCTAAATCTGTACCAATATATTCTGAACGGCTATATCTATTTGGAGTACGTGAGAAAAACTGATTAGTATTACCGAGATACCTAGCTTGACGATTGGCTTCAGAGTGGAGAGCAGCAAAACGTACTTGCTCAGTGTCTCTTTCGTCTCCAGTAAGAGTCGCAAGACTATCACGAGATTTTTTTTAATTGCTCATATGTATCATTAAAAGATTTTAATCTTTCATCATAACCTTGTCCTAGAGTTTTATCTAATGGTTTACCATTGTTAGGATTATATACTTGAGCCATTTTATTGAATGTCTTCTGTTTCTCACCCAAATCAGTGATAACTTTGTCATATTCTGAAGCACTCTGAGTCATTGCTTTGTATGCTTCTTGATTCTTAGCTTGGGCTTGTCTAACATCAGCAGCAGTAGTAGCCCAATCAGCAGCTGTCCCATTGCTCCGAATTTGTTTTGCTAGTTCGCCATTGCGGCGATAAAGGGAATTCCTGGATTGCTTATATGTAGATTCATTGATAAGTCCTTTAACATACTGGTCCTGTAAAGTGCCAGCAGTTTTCATATTCCTTTTAATTTCAGCTTGAGCTTGTCTAAGAGTAATACCTGCAGATCTTGCAGTATTAGAAGAACTAGTAGTTTCTCCAATAACTATTTTACCGTCTTTAGTTTTTATATTGTCTCCAACAGTAAGCTTAATAGAGCCCATGTTTTTAGCTGTAGATTTTATTTCATTAAGTTTGGCTAAAAGTCCATCAAGCTCCCCCATAATACCTTGATTTACGGAAAGTTTTACTTCTCCTAGATCAAGCTTGCCCTGATACTTTGACAGCTTACTGGCTGTATTAGCCATAGATTTTAAAGCTTTTTCGGGATCGACCATCTGTTCTACAAGATTAGATCCCTTAATAACAGGAGTATTTTTAGCGGCTTTGGCAGTTGCTTTACTTATTGTCTTTACCGCCATCTGTGCATTTTTAGTTAACTGTTTAGTATTACCTAATTCCACACCTAGTTTAATGTGCTTCTCTTTTAAAGAATTAATTCGTGTTTCTAATGTATTTAGCGCACTGTCTTCAACTTCTACACCAACGTTTATTATATATCAGCATTTCTCACCTCACTTTATAAACCAACAGAATGTAATCCGCTGATAACGAATTTTGTTGCTTGCCCTTTGGCATGCATTTTTCTAGCACGAAAATATTGTTCCCAATAATTTCTGATAGGAGTTATTGTTTTACGAAATCCATGATTACCTGTTTCAAATCCCCAAGAAAAAACTATTTCTGGATCACCTTCCAATGGTTCCCATATGCCATGTCCTCCAGACATATGGCTTGAATCAAATCGTGCTCTAAGCTCTGCACTTCGACTATAAGCAAAGCCTGTAATTGTATGAATATTTTTTAAATCATAAAGTCTATAACCATCCGCCCAAGAGGAATAGTCATTATAATATTTTTCTTCTGACTGTTGTGCATCTCTTTCCATCTTAGGCTTGTAGTCATTAACAAACTGCTGTAAACCAATAGTTATTCCCTGGTCAATCAGCTTTCTTAACTGTGGAATTGTCCCCATCTTTTACATCAGCCAACTTTCGTAAATAATCTAACTGTTCCGGAGTAGCTTCTTTAAAAACATTTTCTAATATTCCAAATAATGCACTTAATCTATTAGACATAGAGTTAGTAAATGAAATACGAGCAGAAAGTGTTTCTTCAAACATAGCGACCATATCTCCATAATCAACACCAATCATTTCAATAATTTTATCTAAAAGACCAGAAGATACTAAGGCATCATAAGCATCAAGCCTTCTTCGTCTTCGTAGGTGAGATTAGTATAGATAACCACACATGTCAGAGAAAAGTTTAAATGCTTATTCATTGGTTCGTATGTAAGAAGAGAAGTATCATATTCAATAATACTTTCAATAACTGTATCTATAAGTGCTCGTTTAGTAGCAAACGGCACATAATTTTCAACTTCAAGTTTTTCTAAAGCCCCTACTGGGTTCTCTTTATATTCTTTTACAAATTCTAAAATATTAATTTCCATCCTTTTTTCCCTCTTTCTTCCTTGCTCTTTTTAAAGCTTCATTTTCATCCCAATCGATCCAACCAGTAGACTTAGTATGAGTGATCCATACATAGTCCAAATCAGGATAGATATAATACATCAGTTTCCGTTTAATCTTGGCAGAAGGATCAACCATTCCACCTTTAGTGTCGTAGACACGTTCGCTTCCATCTGAGTATTTGACCCAAAAGTCAGCAACATAATCTATTGCACGTATAGTCTTTCCATTATGCCTGAAAGACGGTTGCAATTTATATTTTTTTTGTAATTCATAATCTACAATTTCACCAGAGTCCAATCCAGCGCATACGATGTCTTCATAAAATCTTTTCTCTAATAGAGAATCGAAACATACTTCTTTTTCTGTTTTTCTATCTATAACAGTACGATTCTGTTTACCTTTAGTAGTTTGATCGACACCATATTTAGATCTTTTTTTATAGTTCCTCACGTTATCACTCCAAAGTATGATTTTGATATTCTTTGTAATACGGATAACTTTCTTTCTTATCAAACACCATTACAATCACATCAGGACTATAATAAACATCTAAAGGCTTTAGCCCATGCTTTAAATAAAGTTTCATTTGCTGTGGGTCTATAATTCTCACTGCCTGAACCGGATCATAAGGAACTCCTTTTAAGTTAGGTATTACAATCTCCATTTAATTCCTCCGAAAAAAATAAGGGGAAACTGCAAAAATAGTGCGGCTTTCCCCTCAATAAAATATTTAATTTTCCGTCACTATTTTTTTAGTTTTTGCTTTAGGCTGTTCTTCTTTCATAATTTCATTTACTTTATCCTGAATAGGTTTAGTAAATCTTGTTTTATGAGTAACAGCATCAGCCAATTCTTTTTTTGCATCCTCTTTGGTCACATCACCAGTATTGTATTTAGCAATAATGTTATATACTTTTCTACATTCTTCTGTATGAAAAGCTACCATCCAAACAGGTTTATCTGCATCTTTAGTGCACTTAGGACAATACTCATAAGTAGTGCCACAAGTTACACAAATTCTTGGTTTTGATTTCATTGAGTATTCCTCCTTTGCCTTATTAGAAATGCCCCGGATTCGTCCGGGGCATAACAATTCAAGGATTATTCCTCTACATCATCCTCTGTCATTACAATGTAATACAGCGGAGAACCTGTCTGACAATAATCTCTCTGAGCTACACCAGAGAATGTAATTGTACTATCTGTTTCAAGTGTCAGATCGCAATCTGGTGATACCTGGAAACTTGGGAATACGATATAAGCTGCACGAACTACATCTACAGAACATGTGTCTGCAACAAGAACTTTCATTGTAATAGAAGAAGTAGTCGGGAACTTATCAGACTCATTAGTAACCTTAACACCGTTTCTGTTCATACTCGTATTTAGCAATAAGAGTACCTGTTACTCCAGTTGGAAGAGTGATTTTTCCACTGTCCTCAGCATATACAAATTCAGTTGCAGATGGAGCAGCAGTAGTAGAAGCAGTATAAGCTTTTCCTAATGTGCCGTTTGCTTCCAGAGCATAAAGCTTTGTAAGTGGAGCTTTCGGTTTCAGCTTTTCAGGAATTGTATATTCCTTAATACCAGTTGTATCAATATGTAAGATTTTTGGTGCAAGAATCTTAGATTCTTTTGAAGCAATAATCTTATCTGTGCCAAATGTCTGAGACAGCATAGAGAATGAAAGTAAGTTACAATCAGCAGATACTTCTACAGATTTGGATGTATAGAATCTCTTAATCAGTACACCAAGAGCATCTGTTTTATCTTTACTTTCAGAAGTTGTATTAATAGAAACATTAGATAAATTGTTTAACAGATAGAGTAAATCTCCATCGCTATTTTCACCAACAATTTCTAAGACTCTATCAATAACCAGAGAATCAAAATTTGCCATAATATTTTCCTCCTTGATTTATTATTCGGTTTTAGTGACTCGTACATTGCTCGAAGAGGAGTACTCATTAGATAAGTCACGCAACCAATTTAATTGTTTAAGTAGATTTGGATTCTTAGACATATCAACCATTCCGCTGTACATTCCTGCAGAGATGGAGCAGCAGTATTAATGGCCTGAATCCTTTGAACAGAATCTAAAAATGCATAGATTCCAAGACTTTTAAGACTGTTAATGTCATATTTAAAACCAGGACTATTTACCATAGATGAAATTAAAGGCAATAAAAAAAGAACCCGGAGAGGTTCTTGAGAAGTTTCTTTTACTCTTTGAATTTTTTTTTCTTCTATCTTCATCTACTAATAGCTGTAAGGTTTCTTTGTTTGCGGCTCGTTCACGCTTAGGATGAATATTGTGCATTTCACGAATGAAAGATATCATTTCTATGTATATATCACGAGTAATTATTAATTCAGTATTTTCATCACAAAGCATTATATTATGAGTTTCCGGATCGACTAAAGGTGTCATATCTTTCAATGAAATAGTATCACCTAAAAGAAGACAGGTATCTTCAACACCTATATCACGAGTAAGAAGTATGAATAAATCAAAATCATCCAACTTACTATAGTTATAACCAAGATCCCACAACTCAGACTTATAATCAGAAGGTATAGAACATATTTTATAAACTACATTAAAATAATGATTTTCTCCATATTTAGCTATATCAAGAATAGAAGGTTGATAAATAGTAATCTGATCATTAATTTTAAGATTCTCACCTAAATAAATGAGAAGTTTATCCATAATAATCACGACCTAACTTATCTAAGCGATTACTCTTAAGCCTATTTTGAATATCATTCGGAGCAGTCTGTCCAAAATACATATTCCTATAGTAATAACCATTTTCAGCCACTTTGCCAGAATCATATGTTTTTATTAACTGCGTACCTAATATGTTTGACCATTGAAATCTTTCTTTAACTAAAGCTGCTAGTAAATCCTGTCGATCAATACCCCAAATAGTACTGACATCATCCTGGTGAGCTATAGTTCTAAAAATAATTTGTTTAGAAACCATAATATTATTTGAGTATACAATTTCAGTGTCATTTACTTCAAAACAAATAAAGTTTTTGACTTTACTTTGTGCATCTGGAATCTTTAAAAAAGAATAAATATTTACATTATAATAATCTTCCGGACATGCATTAACTGCTTGAAGTTCTTTATTATTTAAGATTTCAATAATATCTGAATCTTTGTATAAATCCTCTAAGATTTTTCTCTTATCATAAGAAATACTGTCAAATCCCTGTTCATTTCTACAAGAAAATAATCTATCAATACGCTCTTGATTCATCGCATCACCTCCAATTCAATAGAAGATGGTTGCTTATTTGGAAGAGTAGCAATAATCTTTATTACTTTTCCTAAATTATTATAATTTAACAAAGCTTTGATACTTAACGTATTCTTACCTTCAGAGATTTCAAAGTCATTAGATAATTCTTCTACAGATAATTTGTTTCCATTGACTCATAAGACCAAATGACAGATTTATCTTTAATATCACTCGCAACTGAAATAGTTCTTTTAGAGCCTCCAACACGTAAAGCTCTATTAGTACCTGAACATGATAAAACAATGTCCTCTATTTCTGGCTCTTGAGGAATAACCGGAGAGTCATAATAGTCACATATTTTTAATTCAACATTATCTGTAACTTTATTGAAATGATCCTGTTTAAGCGTTACTTTAGTTACTCCGCATGGGAACGTATCTTCTAGTTTGACACTTCAAAAACTAAAGGCCTAATCAATAGAATCACTCAACATGAAACGATCATTATAATCAATTGTTTGCGTAGTTGGAGTGGTAGGGACAATAAACTGTGATTGATTATCTACTGATGTAAAGAAACCATCACTCCATACGCCACTGTTGTAGTTGTTGCGGTTTCTTAATACACCAAAACAACTATAAATTTGTTTATTCTTTATCCATTTAAACATCCAATTACATTTAAGAATGTTATATCTTATGAAAGAGTTTTTATCATTCTTCCCTAAAATAAGCCATAGCTCATGAACACCTGTGTTCTTATCCGGTATTTCAAGATAAAAACCAAAACGTTCAATACTATCTTGGTCCATATATTTTTTTTCAGGGAAATAGCCAGGTCTGAATTGAGCCAGATACTCAACCTGGTCCTTATTGATTGTATAGGTTTGAGAATACTGATATTTGATTTCAACATCTTCTAAGTATTCCATAGTCCTAGAATATAGCTTACATTGTCTGTAACCTAAGTCATTGGTGAAAGTTTTCTGCATGATTTCGTCTGACTGAGTACGAATACTGTCTGATACAGTATTACCGCATAAAGCCATTCTTTTTTTGAAAATATCACTCATGGTTATCACCTATTTTATCTATGATAGAATGAGCATCAAAAAATTATTTTTCTATATTTTTGATGGTTGAAATTAGGATTATTAAATTCAAGTTTGGCGCATTCTATTGTATTAGCCAAATCAATTATATAAGGTGATGGGATTAATTCAGCTAATGCTGCAATATATAATTGCAAGTTATTAAAATAATTGTCAAGTTTTGGATAAGAGTTTTCTTGATAGATTAAAAGCCAATGAATTTTATTATGTAGTAATTCTATATAATCAGAGAACTGATTGTCATTAAAAGTTCCATATTTATACTTCATTCTGATCACCATCCAGATAAGAATTACTTCTGGAAGAGTGATTCCTAAAATATTTTCTGGCTTCCTTTTTATATTTCTTTTGAATGCTCATAATATAATTGGCATGTTCTTTTTGGCTGGTCCATTTTTCATCTTTTGAACCATAAAACATATTAGTATGCTCTAAAGAATTCAAACGAATATCATACCAAGCAACGACCATATATAAAGCAACGACTTCTATTTCACCATTAGTAAGGGTGTCCTCGAATTCGAACAGAACATCATTTTTTTTTCGTTAAATCATGTTCTATTTTTAACTGGTCTAATTCAATCATTGCAATAGCACTATTTAGCCATTCTAAGCACAATTCAGTCCAGTCATCAGACGCTAATTTTAATACTTTTATATCTTCAACTTTATTTTCAAATCGTTTAAATACTGTTTCATAAGAGGTCATAGAACACCTCCTAAATCATTTTTTCTAACTCTGTACCACAAATTTCATCTACAGCACGTACTTTCTGAATAGAATCAAATGTACCATTATCCAGTCTAGTTGCTACCTCAATTTTAATTGCTGTTTTAAGTCCCTTAGGAACTTCAGCAAGTGCTTTCTTAAACTGAGCTGGCGAGAGAGCAAGAAACTGATTAATATCAGAAGCATCATAAAGATTATCATAAAGATCTTTTACATCTTTCCATCTAGGATCCTCTAATAATTCATCATTCTCAATCTGGAAACATGGATCATAGATATATGGTGAGCGGCTAGATTTAAGAGAGTACAAATCTCTATATTCTACTTCACGAACATCTCCATATCCATCCCAACGGTATAGAATATCACTTTGTTTACCAGGCATAAATAATGTTCCCTGCCACTGAAGAACGACATTCAATAAGTTCGTTCTGTTCAAACTTTTTTAGTAGTTTTTAACAAGGAGCTTGTTTCCTTTGTTAGTATTTTCAGTTAGTTAGTCAACATTTTTTTGTTGCAGCTCTTCTTTGTTGCCATGTTATTACTCCTTTTTAATCAGTTAAAGAGGTGGTAATTCCACCTCTTTAAATAGTTTTTTATTTAAGTGTCCAAACTCCGAAACGCTTTCCAATAATTGTGGCCACACCCATTTTAATCTGATATTCATACTCAATAGTTTTATCCATATTTGTATTTCCATCAGATACTTCTTTAATCTGAGCGTCGCCTTCATTGTAGATCTTGATAAATTTGTTATCAGCTACTGGCATAATCAGAAGTTTAGTATTATCTACTAACTTTTTACTTGTGTCATTGTTAGCAAATCTCTGTGGAATTTCAACAAGACGAATACCTTCAAACATACCTAAACGGCCTGTAGTGTGTCTTTCATCTTTCATTGCATTAGATACCCAAGTAATATCTTCCATAGCAGAAAGTTTTGCAAGAGCAGATTTGGTACCCATAACAACTACTTCATCACCTGTAGCCATCTGTACATCTTCAATCAGAGTCATAAACTCATCTTTTGTAGCTGCTGCAAGTGTACCTGTCTTATTAAACTGTGTAGACGGGAGAACCTTCTCACCTGCTGCCATTACAGCCGCATATACCATATCGTTAATTTTCTTGTCAAAAGCTTCATAGATTTTCTGTACGAATCCAGCCCAGTCAATACGACCTGCCATAAACAGCTCATATTCTGCGTAAATTTTAATTCCATACCATGAGGTTCTAACAGAGAATGTCTGTCCTTCTGCCAGACGCTGTCTAATAATATCATGGTGATTACCGGAAAGCTCAGACACTGTCAGAATAACTTCATCTGGTACATAAAATTCATTAGTATCACCGTCAGCCATAGATTTGATTTCTACAAATTCATTGAAGAATGGGTTTTCTCCCCAACCAGAAACAAGCAGATTCTCTACTGTCTCTTCGATAATTTCAAATACATCAATTTTATGTCTACGAATAGCTTTTCTAAGTTCTTTTCTTGAGCAGTTTTCATCTACTCCAAGTACAGAGAACATAATCTCTCTGATTTTATTATTAGCATCTTTTGTAGATACTTTTTCTTCTCCCTTAGCTGTGTCAAACATAAGCTGGGAGTACTCTGCATAATCATTTTCAGCAAAAATATTTCTTACTTCATTACTTGAAAAATTAAGTTTCATTATGTATTCCTCCTTTCATTAACCAATTGTCAGCTTTTTGTCTGCTACAGTTACAGTTGCACCTTTAGTAGGAGTACCACTAAATCCTTCAGATGATACTTCAAACACATCACCTACATAAAGCTCATATGCTCGAACGATGTCACCATTTGCGTTATAGAAATTACTTTCATGTTTAAGAGCGGTAGTATATTCTTCGTATAACATTGGTACCTGGAGCAGTAACAGAGCATCTCCTGGTGTTTTAACTTCTACATACCAATTTCCGTTAGCTGCTTTATCCAGTACTACACCAGCAAAACCAGTAGATTCTTTAGCTTTATAAGTCTCCGGTTTGATATAATCGCCTTTTGCAACAATTGATCCGTTGTCCAGATCTTCTTCAATCTGAATGTTATAAATATGACCTGCAATAGTAGCTTTCAGCTTAGAGCTACCAGCAACAGCGTGTTTTTCAGCAGTGGCCATAAATTTCTGAAAATTAGATGCCATTTTTATTTCCTCCTTTAAATATTTTTAGGCAATAAAAAAGAGCTATTTGATAGCTCAATCCTTAAATAAACTTCCATATGGTTTCTTAGCTTTCTTAGGTTCAGTAAAACCAATAGCACTAGGTTTCTGCTGATAGTTGAAAGTGCCTTTTTCTTTAACATATTTACCTAAAATAGCATCGGCTCTTGTCTGTACTTCTTCTACACTGTAGATAGCCTGATTTTTGATCAGTTCTTTAAAATCTTCTCTATTTTTCAGTTCAGTGTAAATTTCAGCACCAAGAACAGCTTCTTTATCTTTTGATTCGTACTCATTAATTCTATTCTGAAGAGCAGCATAGTTACTTCTGAGTTCTTCTAATTCACTTTTTTCTGAAAGTGTAAGATACTCTTTAAATAATTCTGTTCTTTCATCTGAGAGAGATACTGCATCGCCATCTTTTGTATAGCCCTGACGGAAAATTTTACTTTCATCCCAGTTGCTATATACAAAATGGTCATCATATGTAGCATTAATAAAATACCATTCATTATCATTTTCTTCCCAAGTAGACAGAAGAGTATATAATGCACCTCTTACATCTTCATGACTAATTTCAAAAGTAACTTCAGTATTACCATTTTCTTTTTTTGTATATCTTTTTTTATTGCTAAACTCTGAATTGTCATTTGATTCTGGATCAGCTTCCGGATCAGTAACTGGTTCTTTTACCGGTTCGTTTGGATCTTCTGTACCTTCGAATAATTCAGCAAACTTAGCCTCTAACTCTTCATCGGACATAGACTCATAATCAAAGTCAAGGTCTTCAACAGTTTTAGAGTATTTCTCTAATAATTCATTGAGTTTCAACGTTTTGGTTTCCTCCTTTCGTTGGTTCTTCAATTTCAAACTTAGCAAGAGTCTCCTGCAAAGACTGAATAACCTTTAGTAATTTTTCTTCTGTATTAGTAAAAAGACTATTATTCTCTTCACTGAAATCAGCAATATCTAATCTGGCACCCTCCATACCTTCTTCAACGGGTTTCTCGGTGATAGGATCAGTGCCTAAACAAGTTACACCATTATATCTGAATTTATCTAAGTGAAGCACTTTGTCCTTAGTGTCAAAAGAGAGTTCTGAAATACTTAATTCACAACTTACTTTACTTCCTTGTTTACGCTGAATAATTTCACATGCTGGAGCACAATAATCGTTATAAATTACCGCATCGGCAATAACATATGTTTTATCATGTTCTTTATCATACTCAAGATGATATCCTTCAGGATTGACAAAAACACCAATAGGTTGCTCAATGTATGTAATGTTTCCTTCATCATCAAATTCCATAGCATGAGAAGTAAAATCAGTAGTTCCATCAGATAAAGTGGTAATAGCGGCCAGAACTGGCTATAGTGTAAAGACGGTAAAGCTTCTAACTGAGCTTCTTCAGATATATAAGATTTATTTCTATTTTCATATAAATGATTTACTTTGAATTTAGTTCGTAAAAAACCATCATCTTCATCAGAATCTTCTAATTCAAATTTTGCCGGAACCTGAACTGCAATATTATATCCAGACTCTTTGGCACTGAATACAGTTGTCTGATTCCTCTGTTCAAAAAAAGAATAGAGATCATCTAATGTAAGTACTTTTTTCTTCATGTTAGCCTCCTTTCTATTGTGTATTTTTATCCTCATAGAAGAGGAGTACTAACTTGCACAATAAATATCGGTATAAGTTAGCTTGTTTATATCTATATTTACATTTGCAAAAGAAAGAGATGAACAATTTGCATGTATAGATACCTTTAGTATAGCCGACCTGAGGAAAGCCAATAGATTTTAAAATATTTGCTGTTTCCTGGTCAGCAGTTCGGATAAAATGTTTGTTCATCTATTATCCCTCCTGTTCACTGGACTTTTCTGATTCTCTACTTTTTTCACCTTCATCTGTAAGGTTGTCAGATTGAGGTCTTCCACCTTTTGTATCATCTGTTTTACCATCAATAACTTGCTGTGAGGCAGATCCACTCAATGTGAAAGAAGTACTAAAAGGAATCCATGTTTCGTGAAGTTTTAGAACAGTATTTTCAAGATAATCCATAGATAAAGCTTCAAGAGGTGAGATACCATCAAGAGCAGCAACGGCTAGCTTTACTGGCACACCTCGTTCTCCAGATTTCATAAGTTCTTCTTTTTTAGAAGCTTTTGTATAAGGAGATACCTCAAAATATTTTACTCTAGCATGATCATCACCAATAGCAAAAGTAAGATATCTATTAACTCGTTCTTCTATCTGTGGAAGGACAGTTTTAATAGCCATCATTGTGTCACAAAGAATAGCAGCAGTAAAAGCTGTCGTACCTGAGACTTTGTCATTATCAAGAATCTGTGCACCACCAGAATTTTTAAATAAATTCGAAGTAGCAGTAGCAATTCTATTAACATCTTGAGTCTGGTCACCTTGAAACTCTATAGGTTCAATTTTAAGAGGGGAGATAGCTGCAGATACACAATCTGGAAGAGATTCAACTAGTCTATTATAATATTCAATGGCTGTATCAATATCTACTGAGAAATCATCTGGTTCGTCAGAGTTAGTAAGTGTTTCTAATCTTGCAACCAGAAGTTTATAGATTGATAAGTCATCTTTTACCGACTGAATACTTTGGAGATCAATAAGATCAATAAGTGGTTCGAACAAAACCAGAAAGAGGTGGCATATTAAGCGTTGGATCATCAATGTTAACTTTAAATTACAAAAGTTCTTTCTGGATCCAACTCTTGCCAACGAAGAGTATTGTCACTTTGAAAGGAATTGTATTTAGAATTAAATTCAGAATTTTCTTTTTCGAGGATATAGAAAATTAGTCTGGAGAAAAAAGAAAATTGGAATA
>ENA-OQAN01000687-OQAN01000687.1-human-gut-metagenome-genome-assembly--contig:-NODE-687-length-17002-cov-1.743467_pt1 | contig 17002 bp, 18 predicted proteins | sample MGYA00242735_ERZ504527 | MGnify/ENA primary metagenome ERZ504527 (study PRJEB26092, sample SAMD00036230) | human gut metagenome | host: Homo sapiens | study: EMG produced TPA metagenomics assembly of... | reverse complement strand
GGCAAAGTTGAATTTGTCAATAGTCATCATAATCTCAATATTTTTTGTTTAAAGTTGTTTGTAATCTCTTTAAGATGCAGCGCAAAGTTAAGAAAAAAAAAATTACGAAGTTCAATCTCTTTCAGCTAAATTCATTGGGGTGTGTTATTTTCTATTAAAAAAATGAACTGCACCCTCAAAGTTATATGTAAAACTTTTAGGGAGCAGTTTAATATTGTAGTTGCCTGTTTAATAGATATTTTAGTATATAATTTTGTTTTTATAAGCAAAAACTACGATTTCGATTGCTGATTTACAATCCAGTTTACTTTTTATACGGTCTTTATAAGTTTCTACTGTATTTCGGTCTATATTTAATTCATTGGCTATTTCTTTGCTGGTATATCCATTGGCTAACAGTTGGATAACTTCTAATTCTCTGTCGCTTAGCTCATATGGTTTTCTTTTTTTTTATGTTTTCTTCTCCACCGAATGCTTTTACAATATCATTGTACGGTATTGTATTGCCAAAATAGAAACCTTTTCCTAATGCAACAGCTTGAATGGCGCATATTAAGTCTTCGGGTGGAGTATCTTTTGCCAAATATCCATTTAATTGCATTTTTAACGATTGGATAATATAGCGGATGTCCTTATAATGAGAAAGTATGATTATTGGCATATTGGGATAGGTCGTTTTAATGAATTGGGCGAGATCAAGTCCGTCAGTATCTTCTTCCAGACTGATATCCAAAATGGCCAGGTCGTAATTGTCTTTCCGTAACAGTTGTTTGGCTTCGTCATAAGTTTGAGCTGTAGCCGTTACATTTTAGGCTTTCCGAGCGTTTTTAGGATGGTTTTCATCCCTTCCAGATGTATTTCAGAGTCGTCTACAATGAGTATTTTTATCATTTTCTTAGATGTTTATGTAATGTAAATATGAATTATACTTCCTTTTCCTTGGGTACTTTTTACTTGAATATTTTCTCCTAAACGATTGATGAATTCTCTGACAATCAGAAGTCCGAGTCCTGTTCCTTCTTCTTTCTCTGTTCCAAGTGATGAAACTTTTGTTCCTATTTGGAAGAGCTTTTTTATACGTTCAGGTGAAATGCCTACACCATTGTCTTCGATGCTTACGTTCCAGTTTTCTTTATTTTCTTTGACAGATATATGGATTTTCCCTTTACGGTAAGAATACTTTATGGCATTAGCAATCAGATTTCTTAATATGGTCGACAACATGTTTTTGTCTGTACATACAATAATAGGACTGGATGGGATAGTAACGGTTAATTCTTTTTTCTGTATATTAGGATTTAAAAGTTGTACTACCGCTTCAATTTCATCAGTCAGGTTTGTTTGTCGAAAAACAGGTTTAATCATTTCTTTTTGAGAAAGTACCCACAGCTGAAGATTATCCAGCAGGGCTTTTCCTTGATGCGATGATTTATTTATCATCCGAATTTTTTGAATCTTCTCTTCATCATTCAGACAATTATATTCTTCTAGCAGAGTTGTAGATAAAACATTTAAATAATTTAGCGGGCTTTTCAGGTCATGTGAAACGATATTGAAGAATTTATTTTTATTTTCCATGATTTGGTATAATTTTTCGGTTCTTTCTCTGACCAAAGCTTCCAGCTGCTCATTTTCTTTTCTTAATTGTCGTTCTCTGAATCTGATAAATCCCCAAATACTTAATACGCAAAAGATTATAAGTATTGTAAAGAACCACCATGAATAATACCATGGAGTTGCAATATATATGGGAAGTACGAAAACTTGTCTATTCCATTCCCCGAAAGAATTACTGACTTCTATTTCAAGGCTATATTTCCCAAAATCCAAGCTCGTGTATTTAGCTGAAAGCAGGGGAGGAGTCGTATAATTCCATTTTTTGTCGAAAGGAACTAATTTATAGCGGTATTTTAAATGCTGGCTGTATTCATAGTCAGTTGCTGCAAAACCTATGGTGAATGAATTTTGCTCAGATTTAAGTTCAAGTTTTTTTTCTTTATTCAGGTCTATGAAAAAAGGAGAACTGTTTACCTGTATATCTGTTAGCATTATTTTAGGAGATGGTAGAGTTCCTTTTAGGTGTTTGGGTTCGAAAATACTAAAACCGTAATTGCTTCCAATGCAGATTTTCCCCATTTTTTTAATCGACAAATAGCTTTTGACAAATCATTATTGGGTAATCCATGGTAATCATAAAATTTTCGTATAATATTCCCTGTGGAGTCAGCTAGTAATAACCCCTTATCGGTTGTCATCCATAACATGTGTTGGAAATCTTCTTGTATTCCTTTTACATGAAGATTTTTGTTGAATCAAATCTTTGGAATTGCTTGTGTTCTTTATCAAATTTTGCTAATCCTTGGTGAGTTCCAACCCATATATTACCATTATGGCAACAAAAAATACATTCAACATAATTGTCCGGCAAACTGTTTTTATTCCATGGCTGATGATAATAATGTGCAATTGTATCTGCCTCGATAGATAAAACATTGATACCTTTTTCTGTTGTCCCTATCCAAATGTTTCCTTGTAAATCTTCTGTAATACAACTGGTTAATCGTGATGTCAGACAATCATTACCAGGTTGTGTCATGTCTGTAAAAATTTCATTGGAAGGATTGAACAAGCAGGGTCCTTGAAAAGTGGCAATCCAAAGTTTCTGGTCAGGACCTTGAGCTATTGTACAGACATTATTATCAATAAGGCTATGGGGATTATAATCATCGTGCGTAAATATTTTTATCTTGTCGTTAGTTAGTTGTACTAATCCGTCGTTTGTGGCAATCCAGCAGGTTTGGGAATCAGGCATGTATATGTCTCTGATTTCTGTGCCAGGGAGTCCTTTTGTTGCATTTATCTGAAAGGGAATATGCTTTATTTCTTCTCCTTGATTGAATATATAAAGTCCTTTATTACTTCCTACATATATGTTTCCGTTTTCTTTTTGGCGTATTACACCCACTGACTGCATTTCTGGTAATAATTTAACCCATTTGTTTTGTTGGTTTAGTTTCCATAGTGTTTTGGATGTTCCTATCCATAATTCACCGTTATGAGGTTGCAACATGATTTGAATATTTTCTTCTTCCAGTTTTAATTTATCAGGAAATGTCAGTGGTGTGCAAGTATTTTTCTGAGTGTCAACAGCTATGAAACCTTTGTCGCAATAAACTATGATAGACTGTCTGTCGGCTGAAAGAGTCCATGCAAAGAAGTATTTTCCGGCATGGAAAGTATCGGATGTACAGTATTGTCTGTAAGGTCCATATACATTATTTTATGTACATTGGCTATATAAAGCTTGTTGTTTCCATCTGATAAGATGTAATCACATCCAAAGTCATTGGGCAGAGAAAATATCTTGGCTTTGCTGTATTGGTAATAGCCTTTTACAATATCTAAGTTAGGATAATTATTGGGAAAAGACTCTCCAAATTTATAGAAACGTTTGTCTTTATTGTCATAATATCCAAAGTAGGTACTTTTCCCGTTGAAAATATATCGGTCGCGTGGTACATCGTAAAATATCTGCTCTATCTTTCCCTGTGGAAAGCACGGTACATTATTGGGAAAATAATGTTTGGATTCAAATTTACCTGTTTTACGATTGAATAAATTGAGTCCGAAACATTCCCATGTAATGCACCAAAAGCGGCCTTTACGATCTTCAAGAAAACCATTATACCAGTTTGCTCCAAATGGATTTCCTAACCATAAACGTGGATAAATGGTAATCTGGTTTTTTGCTCCATAAGGCATAGCGTTTCCAAAGTCCGTTTTGAGGATTATACACATTGAATCCGACGTGATTCCATAATCCAACATAAATCATTCCTGCTTTATCTTGGTATAATGCGGTTACGTGATTTTCGTCTGGATATCTGAAGCGTAAATCTGTGTTTTTGTATGCAGTATAGTTATCAGCTAAGTTTTCAGATAAGGTATACTGATCATTGTAGATAGCTTCATGTCTGATATATTGGCGAAGTACTTCCTTCTCGCGCTGGAATGTAAGATAATCAATCTCTTTGCTCATTAATCGATAGTTGAAATGGGTAAGACTCTGCTTTTCCCAATTGAAAACGTAGCTTCCGTCGTTTTCTGTTCCAACCCATAATTGTTGATCTGTATCCTCCATCAAGGCAGAAACATTATACCCTTGATAGGTCTGAAACTGGTTGAGCCGTGGAGAATACATGTTCACTCCGTATTCTGTTCCTATCCATATACATCCATCATGTGAGGAATATAAGCAAAGTATCTGATTGGAAGATATGTGATTCGGATTGTTACTGTCTGGTGTGAACTGTTCAATATAATCTTGAGGGTAGTTCCATTTTACAAGTCCTCCGTAACCTCCTATCCAGATATTGCCTTCTATGTCTGTGATAGCACAAGTTGCTTCAAAAGGTATGGAGCGGTAGTGTACAAATTTATGTTGTTGAGTGTCGTATTTTTGTATAGAACCAAATGAGGAGGAGAATAATGCACCATCTTTTGCTCTAACAAAAAAAGCAGACTCCAAAGGCATTCCTTTTTCCGACCATGTGGGGACTGGAGTTATTTGACTTGATTTTTTTGAGAATAAAATCCCTTGTAAGGTGCGGCCCCCTATCCATAAATTCTGAAGTGAGTCTTCGTATATTTGCCAATAGTAATGTTTTCCTTCACTTACCCCAGGATTGTGTTTAAAGTGTATCCATTGATTTTCTTGTATACGATACTGAGTCAAGTATCCTTGGACTGTTTCTATCCACAAACTCCCTTGAGTGTCTGAGTGAAGAGCTTTGATGGAAATATTTTTCAATCCATTTCGAGTTGTATATCTATGAAAGTTTGTTTTGAGCTCTATCATAACGGTTTAGTCCGTTTTGTGTACCGACCCATAGATTTCCATATACATCTTCTGAGAGTGCAGTAACAATGTTACTTGACAGACTGTTTGTGTTTTTTTCGGAATGATTGTAATTTACGAATTTATTCCATCAAATCGGGATAATCCATTTCTGTAGCAAACCACATAAAGCCATATTGGTCTTGTAGAATGCTTAATACCTTATCGTTTGCTAATCCGTCTTGTGTGGAGAGGTGAGTAAAACATATACTATTAGCTGTGGAAAAAAGTTGTAGTAATATTTTGAGCGTAAAACTTCTATGAAGGTACATAATGAAAAGCAAAAAAAATCCTTATCCAGTATCTGAAAGCTTGCCGAATATCAGACTGGAATATAAAAAACTCAGGTGAGTTTTTGACAGGATACATATTTTACCTTTGTTTTAAGTTGTTAATAATTAGACAAATATATAAAATTCTTATCTTTATTCTTGTAAAATAAGAAAACACTGAATTTTTCGTAAAGATAGGTTAATAATATGTATTTGCTGTCGGTATAAATAGGTTGAATACTTGGAAAAAATTACTACATCTACATTAGGAAAAACGGATAAAGCGATGAGAAAGAATAAATAATTTTTGATTTTTAATCTATGTCACTTATATTACTTAGGATTAAATTAGTAAAACAGATAAAGACGGCTAGCCTTAAAAACTTACAGATGTTGTAAAACTTTTAAGGCTAGTTGTCGATGGAGTTGTTATGTAACTATTGTTTTCGTACACCCGTTATATGTCCGCTATGAATAATGGTTGTATGGTAATATTTTCCAAATGCTTTACCTTCATATTCAGTTGTTCCACTTATATCTCCGTTTGCAGAATCTATATTAATACGCTTTATCGTAAATTGTTGTTGTATATATATTTTATCCCAGTTTTCATTATCTTCTCTTGTTTCTTCTTTTTCTGTCATTGTTAAGATAAGCTGTCCTTTTTCATCTTCGGTAAGTGATATTTCCATGTCGTCGGTATTCCTTGTGAGAGAGAGATCTACACCTTCATATTTAAGTGAAAACTGTTGTGTTGCCACATCTTGTATTTCCAGTTCGAATTTGATCGGAGAGGAAGAACTTTCACCTTCTGTGGTCATAGTGTAGTTGCCCGTAAAAGACCATGATGTATTATTCCATTCTAGACCTGCAGGTTGAATAAGCTCTACTGTACGGTCTATCCATGTGCCGTTGTTTATATATCCAGTTACAGTAAGAAGACCGCTACGTGTTTCTCCCGTATTGTTTTCTCCTACATCAATGAAAAACGAATTAGGAGCTTTGTCTATTTTGTCTACCAGTCTGGCTTGGCAGTAATTTCCCACGATGTGATATTGGAGTTAGTGTATACGTATATGCCACGGTAGAGCCTTCCGGTTTGAATGATAATTTAGATTCAGACAATTCGAAAAGTATGCCTTGCTGGACAACGGCAAATGTGCAGGAGAAATTTCCGGAGTATAGGTCTGCGTTGTTATTTCAACGTTGCAGCTTCGTGTTTCTGTACCTTGATAGGCGTCAACTTTTACAATAGCCTGATTACCTTGACGGGATACTTTACACCAACTGGCATTACTCTCCACCTTCCATTGAGCTTTTGAACTGACATTTACAGAATAAGTTGCTGCATCAGGACCGGCTTCTATCACTGCTGGTGAAACTTTGATTTGCCATTCTTCTGCATCGAATATGGGATCCATTTCTGGTTTGTAATGAGACATTTCATACAAAAGTTTATCTCCGTAGTCATTTAATATATTACTTTTGTCAATAGTTGCTTAATGAAACCAACTGGGTTAAATTTGAATGTCCATTTTCCGTTCTTCCATTCTTTTTTTATATATTCAATAGCATATCCGGCATCTTCATACCATAGGGGAGTCTTTACGTTCCATAAACCAGATTTATATCCTTCGTCAATTATGGTAGGTATAAGACCGAAAGCTATTGACGAAAATGACGGATCTCGATGGGCTTCCAAAGTAATTATGGTAAAAGCTGTTACTTTTAATAGGTAAGGGCCTATCATTTTTCTAGTATGTTCATCCCATGTAAAGTTACGGATACCTCCTGCTGTTTGTTCATACCATTTCTTAGAAGGTTGCGTAAATGTCCATACTAAGCTTTCGATTGATCTGGAATCTGTATCTCCGAAATCATATGGGATATCCCAGTAATATGTTATATTTCCCTGGCTGTCGATTGTTGCAAAATCGAAATCTTTGTCGGTGATATTCCGGATAACAAATGTTGTTTCTTTGTATGACAACATTTCGGGGATTCCTTCAGGATTAACCATGATGGTTAGTTCTTCCTGTTGCTCTCCTACGCCAAAATCTACCATAAACAATCCGTAACCATTTTCTGCATTAAAGTTCCCCATGATGTAGTTGCCGTCTTTACATAACATGATGAAATCTGCACTTTTAGTTGCATCGGAGAGGTTAATCATAGCCACAGTATTGTTATCTTCCTCATTTTCATCTTGAGAAGGTTGGGATGGATTGTCGGAACAGCTGGCTAATAATAGGACAATTAATGTCTGCACGTAAACTGACAGGCATTTCCTGAGTGTGTTTTTTTATGCCCAATAACGTTTTCATTGTCTTATTTAATTATGGATGAATATTACATTAATCGGTATATGATGAATATTGCTTCTATTTTATACGGATCATTTTTTTAGTATTATCTTTAAATAGAGTGGGATACTTTATTTTTTCAAAATTCGGTATAAAAAACAAAAAGCCTGTCATTAATTTTATCGACAAACAGATGGTAAAACCAATGACAGGCGAAGAAAAGAGAATATTTAGCTTCCCCGAAAATATATCTTACTTTTTTAGAAATGATAATTCAGACTCAGACCGAATACTTTATTCGTACGGCTATATACATCTGTACCTTTTACTCCGGTATTATTATAACTTTCTGTAGTCTTTGTATAATCATCATAGTTAGTCCAGAAATATGCAACGTCAATACTCCATGATTCATTGAAGTTGACTCTTGCTCCGAATCCTAGTGAGTATGAACTACAGTAGAAACTTGTATCTGTTTGGAAATCATTGCTTAATCCATAGTTCGTTTTCTGGAAACCTCCACTGATAGTTAATTTTTTGATGATATCCCATTCTATTCCGGCAAGGTATTCGTGTGTTCCGTGCTTCAACGTCTTCTGACGGTCATTCAACATACCGGCATGTTTGTCATCAAAGAAGTGGTATTCTACTGAAGCACGCAGGTTGTGCAAAATTTCGTATCCGGCAGCTACACTCAGAAATGCAGGAATATCGCTGGGAGTCTGTTCTCCATCAGCATAAGGTTTAAGAACTTCTTCCGGTACCCCTGGAGCATCTAAAGTATTAGTCTTGTTTTCGATATTTAAGTTTGTTTTGATTTCATATTTGGCAGCCAAGTTCCATTTTCCAAGTTTTACGTCGGCACCGATTATCGGAGTAACTCCCAACTGTCTGCTCGCAGTCGAGTGCCAGATTCATTAATTGCGTTCCTCCGAAATCTTGTTTTAACTGTGCTTTCAGATATCCTTCATAGCCGCTTTTTACATAGTTCATACGTCCTCCGGCGTATACACTCAGCCAGTCGTTGATTCTATAGCTTAATCCTAGCTGTACACCATAAATATATTGTTTACCATCCATTGCGGTATTGATATCATACATATTAGGAGTAACAGGTTTTCCTATTAAACCAGCCAGTTGTTCGTTTTTATAAATTCCCCCAATTGCCAGAGAGTTAAACATTGGCAGACCGTTGTCGAAGGAAGCTTTTCCTCCTCCTCCTGTTATAGCAAAACTTGCAGAAACAGCCCAGTTCCCATCTTTATATACACCATGGAAAGAAGGGATGAACGGTGCTGATGCTGTACCTTTATAATTTTGTGTTGTTTCTTTGCCATCTAATGTCCATAATCCTGTAGTGGCAGCAATTTCACGAGTTTGATATGCACTTTGTCCGGTTAGTGAGAGGTGAAAACCATCTTTTTGTAAAAAGGCTAGTCCGGCTGGGTTGCTATATACACCGTCTACATCAATAGAGGCACCACGCGCTGCCATACGTAAAAAGGCGGCATGTTGATTTGTATTAGTTAAATAATCTCCTGCGAAAGTTGAGTTTGAAACAATTAGTGTCGCTGCGCCGATAAGTAAAAATTTCTTCATTAAAATATATTTTTGATAAATTAAAGCCGCAAAGGTAGCTTTATTTTATCTGCTTCACAAACTTTTGGTGATTTTTATTTGTAAAAGAAATAGTTTTAAAAGAAACTAATATGTGTGGTGCGTTGAGAAGTAATGAAAGAAAAAGCACATCGATTCTATAAAAATAATCCTTCACTACCTTTTATTACTTGACAGTAAAGAAAATAAAGATAGTGAAGGATATTGGGGATAAAAATTATCAATGTGAAGTATTATTCTTTTTAGAATAAGCTCCAGGATACAGTCAGTCCTGCCATGACAATAGCTACCATGCTCATCAATTTAATAAGAATATTCAAGCTGGGGCCTGACGTGTCTTTGAATGGATCGCCTACTGTATCTCCTACTACTGCTGCACGATGTACTTCGCTGCCTTTACCTCCGAAGTTACCTTCTTCTACATACTTCTTGCATTATCCCATGCACCGCCGGCGTTTTGCCCATAAAAATAGCCAGAACAAATCCAGAAGACAATCCTCCGATAAGCAGTCCGATTACTCCAGGGACCCCGAATAATAATCCGGTGACAATAGGAGCTATTATAGCCAGAAGTGATGGAAAGACCATTTCGCGCTGGGCTCCTTGGGTAGAGATTTGTACACAGCGTGCGTAATCCGGCTCTGCCTTGCCTTCCAGTATACCCTTGATTTCACGGAATTGCCGGCGAACTTCTTCTACCATGCTGGCAGCAGCACGTCCTACGGCATTCATAGTCAGACCACAAAACAGAAAGGCCATCATGCTTCCGATGAACATACCCGATAGAACCTTTGGTTCATCAGTGTTACGTCGTAATACATCATGAAATCTGTGAAACTAGCCTCGCGGATCGTTATGCTGATACCACCTGGTAGTTCGAGAAGTGTTGTTCCGATACGTTCCAAACCGATACGTATTTCTTCAATATAGGAAGCCAGCAAAGCAAGCCCTGTCAGTGCAGCCGAACCGATGGCGAATCCTTTTCCAGTAGCAGCTGTTGTATTTCCCAAAGAGTCGAGTGCATCGGTACGGTGACGTACTTCTTCGCCCAATCCGCTCATTTCGGCATTTCCTCCTGCATTGTCAGCTATCGGACCATAAGCGTCGGTTGCTAAGGTGATGCCTAATGTCGAGAGCATTCCTACAGCGGCTATACCTATACCGTATAGTCCCATACCGATATTGGTGAAATCGAAGCCCGATGCCAGCCAGTAAGAAAGGATGATTCCAGCTACAACTGCAATGACAGGTATTGTTGTAGAGATCATTCCCAGCCCGATTCCGGAGATAATAACAGTAGCAGGCCCCGTTTTTCCACTTTCCGAAAGCTTTTGAGTCGGTCTGTACGATTGGGATGTATAATATTCGGTAGACTGTCCGATAATGATTCCTACCAATAGTCCTACTACTACAGCAAAGGCAATATTAACCCAATTGGTTATGTTTAGCATCCAAAGAATAAGGAATGTACCTATTACGATGAGAACAGAACTGAGGTTTGTTCCGGTAGAGAGCGCTTTGAGCAATTCTTTCATGCCAGCGTTTTCCTTTGTACGTACAGCGAATATGCCAATAATGGAAAGGATAATTCCTACTGCTGCTATCAACATCGGAGCAATAACAGCCTTAAATTGCATTTCTGTATTGCCTGTTCCGATGAAGGCTGCTGCTCCTAGTGCGGCTGTTGCAAGTATTGATCCGCAATACGATTCATACAAGTCGGCTCCCATGCCAGCTACATCACCGACATTGTCACCTACATTGTCGGCTATTGTTGCCGGATTGCGTGGGTCGTCTTCGGGAATTCCGGCTTCCACTTTACCAACCAAATCAGCTCCTACATCGGCAGCTTTCGTATAAATACCTCCTCCAACTCTGGCAAATAGGGCTTGTGTAGAAGCTCCCATTCCGAATGTAAGCATTGTAGTGGTGATGACACATAATTTAGCAGTCGGATTCATGGCATCTGCCGGAATACATTTGTCTAGAAGAATATACCAGAAGGAAATGTCGAACAACCCTAGTCCGACTACTACGAGTCCCATTACTGCTCCGCTTCGGAAAGCAATCCGTAGCCCGCCGTTCAGTGAATTGCGTGCAGCATTGGCAGTACGTGCCGAAGCATAGGTCGCAGTTTTCATTCCCAGATAGCCCGACAGTCCCGAGAAGAATCCTCCTGTAAGGAAAGCAATCGGAACCCAGTGATTTTGCAGATTGAATCCGTATGCCATGATGGCAAACAAAATAACGAGTCCGATAAAAACAAGCGTAACAACTTTGTATTGTTGTTTTAAGTACGACATGGCTCCTTTGCGAACATGGGCAGCTATTTTCTGCATTTCAGGACTGCCTTCGCTTTCCCGCATCATTTGCTTGTAGAAATATCCGGCAAAAGCTAATGCCAGAATTGATGCAATGGGAACCAACCAAAAAAGATATGTTTCCATAAGATTTGATTTTAAAGTTGTTTCCCAAATGTAATAAATAAAATGGAAATAAACAGCTGTAAACCTTACTTTTATTTCTTTTCAGACATTACCAGCAGTTTATCTCCGGCATGAAGTTCTATCTGTCCGTTAGGAATAATAAATTCGTTTCCTCGTTTGATAAGCATCACGAGTGTGCCTTTAGGAATATTCATGTCGGCTAGCCGGTTTCCGGTTGAGAGCATGTCTTCTGTAAGCGTGATATCATCCAGGTGGGTGTCGATTTCCTCCGGAAGTTCTACACCAAATTCATTACCTTCTTTTTCTTCAGGCAAGTCAAGCTTGAGCCAGCGTGCCATTTTCGAAATAGTCATTCCCTGTATAGTAAGCGATAACAGAGTAATGAAGAATACGATATTGAACAACTGGTTTGAGCCGGGAATTTGTGCTATTACCGGATAAGTTGCAAAAATAATAGGAACGGCTCCTCTTAGTCCTACCCAGGAAATAAAAACTCGTGCCTTATTAGTGATTCCTTTAAATGGAAGCAGGCACAAAAATACACTGACCGGGCGTGCTATCAGAATCATAAAGACGCCGATAAGCAGAGCTGTTACAGAGATATCGAGCATTTCATGAGGATTGACCAAAAGTCCCAAAGTCAGGAACATGATTATCTGGAACAGCCATGTCAGTCCGTTCATGAACGTATTGGTTTCTTTCCGGTAAGCCAGTCGGGCATTTCCAACAATCATTCCGGCGATATATACTGCCAGATAGCCGTTTCCTTTAACCAGGTCGGTAAGAGTAAATGTGATGAAGACCAGACTAAGCAGAAGAATCGGGTAGAGAGCACTGTTGGAAAGTTCTATTTTATTGACAAGCCAGACAGCGAACTTACCGAAGGCGTATCCTATGACTCCTCCGAACAGGAACTGTATAAATAAGTCTTTCAGTATGACTGTTACGTCGAAATTGCTTCCGCTGCCGATAACCTGAATCAGTACAATGGTAAGCATATATGCCATCGGGTCGTTACTTCCACTTTCCAGCTCCAGCATGGGGCGGAGATTGTATTTAAGGTTCATGCGTTGTGAGCGCAACAAGCTGAATACCGAAGCCGAGTCTGTAGACGACATGGTTGCAGCAAGCAGCAAAGAAACCATCAGAGTAAGTTCTATGTTGGCATGCGTGTAATGCGAAAGGAAGAAAATAAACAATCCGGTAAGCAGTGTGGTGACCAATACTCCCACAGTAGAGAGTAGTATACCTTGCTTTAAGACTGGTTTGATATCGGCGTATCGGGTATCCATTCCTCCCGAGAACAAGATGATGCTGAGTGCCATCATGCCGATAAACTGAGCGTCTGAAGCACTGTTGAACTGAATGCCGAGACCGTCACTGCCGAAAGCCATACCTACCAGCAGGAATAACAGCAGGTAGGGATACCGAAACGATATCCGGTTTTGCTGATTAGAATACTTGTAAAGATTAAAATAGACCCGACTAGTAAAATATTTTCTGCAGTATCATAGATGATATCAACTTTTAATATAAACACAAAGTAAACAAATAAAATTGGATTTTGGTTCACCTTTTATTGCATTATAAGTACTTATTGCTATATTTGTCACAGTTTTGTTCCGTCGGGCTTCCGATTGGTATATGCGAGGCCACGGATGAAAAGGGAATCGGGTGAAAGTCCCGGACAGTCCCGCTGCTGTAAGCTCCTTTGTAAAGGTTTGTTTACTACTTCAGGCCACTGCTTTCTTCTGTTTGAGAAAGTGGGAAGGCATAACAAACCGGAGTAAGTCAGAAGACCTGCAAAACGAAATCATGCTTGTGCTCTCGAGGAAAGAGTAGCAAGAACTATGTTTTTACTATGTTAATATTGAGGAAGCTGATGTGAGAATGATTATTTCTCATATTGCTTTGTTTATTGTAGACCGATAAATTATTATAATCATGGCAAATGAACTGAAGAAATACATACTATCTGCCCATATAGTACTTATGGTCTTGCTGTTTTCCGCTTGTAAACGGAAAGAGCAAGACCTCTTTATGCAAGAAGGAGGTGATACACTGAATTTACGCTATGCAGAGAATCTGCAAATTGTAAAATACCAGCATTATACTCAGGTTACCCTGCGTAATCCCTGGGACACACTGAAAACGTTGCATACATATTTGTTGGTCAATAAACAGGATTCGTGTCCTTCATCCTTGCCGGAGGGTACAATTGTTCGGGTTCCTTTATCAAACTCCCTGATATTCTCGTCTGTGCACTGCGGACTTTTACAGGAGTTGGGCGCACTGGATAAAATAAAAGGAGTATGTGATTTGCAGTACATCCGTGTTCCTGCTATATTGGAAAGTTGTCGGAAAAAAGAAATAACCGATGCGGGGAGCAGTATGAATCCGGACATAGAGAAAGTGATAGACATGCATCCCGACGGTATCTTGCTTTCACCTTACGAAAACAGTGGTGGTTACGGACGTATAGAAAAGCTGAATATACCGATTCTTGAATGTGCCGACTATATGGAAACTTCAGCATTGGGGCGTGCCGAATGGGTACGTTTTTTATGGGTTGCTGTTTGGAAAAGAGGCTGAGGCAGACTCTTTGTTTGCTGGGGTAGAGGAGGCCTATCTTCACTCCGGAATCAAGTGAAAGACATAACACCGAAACCGACTGTCATTACAGAACTGAAAACCGGTGGTACATGGTATGTGCCGGGGGGAAACAGTACAATGGCAAAACTGTATGCCGATGCGGGGGCACGGTATATATTTGCCGATATTCCTCAAAGCGGTTCTGCTTCTTTGGCTTTTGAAACAGTATTCGATAAAGGACAGCACGCCGATTTCTGGCTGATAAAATACAATCAGCAGGTGGATAAAACTTATAGAGAACTGAAGAGTGACTATGCGCCATATGCCAATTTTGATGCGTTCCGCAATCGTCGGGTATATGGATGTAATACCAGCCGCATTTCTTTTTATGAGGAAGTACCTTTTCATCCAGAATTGTTGCTCAAGGATTTGGTAAAAGTATTTCATCCTGATATCTTGAAAGATTATACTCCAAGATATTTTACTAATTTAGCGGAGTGATATCTCAGAAAGTGTGTGCATGAAGACAAATAGAGGATATATATATGGTTGTGTACTTGCTGTAATGATTGTGCTGCTTATGGCAGCCAATCTGGTTTTCGGTTCGGTAGATATTCCGGTGAAAGCCGTAGCAAACATCCTTTTTGGCGGAGAAGTAGAAAAGACAGCTGGCAGTTTATCGTATGGGAGTCGCGTGTTCCTCAGTGTATCACGCTCTGCTTGTGGAACGGCTCTTTCTGCGTCGGGCTTGATGCTGCAAACCGTATTTAGGTAATCCGCTTGCCGATTTCTTCTATTTTAGGTATCAGTTCGGGAGCAAGTCTGGGAGTTGCACTTGTTCTGCTGGCAGGTGGAGGAAGTATCATTGCCGGAGAGTTTGTACTTTCAGGTTTTCTTTCTGTAGTGGCTGGGGCATTTGCCGGTGCGGCTTTGGTGATGGCAATCATTTTATCTCTGTCTGCCATAATTAAAAATACGGTGATGTTGCTTATTGCCGGTATTATGATAGGTTATGTAGTTTCTTCCATCATCTCATTATTAAACTTCTTTTCTACAGCCGAAGGGGTACACTCGTTTGTACTTTGGGGAATGGGAAGCTTTGGTGGCGTGTCGATGAAGCAGCTTCCCGGCTTTTCCATCATAACGCTGTTGGGATTGCTTATCGCGGTGTTGATGATAAAACCTCTTAATGCTCTGTTGCTTGGCATTCGCTATGCAGAAAATCTGGGTGTAAATATACGCAGGGTACGCAACTGGCTGCTGATTGCTACCGGATTGCTGACTGCGGTAACTACAGCCTTTTGTGGTCCGATTGCCTTTATCGGACTGGCTGTTCCTCATATGGCGCGACTAATGTTGGCACATCCAATCATAATATGCTTATGCCGGTAACGTTGCTTACGGGAAGTGCTGTCGCACTGTTGTGTAACCTGATTTGTATTTTACCCGGAGAAGCAGGCATTATTCCACTCAATGCCGTGACTCCTCTTCTGGGAGCTCCGGTCATTATTTATGTTATTATCAATCAGCGTAAGATTCAGTATTTTAATTAAAAATGAAAGTACAGTCTGTTGTCATAGAGCCAAGGATTTAACTATCGGTTATCGGCATGGTAAGCGGGGAGAAGTAGTTCATAGTCATTTAAATTTTGCTTTGTGCCGTGGTGAGCTGACTTGTTTGCTTGGATCAAACGGTGCGGGAAAGTCGACACTTCTTCGTACGTTGGCTGCTGTCCAGCCTCCTTTGTCGGGGGATATTACTTTACTAGGTAAGCCGTTGGCCAGTTATTCTCCTAAAGAGCGTTCTTGGAAAATTGGTATTGTTCTGACGGATAAGACACAGGCTGGAGGATTATCCGTACGTGAACTGGTTGCCTTGGGACGTCAGCCTCATACCGGATTCTTCGGACGTTTGGGAAAAGAAGATCATGAAATCATCGACCATGCGATGGAAGCAGTCGGCATGGCGGAAAAAGCTTCAAAATATACAGCGGAAACTGTCGGATGGAGAGCGTCAGAAAGTGATGATAGCCAAAGCACTGGTTCAGGAATGTCCGTTGATCTTGCTTGATGAGCCGACTGCCTTTCTTGATGTGGTAAGTCGCATTGAGATAATGACATTGCTCCATCGCCTGGCATCGGAAGAACAGCGTGCTATCTTAATGTCTACTCACGATATAGAACAGGCGCTGGTGCTTGGTGATAAACTCTGGCTGCTGAAAAAAGGGAAAGGACTGGAATGTGGGGTAACCGAAGACTTGATACTGGCTCACAGAATGGATACACTGTTTCCTCACGAAGACATTCGTTTTGATTCGATGCATGGCATTTATTCTCCAGAAGTAAAGGGAGGAAAATCTATTTATTTGTCGGTTTCCGATGAAATTCTCCGCCATTGGGCGCAGAATGCGATGAACCGTAATGGCTTTTTATGTCTTGAATTGCCGGGAGCGGACAGAAAGGAATGTTTGCCCTTGCTCGAAGTGAAATCTGCTAATCATCTGATATTAAGTACAGAAAGGAATTCCGAGGTTTATTGTTCATTCGAAGCCTTGTTTGCTTCTTCTCAACTTGTCTGTGAATTGTGAGGGAGGTATCGGGTTACTGCATCCAGATGTCTTAAAAGAAGCTGAAATCGTACGAAAAGTTTGTACGAAAAAATAAAAAACATCAGCATGTTTTCCTAAAAACATGCTGATGTTTTTTTATTAATTTCAGCAATTTCTGATTGTGTTATTGAGGGCTAACTGCTGTTAGCTTATAATTATAAAATCATATAAAAAGATAGAAGTATATTTTATAAGTAATGATCTTTTTCTTAGCTTTGCATACATGAAGAAGTTAATGACAATCGGAGAGGCCGCAAAGGTTTTGG
>ENA-OQAN01000685-OQAN01000685.1-human-gut-metagenome-genome-assembly--contig:-NODE-685-length-17012-cov-5.949541_pt1 | contig 17012 bp, 23 predicted proteins | sample MGYA00242735_ERZ504527 | MGnify/ENA primary metagenome ERZ504527 (study PRJEB26092, sample SAMD00036230) | human gut metagenome | host: Homo sapiens | study: EMG produced TPA metagenomics assembly of... | reverse complement strand
TGATATTGACAGCGATTGTATTTTCATCCACAAAATCCCCTTCCAGATCAAACACATTTTCCAATATTTGTGTTTTTGAAAGAATCTGTTTCGGATTCTGAAGAAAAAAAGTCAGCATTTTCAACTCCGTTTTTGTCAGACTGATTTCACGACTCTTTATCAGGACTTTCATTTCTCCTGCGATAAATACGATATCTCCCGAAATCATCTTTCCGGCTTCCGTTTTCTCCTGTCTGCGGCGGAAATGTGCTTCTATTTTCAAAAGAAGTACCGAAAGACTAAACGGCTTTGTAATATAATCATCTGCCCCTGCTTCATATCCCATGACCTGATCCATCTCCTGATCTAGTGCTGTAAGACAAATAATGTATGTATTATAATTGCATCTCATCCACCTTACAAATTCCAGTCCATTCCCATCCGGAAGATTCACATCACAAATGGTAACATCCACATTATTATCACTTGCAATTCTTTTCGCTTTTTTCACTGATTCTGCCGAAAAAACCTCATATCCTGATTTTTTCAGTGAGAATGTAATTCCACGATTTAAATTTTCATCATCTTCAACACGAGTATACCTGGCATAACATATGCACCTCTCTTTATTAACTATTCATCTTAAAATGCTTCAATTCCGGCATTACGTTCAGCCACATACTTCTTTATCTCATCATATGTTGCCTTAGTCTCTGCAGATGTTATATACACATCATCAAGTTCAATCGTGACATTAATGTAATCATCCAACTATTGTCCTAGTTTGGACAATAAAACGCACGTCTCCACATGCGGTGAAAGTTACTTCTTATGCTAAATAGCAAAACCGTCACCTTTTGCGAAAAGGTTTATATCCCACTTAAGGGGAGATAGTGTTTACCCCACCATTTAAAATTCATTGTCGGTATGCTTATTTTTCAGCTTGTAAAATACAATTATTACGCTGGTATAATATTGCATCATACAATCATACCATATTTTCTTGCTATAATCACTCTTTTGCTCTGCACGATCATGGCGATCATGGCGAATATTATAACCATTACATTACCTAATATACATTTCAATATCTGCAACATCTAAATTCCAAAAATGATATGGCCACTTATTTAAATCACTTGTAAACTGGTTAAATAATTTCACAGAAACTTTATACTCATCTTTTAAATACATGATTTCTTTCAAATGTTGTTGTGATACTCCTACTAGTTTTACATTATTATCGCAATTCAATAAGTAAAGATTTTGGAATTGCTCGGCAAAATATTTGCTTTCAAAAAGTAATATTCCCTCTTTAAGAAACAAATTTTGCTCTATGGAATTTTTTCCATTCAAATTCATAAACATCCAAAAAGGATCGCCTATAGTTTTATAGTCTGGAACCAAGTATTTACCCTTTTCACCATTAATAAACTTATAAAGTTCATCATATTTTATAAGTCTGATTCCATTATAACTAGATACTTTTTTTACTCCATCTTGAAACTCACTTTCTGCTGAAATAAAAATTCCATTTATGTTTCCTATATGCTCCAATTTATAAGAAAAATTTCTTAGCTCACCAACATTTATTGGATTTTTCCAGTTTTTACACTCAATTGCCACCTTGTAGTTCACTCCAAAATGTTCGTATGAATATAGTATGTCTATCTCATGGCTTGCACCATCATCTCCTATTATTGGAACATGTTTCTCAACTTTAGCTTTTATTCGCTCATTATTAGCAATTTGAATATAAATTTTTTCAACAATAGACTCAAACTTCTCTCCTTTCTCTTTTGATACATTATTCATTATTGTCTCCTCTCAAATAAAATTTTTTTAAACTTTTATGTGGAATTGTATAACATAAGATAGAATTTTCCTGTAATTGCTCAAATTCAGGAATAGCTATACTAAAATCTGGAAACATGCTCTTTTCTTGAAGAGAAACTAACACTTTGAGATGGTTTTGAGAAATGCCAAAAACCTTAGCACTCTTTTTTATTTTACTGCAATAATTAATAGCCTGCTTCTTTGATAAAAACAATAAAATACTATCATTAACCATTTCGTAATTTCCTGTATTCTTATCACTATCTTGTTCTGTTTCCATAACGGTCCAAAATGGATCTCCTATTATCTCTTCATCTGGCAGCATTACTTTTACAGCACTTAAAGCGGATTTTCTTACTTCATCTAATAAATCAAATTTCTTTAAATCAATATTTGTCAATTCAGCCACTTTCTTTGCCCCACTAGATACTCTATCATCATAGTAAATAATACCTTTTGCAAAAAAAATGTAAATCTTTCAAGACATTTGCAAATTCCCACATATCATTCTCTGTTACTTTTGTACCTTCTATTACTTTAATCACTGTACGCTCTAAATTATTCATCTGAATGAATTCAAAATAAATATCAACTGTATGTTCTTTTAATTTCCCAGAGATTGTCACATTCTCTGCAATCCTAGGCCTAAAAAAACCTTCCCTTTGAAAATGACTTTTATACATTGAAATTACATTAGCTTTTAATCCTGGATTTTTTCTTAATTCGAATATATATATCCCTCCTTCATCTTGTAGCACTCCTCATAATGTACCAAATCGCTTATTCTTAAAAGTATCCTTTCGCCAAAATGTATATCTTCCGTTCCCCAAAGCCTATCCCCTGGGGTAAACCTCCGCTTATACCATCACTCTGCGGAAACAAACACACACATCTATTGTTCTTTCAAAATCTCAGAAACCTTTGATTTCCCCCACTTTCCTTGACAGAAGGCACACCGTCTCATTTTGTGTATCATTGTCCAAACTTAGTGTAAACTCTTTTTCTATAATTGGCAACTTAAATTCTATAGATTTCAGCCACTGACCATTCTCTTTGCGTTCTTCGTAAATCTGCACATTATCCACTAACTGCGACAGGAACTCCCGTTTCTCTGCTTCGTTCATTTGAGCATACAATTTATCAAAGAGCACGAGTGCCTTGTAAATGTTATCCCCTGTAATCTTATCTGCCAGCAGAGAGCGTTTCTTAGCCTTTGCAGATACCAGCAATTCCTCTTCATCATCTATTTTATCATAAGTCTTGTACAAATGGTTCTCTAAATCTGTTTTTCTTCGCTGATAATGCTTATCCTCATAATCAAGAGAATCCATATCTGATAAAATAGTATCTTTATTATGATATAGCTTTCTTAATTGTATTTTATAATTTTCTATTTCCTGATCTAATGCACTAGTATCTACTTCCATATTTATTTTGTTGCGGATTAAATCCGAAAATTTAGGATTACTAACCAGTTTACTAATCACCTCTGCAACAGAAGCATCCAGCATTTCTTCATGCACCTGTTTTTTGTAATCACACTTATGACCTCTAGTCATATTTCTGTGTTTGCAGCCATAATAATAAAAATCCTTATAGTTACTTCCATCCTTGCGTTTCTTAATAGACTTGTTGCCATACATTCCTGCACCGCAGACAGGACATTTCAAAATTCCTGATAATAGATGAATCTTTTCTCTCTTGTCATGATTGGCCTTTTCATACTTTTTAGCCTGTACCGCCACCTTGACCTGCGCCTGCTCCCATACTTCTTCTGATACAAGAGCTTCGTGCAGACCATCTACTAACAGGTAATCGTCTTTCTTAACCTGCCTATACTCAAATCCGTATTTACATATTGGTCAAATATCATTCTGATGGCAACTGCTTCTTCCTCATTGACTTCCAGTTTTCCATCAATGAGAGAATACCCATACGGTGCAAAACCGCCATTCCATTTGCCTTCCCTGGCTTTCTGCATCCTGCCTTCCATGGTCTGAACACGAATGTTCTCACGTTCAATCTCTGCCACTGCTGACAGAACAGATATCATAAGCTTCCCGGCATCTTTGGATGAATCTATTCCGTCCTCCACACAAATCAGATTCACTCCAAAATCCTGCATTACTTGTAATGTTGCAAGTACATCTGCCGCATTTCTTCCAAATCTGGAAAGTTTAAATACAAGAACATAAGATACTCCATCTTTTCCTGACTTAATATCCTCCATCATCTGATTAAATGAAACTCTTCCCTCTATTGATTTGCCGGATTTTCCTGCATCCTCATACTCACCGGCAATTTCATATTCATTATAGTCGCAGAACGCTTTCATTTTTGTTTTCTGTGCATCCAGAGAATAGCCATCTATCTGCATGGTTGTCGAGACACGGGTGTATAAATATACTTTGATTTTCTCTTTCTTCAATTTACATATCACCTCCAGGAAGTGTCGAAACTGCCGACAGATTGATACTGACTAATGTATCCATCTGCCTGATTGCCAAATTTCTAAGCAATATAAGTCTTTCTGATTGAGATTTACCCTGCTCAATTAAAATAGCATTATAACTTTCCATATTTGCCAACACCAACAACTGATTTAAATTTGCATCATCACGCACATTCCCCTTTTTACCCGGATTATTATTTTTCCATTGCTTTGCAGTCTGACCAAATAAAGCAACATTTAAAAGATCTGCTTCACTGGCATATGTATAAGCAATCTGTTCCGGTGTTAGCTCTGGTGGAATCAAATTTTCCTTCACCGCATCTGTGTGAATACGGTAGTTCACCTTTGATAAAGCCCTGTTCAAGTTCCAGTCCAATGAAAATCGACTATTTTCATCTTGTTTTAACCTGCGGTAATCTTTCATAATATACAGTTGAAATTCCGGAGAAATCCATGTAGCAAATGCCATTGCAATATCGCTATGTGCGTAAGTTCCTCCACCATATCTGCCTGCTTTTGACACTATTCCAATAGCATTGGTCTGTTCAATCCATTTGGTTGGCGTCATAACAAACCTGTTTAATCCTGCCTCACTTCTAACCGCCTCGAATTGCACACGGTTAAAATCTGGATTATGAAGTTCTTCCCAAACAGCCAAAAACTCAACTGTATTTCTGTTTCGCATCCAGTTCTGAATGACAAATCTGGGATCATTATCATTTCTATATTTTGCAATATCTGTCAACGAAATATATTCATTTTCAAAATCTTTCGTGTAAATCCCAATATCAATTCCTTTTGCGTGAATAATTTCCCTAACTATTTTATTTGCCATCTCTATTCCTCCACCATGTTCTCCATCTGTTCCAACTTCTGCAAGCTTTCATATACGCCATCAATCTTTTATACTGCGCATCTCCAAGGCTGTGAATCTGCTTTAAAATCTTAATATCCGACCTGGTAACTTCATAATCCATATCTGCATCTTTATATTCCGGATCAATTCCTTTTCCAGTCAAAAGCTGTTCTGGAGTAATCTCCAATGCATCACATATAGACAACAGACAGTCCGCTTTGGGATTCGTCTTTTTCTTCTTCCAGTCACTGATGTTACTTGTTGCAATCCCGGTCCTTCTTGAGAGTTCCAACTGCGTTATGTTCTTCTGCTTCATCACACAAAAAATTCTTTCACTGATAATCATGATTTTTCCTCCATCAACATTCCGTACATATCCGTATTTATAAATTTATTCATCCGTCTATACGGTTATAGTATCATGCTGCAACTTTTCTTTCAATAGAGATTTTTGTATTTCTGAACTTTGTTATATTCTTCTCTTTATATAGCTCCGTGTACAACTGTCTTATTCTTTCCCTACGAAGATAAAAATCCGGATCCGGCAAATTATCTAAGTCCATTGATTCTGCATACTTTGCTACCATCTCTCCGATAAAATTTGCCAAATCACTCCAGGCATCTCTTTCTTTTAAAACCACTTTATTCTTAACCATAATTAAAATCCTTTCTGACATTGTCATTGAAATCCATCGTATCCAATCCATAGTGATGTTTCCTCACTTCCTGATAGGATAAGATAGATATTATTTAAAATTAGTATTGTTATTATTAGTCTTATTAGATTTTGATTTTAACTGTTCAAAACCTGTAAATACCAAAAGTCTGTATGCGTCAAAATCAAAATTCTTAATTGTGACTTCTCCATCTTTTGTATTTTGATTTTTACGGTATGGCTATTTCTCAAAACATTTTCTTAAGGTACAGCTTGTTAGGTCTTCCAAATCCCTGTCTCTTCCGTTCAAGTGCTCCCACCTTTTCCAATTCATCCAATAACTTGCATGCCTTTTGAGTTCCACAATTCAAATCCTCGCAAATATTTTTTATTGAATAATAGATAAACACCCTCCTTTGATTGTCAATCCATCCATTTTTTATATAATAAATATGAATGGCGGACCTCTACAGATGGGAAATGTTATATCACCCCTGCAGCCGATGCCAAGCCATCCATCTACAATCCTATCAAGAATTATGAGAAGCTGGTGCTGACCGCAATCAATATCGGTACTACTGCCATGAATAAGGCAAGTGAATCAAAATTAAAAGAAGCCATTATGGGCTTTGTGTCCGAATACGGTATGCTAGGACTTATGACAGCACTTCCCACCACACCGGACTTTATTACATATGAAGCAGTCTATCTGCCGAAAAATCATTTCATCAAAGAAGAAAATATTTCGACGGAAAGATATCTGTCCTGCTTCTTCCCTTTCGATAAGATTGATTTTCGTAAGAAATGTAGCGAATCCAGTTGGAGTACAGACAGCCCGGAAATGATGGCACTTATTATGACAATGAAAAACAAGCCACAGGCAGTGATGATGAGCTTCCAAAGAGAATATGCCGAATCCTATGACTGGCTGATTGAAGTATTCCGTGACTGGGCATTTACCTTTTTCTCAAGCTTTTTGTATTATCAAGACTATGACAAACTTGATGAAAACGAACGAAGCCTCTATCGTCAGGGAATGGCTGCGTTTGGCGGTGTGGCTCCCACCTATCACATTGAACTGCGTGAACGCCCTACCTTAGTTTGGGATTTCAACTCCTTATTGTTATGCATACAGATGATGTTTTCCTTTATGCTGACTGATGACGATTCCAGCCTGAAGGTATGTAAACACTGCGGTAAGGCATTTGCTGCCACAAGATCAAACATGGAATTCTGCTCTCCACAATGCAAGAATCAGTACAATGTATATAAGAGCAGGGCTAAGAAAAATAATACACCAGCACAGGATGACTGATTATATGAGAAATTCAAGCATAATTATGTACCCAACCAAAGATGGCTTAACCAAGATAGAAACTACCTTTTATGAAGATACTGTATGGCTGTCCATAGACCAGATAGCAGAGCTGTTTCAATGTGACCTCAGTGTTATAGTAAAACATGTACGTAACATTTTCAAAGAGGGGGAATTAGATAAAAATTCAGTGTTGGCAAAATTTGCCTACACTGCCACAGATGGCAAAAAATATAATGTAGATTGCTATAACCTTGACGTCATTATCTCCGTAGGTTACCGAGTGAAATCCCATCGTGGTACACAGTTCCGTATCTGGACTATGGGAATATTAAAAGAATACATGAAAAAATGATTTGCATTAGACGATGACCGATTGAAGTTTTCCGTATCGTTGCTATTTCACTTCAAAAATTATTTTTCCTCCGCAAAAGGTAAAGCACATGCCACATGTTATAATTACTGATATTACAAAAGAAAGCACAAAGTTATATATACATCCAATACCTGTTAACGAAATAAAATACTGACACAATACAACAACCGGCAAATGAACAATGTAAAAGTAATAAGACAATCCTGAGCAATAACTGTACATCTCATTTGTATGATCTAAATACATTTTTCCTATACAAATCAGTGCCGGAATACCTGCAATAAAGGAAATATAATTACAAATCTCATTCATTATCTCATAATTTCCTATATACACATACAAAACAACATTCATGGATGAAGCGATAATAAAAACCGTAATAGTAAAGCCTTTGTATTTCATTAACTTCTCTCAGAAAAAGTATTCTGGAGAAAGGTTCTGGAAATCTATGCAACCAGCATTGATTATGATCCCCATGCTGAAAGCTCTGTTCTGTTCTTCAAACAGGTTCAAAACAAAATGCACTGGGCTGCCCACAAGCATACCGCCGCCGAAGTAATCTATGAGCGTGCCGATGCAGAAAAAGAAAATATGGGGCTTACCTTGATATTGCTGAGGTACACGCCATTAACAAAGAACCAATGCCTTTGTTTGTCGGCTCTGCTGTAACTCCTGCAGTACAGTTCGCCGATATATTTGTTGGTATCGTGAGACAGCGTCAAAAGGCGGGCAACTTGCCCGCCTTAAATCTTTAAATTATGCTTTGATTTTTCCAGAAAATATTTTACTTACTTTGTTTTTCATAAGTATGAATACAATTTTTACTTCTTTCCGTATCTGCGAAAACTCTTATAAATAAAAGGCAGTAAGGCTATTGCCATCACTGTATACATTACCATTACAAGCGGAATTTGTCGAAATACACAATTCCCAATCTGATAAATAAGTGGGACTTTTACACTTGCCTGTACATTTGTCAAAATTGTTGGTATCAAATTGAAAAGCGTTGTATACCCAGAAAGTGCCCGTCCTATAAATGGCAATAAGCAATATAAAAAGAACGGAATGCAAACAGCGACACTAATTGTATGCATTTTAGCCGCTACTAACATAGACACTGAAGCCGCCAGCATACTGGCTATAAATCCACATACAACTGTCAATAAATAGTATTGTCCATATGACATAATGTAAATACTATATGCTTGATACATTTGATAAGGTGTATCCATACCACTGGTTCCCATAATTCCAAAACAAATCACACTAAGTAATATAATTCCCATACAATAAATCATAACTGTCGTAACTACTCCTGCCAGTATTTTTGTTTTAACAGCTTTTGTACGTCCATACTTTGTAGAGAAAAATACTGCATCTGCTTTTGTCTGAAAATCATCTGCAAATATTCCAGCACAAATAAAACCAACTATGATTGCCAGAATAATAGAATACGTTTCTACATACATAATCATAGTATCCCATGAACTATAGGATTCGTATTCTACTGGTAATTTTATTTCATTATATTTCTTTTCCAAGTATTTTTTCTGAACAGAAGTCTTTCCATATTCTTCTGCCATCTTTTCCATATTTTTATGATAAGTGTCATAGAACTCTTGCACATTTTCTTCTGTAATTTGATTCAGAACACTTTCATCATATTCTGAATCTGGTGTTAATACCGATATTATAAAACTCCTAATATCATCTATCGGTTGCAATGTCGTTCCGTAAATTGCATTTTCTTCTGAGGATTGTGTCACCGCATTTTTATTTTGTTCTATAACTTTTCCAAGTTCATCTTCTGTCAATGTACCTTTCCATGCTCGTCTGTTATCTGTAAGTTTTCTTGTTGCCATAATTCCAGTACTAGCATTTCCATTCTCGTCCACATAGCGATTACTTGTAACTGCAAATCCGCTAAAAATGACAGCAAGTATCAATGCCAATCCGATTGCAAATACATTAATTTTCTTTGAAAAAATTCGTTTTAATTCTAATTTAAGCATCTTGTTTTTCCTCCGATTTTTCTCCAAAATAAAATAGAAATGCATCTTCCAGATTTTTTTCTACAGCCACAGCATCTTCTGTTGGCTTTTCTATTGAAATAATTCTAAGCTCTGCTCCGGTTTTTGTTGTTTTTATATTTCCAACCAAATATTCATTCATATATTTGTCTATCATACTTCTCGAAACATTACATTGCCATACCTTTTCTTTCATAGAAGATACTAATTCTTCCGCGGTACCTGCATAAAAAAAGTTCTCCATCTTTCATTAACATAATATTATTCGCAATGTACTCAATATCCGATACAATATGTGTAGACAAGAGCACCAAACGTTCTTCCGACAATTCACTAATTAAATTACGAAAACGTATTCTTTCATTCGGGTCTAATCCAGCGGTAGGTTCGTCCAGGACAAGAATTTGCGGATCGTTTAACATCGCCTGTGCTATTCCTACACGTCTAACCATTCCTCCAGACAAATTCTTCATTTTTCTTTTACTGAATTTTTCCATTCCTACTTGATTTAATAATTGCTTCACTTTTTTTTCTGGCAAACGGTATTTTTAACCCTTTTATAGAAGAAATGTACATCATGTAATCATATACGGTCAAATCTGGATAATATCCAAAATCCTGTGGTAAATATCCCAGAACTTCTCGGTATTCACCTCCTAGTTTCCATATATCTTTACCATTCCATAATATTTGTCCTTCTGATGGTTGAACAATCGTACAAAGCATACGCATTAATGTGGTCTTTCCTGCTCCATTTACTCCAAGCAGTCCATAAATTCCTTTTTCCATAACACAATTCACTTTATTAACAGCATTTACTTCTCCGTATTGTTTTGTTACATTTTTAAATTCTAATTTCATACGTGTAATCCTCCAAAATTTTTTCATCAAATACTAATGACTTCTGAACACAAAAAACAAAATATACAAAAGTCAATATCAGCATAGCCACCCATACCGGAGTTACAATTTTCTGATAAATAACATCATTTGCAACAATCATCATCCATAAACCAACCCATACCAGACAAGAAAGCACTGCTATATATTCTGATTTTTCCCATCTGCTGTACAATACACGAAAACATATACAACATGAAACATTTACCGGAAGCAAAAAATTAACCACCAAATCACTTAACGAGAGTATTGTTGTTTGATATGTAATTGCCAAAAACACCATAACGATCACCAGATCCACTACTCCAAACATTAACATTCTTGCTGTACAAATCTGACGCAGTGTGTAATAAGACGCCTGCTCAATCTCAATCGCACCATTCTTCTGTTTTTCCAAATTTCCGGGATAATCAGAACCACAAATATTGTGGCAGATATTCCCATAATCCTCATCATATCTTTTATGTCTGACGTATAATTACTCAAACATCGGTGTACAAGGGGTACAAACAAGATAAAATAGAAATGAGGGGCGATAGAGCGGAAATGTCAGATTTTCCACTCTATCTGAACACGGTCGCTGGTGGCCTTGATCGTAGAGATCAAACCATCGGCGGCTTTTCTTTTGTCGTCAAAATCTATGCTGTCCCAGTTGTCGAGATAATAAGATAACTTCTTTATCTGCTGGGGCGATATGGTTTCAACACTCAATTCGGCGATTGCCTTTGAAATGGTCTGGCGTCGGGTGTCCAGTTCTTCAATTTTTTTGTTGGCGTAGGCAAGCAAGGTCGCATTGGCTCCGGTCAGCGTATCCAGCAGCTTTTCAATTTCTGCCTCCACCTGTGCCAGCTCCACTTGATAGGCGGTCAGTTTCGGATTGACTTTTTCCTCTCTGCCGTGGAGTATCTGAAAGTCTTTGAACTTTTCCTGCATGGCCGAGAAAATGAATTGCTCAAATTCTTCTTTGCGGATTTTCCCGCAGCCCGGACAGCCTTTGTTTTCCGTCCGTTTGGTACAGCGGAAATATCCGGTGCTGTTTGGTACATGGGTGGCTTTCAGAGCATACCCACAATGCCCGCATTTGATTTTTCCGGCCAGCCAAGTATTTTTCGGTTTCCGTCCCTGCTGGAAGGTGGTATTTACCATAAGTTTTTTTCGGCATTTCAGCATGTGTCAGAGGAAATGAGTGCTTCGTGGGGAGCGATAACAAGTATCTGGTCTTTTAAGCACCTGTCCTTGTCCTCCTTCACATCCCGCCCCTGATAGAGATAGCAGCCGTTTGTTCCGGCAAAGTCGGAAGCGTCATTGACAATCGCTGCGCCCTGGCTCTTGAAAAATTCGTACAGCTCCAAATCGGCCTGTGCGTAAACAGGGTTTCTTAAAAGCTGGGAAAGAAATGTACGGAACATGGATTTGCCATAAATTTTTATGTCATGTTCCTCGAAGTATCGGGTAATATCTCCGAAGGAGGTTTCCGGTTCAGCGTACATTTCAAACATCAGCCGAACATGGTCGGCGGCTACGGGGTCGGCAACCATTTTCTTTGTGCGGATACCCTCTACCACAGTAGGCTCTAACTGATAACCGTATGGTGCCTGTCCGCTCATGTGAAAGCCTTTCAGGCACCGGGAATAGTAGGCGTCTGTGACACGCTTCTGAATTGTCTCACGTTCAAGCTGGGCGAATACAATGCAGATGTTCAGCATGGCCCGGCCCATCGGGGTCGAAGTATCAAACTTTTCTGTGGATGATACAAACTCCACATCATACTCTTGAAACAGCTCCATCATCGTTGCAAAGTCCAGAATAGAACGGCTTATACGGTCCAGTTTGTACACGATGACACGCCGGACCTTTCCCTTGCGGATCTCACCCAGCAGCTTTTGAAACTCCGGCCTGTCCGTATTTTTACCGGAATAGCCTTTGTCCTTGAATACCCGGCAGCTCCCACCTTTCAATTCATACTTGCAAAAGTCGATCTGACTTTCAATGCTGATACTGTCCTTGCGGTCTACTGACTGTCTTGCGTAAATACAATCTTCTCTGATAAATTCCATATTGGGCTCCTTTCCTTGTTGGAATGGAGCTACCAACCTTACAACTATATTATACCATCAGCAGCCCCGGACAACAATGTTGCGAATGATTAGGGAAATCTGTCTCCATATTTGCGGAACACCTCATAAAGACAACGCTCAATTTCTTTTTTGCGCTGTGCTTTCTCCTTCGGAGGAAGTACCGGCGTGAGGCTTTCCAGCACAATGATCTTCCCTTGAAATGCGACAGACTTTGTTTCTCGTTCATAAGTGACAGCTTGCGTCATTGAAAACCTCCTTTGCGAAAGTGCGTGTATATGCCAGCCTTTCCCACTTGTCCCGTGGGGAAATGTCAAAAGACGGCACCCAGCAGGTGCCGCCCTTTGAGCTTTCTCCACTTCGGGTCGATGTGACCCGAGGTCAGTAAGGACTGGAATGGTACTTTTCTTTGGCGTCCTCCACGCTGTTGAGGTCAAATACTTCATAAAGCTGCCCCACAACATGCCGTATATCTTTCTTTGAAAATCCGCAGTCCTCCATTGCCATAATGACATAACCACGGCAGGCGTCATTGCTCCATTCGTCCGGTTCCAAGCCGGGGATCATTCCAAACGCATTTCCCATAAAGTGCTCCTTTTTTGAAAAGATGGGGAGCCACGCCGGATCGGTTGGCCTATCATCAGACAGCATTGCCGGGGGCTCCCCATAGGTTTTTACTTCATTTCAGACACACCGGACGGGCATAGGCTTCATGCCCCATAGTATTTCAACTCTCCCCATTCTGATGGCAAGGCGTTCTCATTGCCTGCGACGGCTCACGGCTTGCAAGACCGCTTCAACGCTCGGACTGTGACTAAACGCAAGTATCCGGGTTCTGCGCCTGTTCCGGTGGAGCCAGCCTTGCCCCACCTATGGCATGGACCTGTTCGCTCGCTCAGTTTTACAAAGACTGTATTCTTTGAAATCCGAGGTCATGGCGGGTCTGTCACACAGCGCGTTCCCCTTCGTATCCGGGTGTCTTTTTATTCAATTTTCAATCTGCATGAGGCTTGTCTGAGCCTCGGGCCATTGTGTCCCGAAGTGTTTTGCCTCTCATAAGCCATTTCATTTTCCGGCCTAAATCGGTACGCCTTACAAAGAATTTTTCAAAATTTTTTCTAAGCGCCGCAGACCTCGCTCGATTGCGACACGAACCACTTTTTCATGGACGCCCTCTGCCCGGGCAATGTCCTGTTTGGTCATGCCGAGAATGAAATGAGCATAAATCCGTTTTGCCTGTTTGTCCGGCAAACTGGAAATCGCTGCGTGAAGCTCCTGCATGGTCACTTTCCGCTCATACAGTTCATGGGGAGATAAGGCAACAAAGACAGCTTCATGCTCCAGCCCGTCATCCCGATCAAGGGAATAGTAGGCTTTGTGGCGGTATGTACGCAGCCGGTAGGCAGCCTCTTTACGATCAAACTCTTTGAACATTTCTGCAACTTCTTCCGATACTTCCATGAAGCAATCCGATGTATAGAATGGGTAATAGTCCCGCAAATTGATAATAGCCATATTGACCTCCGTTTCGGTTGTTGGTTGACGAGTGACCGAAACGAAGGCGGCGGGGAGCGGCACCGGGGAATGACTTCGGGCCAACATGACCCGAAGCAGCCCCATAAGAACACAAAAGCGCCCGGGCGGCATGAAGCCACACGAACGCATGAAGTTACATATTCGTTTATGTACTGTCTGATTTCACATTCATAACCAGACTGTCCCGGAGGGGGCGCTATGCTTTTTTTAATTGATGTAGGTCATGGGTACTATGAAAAGAGGCAAAAATAGACACGGCGGCAATCCTCCTTATATGCCGCCGTGGATTTACACGGTGTTAGGTCGTCGTTATTTTAAGGTAGACGAAAAGAAACGGCGGCTCTGAAAATCAAAGCCGCCGTTTCATAGGCGCGTGAAAATGTGTCTGCTGTACGACGGCTTTTTTTCTTTTGCCGTCGTCCGGCAGATTAACATATGAAACTATAATTCATTTATGGTTGCAGTAATCGACATATTGCGAATTCGTTTTGCCGGAGCATATACAGCTGCGATTGCCGCAATCGAGACAAACAGAAGAATAACGCCCAAAGAGGTAATTGGGAACTGCCACACAGCAGATGGAAAATGCCCTGCAATAAGGAAATCATACAGCGATTTGCTAAGCGGCAAGCCAATAGCGCAACCAACAACGCACCCCAAAACAGCATAGGTGAATGCTTCACAAGCAATCATTTTCGTCATTTGCCGTTCATCCATTCCTACTGCCCGCATAGCTCCATATTGCTTCATTCTGGCAGACACACTCATGGAAATGCTATTGACAATGTTCATTACCGTTACCAGTGCAATAATTGCCAAAAACGCATAAACACAGAAAACAAAAGCCATATAAGTTCCCGTAGTGCGCTCGTCGCGTTTATCTCGAAAGCTATATGTTTGATCTACGGAATTCTGGATTGCCTGAACATTTTCGTCCGTAACATCTCCCGTTGTTTGTATCAGCACAAGAGAATAACCTTCCTCTCCTGTCAAACGGACAAATGTTTCATCAGAGGTAATCAATGTGAGCTTTCCATTTGTCAATCCATTCTCACTAAATGGGTCGTTTTTTAACAGTCCGGCTATGGTAAGGGTTTCATCCCCAATCTGAACAGTGTCACCGATTTTCCATGTGCTGTCCTGATCGGATGTTGCCAAAACAAAATTGCTGTCCCCAAAAACTTTGGACAGATCACTCCCCCTTTTCAAAGCACTGTCTTTTTTCAGACATTGTAAATCAAAATCGTCATAAGAAATCAAATCGACTGTGCCAGAAAAGTTGGTATCGTCGTTTAGTTTGGCAGAAACATCAAATACACTACGACGCCCGTAAACTTCCTTCACTCCATCCATTTCGCGGATGGTTGTAAGCAGTTCCCAAGGAATCGCATTACCGTCAGCACTTGCAATATCTATATCTGATGTGGCAGCCGACTGAGGAATCAGGTAATCCACAAAATCGACCATAATAGAAAAGCTCAAAAACAGGATGATGCTAAGTGCAAAAGAACCTGTCATCAGGAATAAATTTTTCTTCCCGGAGATTGCATGGCTGACACCAAGAAGGGATTCAATTTTTCCGAAGCCTACATACAGCGAATGGCGCATTGTTTTTTCGTGGTCTGCATTTCCAGACACCGCTGTGATAGGAGATACCTTTGCAGCATGTTTTGCCGGAGCATTTGCGGCAATCAGTACAGTAATCAGTCCCACAAAGATACCGCAAGCAATGCCAAAAATACTAATGCCAAAGAGAGGAATATCAGAAAATTCTTCTTTGACTACAAAACGCAGTACCGCGCAAAGTCCCCATGTAGTAACAACCCCTAAAACAAGACCGATAGGGATAGCTGTTTTGCACCAGTTCAATGCCTCTAAACGGACAAAGCGGATGGTCTGCTGCTTACTCATACCAATGCAGCGCATCATTCCGAAAAATTGGGTTCTCTGTGCAACGCTGCTGTTCATGCTGCTGGAAATCATCAAAACGCCTGCAATCAAAATCAGCAGGAACAGAACAACCGCAACAGAAAGAAGGGTTTGCCCCATGGAACTGCCGAGCAAGTCTCCAATAGAGAAACTTCCATGCTTACCAACCAATCGGGCCTGTTCCATCCGAAAACCCATTTCTGTCATACTGAATACTGCTGTTACCATAAACACAGCAAATACAATGCAAAGCAGCGTCATACGATTTTGTCGGCGGTGAACTTTAGCGGAGATGGGAATAAGACTAAGATAGCTTTTCATTCACGGCACCTCCCAAAATCAGTCAAAGTACCATCCGATACCTGTAATACCCGGTCTGCCGTTTGCGCAATACTGCGGTTGTGGGTAATCATAATGATGGTCTGCTCGTATTTTTTCGATGTTTCTTTGAGCAATGCTATGACCTCACTGCTGTTTTGTGAGTCCAAATTTCCTGTTGGCTCGTCTGCCAGAATCAGAGAAGGACGGGTAATCAATGCGCGGCCAATCGCCACTCTCTGCTGTTGACCGCCGGAAAGCTGACTGGTAAATGATTACGACGATCTTTCAAATTCAAAACCGTCAGCAGTTCCTCCAAATATCTCTTATCCGGCTTTTGATAATCCAACAACAGCGGAAAAATAATATTTTGTTCCACCGTCAACTCCGGGATAAGGTTAAACGCCTGAAAGATAAAGCCGATATTCCTCCGGCGGAAAACGGTCAGCTTTCGATCGTTCATGGCAAAAATGTCCTTGCCGTCAATCAGAACCTTGCCAGATGTTGGCGTGTCCAAAGCACCGATCATATTCAGCAGTGTACTTTTACCAGAACCGGATTCCCCGACGATTGCCACATACTCGCCCTTTGGAACAGAAAAGCTGACATCCTTTAATGCCTTGACAGAGGTTTCTCCGTTGCCATAGGTCTTACTGATATTTTTGACTTCTAATAAGTTCATAGTGTAAACACCTCTTTCTGAATGATTTTGCGATATAGGCAGGCTGTCTTTGTTTGTCCTGCCTATGTGTGAG
>ENA-OQAN01000684-OQAN01000684.1-human-gut-metagenome-genome-assembly--contig:-NODE-684-length-17013-cov-1.771231_pt1 | contig 17013 bp, 18 predicted proteins | sample MGYA00242735_ERZ504527 | MGnify/ENA primary metagenome ERZ504527 (study PRJEB26092, sample SAMD00036230) | human gut metagenome | host: Homo sapiens | study: EMG produced TPA metagenomics assembly of... | reverse complement strand
GTATTTATAATATTATGAACCACAATAACATCTACCAGTCCACCATCCAAGTGTACTTGCTCCACAGTAACAACCGGGCGAAAATCACCTGCAAATTTCTTACCTCTGATAAAATCCGTAAGCATCTGAGTATTTCTACGATTTGCATCCTGTGACACATCCTGTATAGCATAATCACATTCTTCGTTGACACCAATAATAATATACGCATCTCTATCCACCAGATTATTAGCCATACAAATTATATCAATAAGCAGATCTCCATCCTTACTATCATCATACCACTCCCGCTTGAAATCCCAATAAGGACCTTCCTGATGCATCATAATTAGTTCTTCAATCTCATCTATTAATTCCAAAGAAGTCACCTACTTTCACCTGTCCCAGAAGTTATCACTTTTACGAAAGTATACTTCAAACTTTCTTGAAATACCCGTAATTCCAAAAACGCTTTTCAGGCGCTTAAGATCCTCATCACTATGATAGTAAACCAACCATTTTGTTTCTGGACGAACTTCATATTCAATTCTATCAAGGTATGGAACATCAACATCTCCAAAAGACAATCCCAGACATACAACTTGATTAACATCCCTCAAAGCTGAAAAGAAATCATCATTCTCACTTATTATCGCATCCGTATCCTTATACAACGACTCACAAAAATCAGCAATTGCATTACATATGCTTTCATACCATTCAACATATTCCTCCTGCGCCTCTTTTGCTTTCCTGCGATATAAATCAATTATGTACTTATTTCCATGTCCCATTATAGGGCTATTTCACAACATGATGGGATACCTCCATGCAGATGAAGTACGTCTTTTATGCCATAAACCTTTTCAAGAGTATCTGTGTAATTAAAACTCATAAACAGATCATTTCTGTTATTAATGAGACTATCTTTTTTACACATAGCTTGGGATGTATCAATAGTTTGTAACCATTCTAATACGTACTTTTGGAGTTTATCTACAAATCCGTATTGTTCCCTCCAGTATACATTCATAGTATCAATTATGCCCTCCATAGGCATTGTATCTACCATAGAATAAGCAGAATCATACATTCCCTCAACATCCGGATGCCCTATTTTTTCTTCAAAACTCCACCACAAATCATTAATAACCGACTTATCCCATCTTTCTTGAGCCTCTTTCGTATACCAGGTTCCGTATCATCTAAGGTTGAATATTATACATACTTTCGAAAGTAGTTAAAAAAGACTCATGATTCTCTTTCAAAAATTCTCTAAAAGCTGCATATGGCGTTCTTATTCCATGTGCTATATCAAAACCATTGCCGAATATATATAATGTCTGCAACAATATCCCCCCTTCCATTGTTTATACTTTCATTCATATCTATCAGCAGTCCAAACAGGCTGCAAATCACATTTTAGTGCACCTACCTCACTTTATACATCTTCATTCCTGTCTGTGCTTTAAAAATTGATGCATCTCTTTTGCATCAGCCAATTCGAATCCACCGATAACCTTCTCCTGAGTCTCTGGACTCCAATAGATTTTCAGATGCTTTTTAGACCGTGTTATCGCAGTATAGAAAATATTATGAGTTATCATTCATCCACTTCTTCTGTGATAATCACTTTGACCGAATCATATTCCAAACCCTGCGCCTTATGAATAGAAACAGCATAAGCTATTTGGAATGGAATATCTGTATCATCCGCAAATTCCTTGTCATCATCAGAATCTTTCTTCCTTGTAACACGGAACTTCACAATTGATTTACCTTCTTCATCCGATTCCAACAATTTCAAATCTGTATGCCATACCTCATCTTCTGAGATTTCCTTCTCTACCTTGATAGAAAACCATATGCAGTCCTCTTCTTCATCCAATGAAATATCAACAATTTTTCCTTTCAAATTATTGTAAAGAACTGGCATAAATCGTTCCGACTCATTGAACAAAATAGGGTCTCCAACCTTAAATGTCCAAAGCCCCCAGCGGTATGCTTTCGACTTATTATTCTCTTGTAAAAATCTATTGATATTATTAATGCCATAAAGACCATCATAATTTAGACAAAGAATAATCTCATCCGCTGACTTCTTATCAAACACCGATGAATCCAAACTGGTAGAATAACGATGATTAACAATATATTCTGTCAAATCATCATCCAGATTTCTTACTTTTCTCCAGAACTCCAGCAAATGTTCATCCTTTGTTCTATATGGCTTTTCTAATTCATTCCATGCGTATGCCGGAACAAAGTACTTTGCCATTGAGAACCAGTTACCAAATGTTATGGATTCAATCTGATATGTATCGCCTACCAGTATCATGATCTCGCAAGAGATTTTATCAATGATATCTGCCATATCAGAATTACTAACCATACTGCACTCATCCATTACAAGAATATCGTAATCTGTACGATTATATCTCGACATAAGGAATTTCTTAATCGTCATAAATTCACATTTCTGTGGATCTATTGCTGTAACTTTACGTCTCAGATTTTCAACCGCTGGATTGGTATTAGCTAAAAACAGAATGGATTTCTCCCTCATATAATTGGCAATGTGGTTAATCAAATATGTTTTTCCGGTACCGGCTGCACCGTAAATTAAGGACACTTTGGTCTTATCAAACATATTCTGTAATATATTTTTCTTCTCTTCACTGTCCACATCAGCGATCAGATCCAACCAGAAGCTCACGTCTTCCTGATATTCTGGAATGCCCTCTGTTGACATTTCCTTAAGCTTGTCAATAATCTTCTTTGTATTTTGAAATGCTCCCTGAATATATAAGTTCTGGCCAAACTTCTCAATCCGTCTATTGGTATGCTTGAAATACAAACGATTATTAAATGCCGTTATTTCAGCATCCAAATTATCTGTATATTCTTCTAGTTCTTTCACAGGCGTATATAAAACAGCATTGGTACTCATATTGGAAAGAATGTATCTGGCAACAAACTCATGCTTCCTGTTATCTGCTGACAAACTGGCCAAATAACTCTGCACTCTCTGGGTTATGTTGTCTTAATGATGTTGCAAAAGGCATCTGATCAAATGGTATACATCCCCAATCAAGATACAAATCAGATAACTTCCAACAACTACCGCTACCCAGCTGATTCTTTATCACTTTATTATTCAAGGTATGAAGTAGATATCTTACTGTCGTAGAGCCTGCGCCCTTAGTTCTGATTAATCTCCTGCATTTATCCAAAACATTTTCAAAATAATGCACCTGACTCTTTCCAAACATCTTCTGCTTTATAAGATTATAAATATCTCTCGGAGCGGTCACTATATCCAACAGACTCGCACCGGAGTTAGAGAGATACTGCATCATTCCTATATATTCAGAGTGGCTCGGTGACATTTTGATATCATCCCCGAAAATCTTTGCAAAATTATTCAGCTCGCACGGTCTGATAGATACCATAAAGTCTGTAAGAATATTTACCGGCATTTTCCTTCCATTCACTTCAATGGTTTCGTAATAAATATCCATCTTAGCTGAATAATGTGATGGAATCATTATCTTTGAATAGCATACAAATCTATCAAACTTACTTGTCGTATCATATGCTGGAGTCAGTACTATCTCATAGTACACAGCCTCTCCAGACACAAAAGGCACTACCTTGTGTACATACATTCTTGATTGTGAGTGAGGATTCCTGATTTCTCTCCTAAGTCTCCAGTCGCTCTGCAATTTTGTCATGATATTCTTGAACCGCATGATCCGTATTTATAGGAAATTTCTCAAGGTTGTGAAGGATATCCATCTGATATTCTTGCTTCACAAAATTCCTCAATATCATATAAAACTTATAATATTTCAATACAAGTCTCTCAGCACCTTCTCCATCAGGTGTATAATGAGACTTGGATTCCTGCAGAAAATTATGAAACTTTCGCAAAAATTGGAACTTATTATGGTGTTTGATATATTCGGTAGCAGCTGGGATAGTTTCCCAGTCTGCTTCCAAATCTTCACCTTTTGCATCCGCATATGCCTTTACAGCAACATGCTCTACAAGGTTTCTCGACTGGCTCAGAAGATTCTGCGATACCAAAGCTCTTGAAACCGTCTCAAAATCTATCAAATCTATATTCTGGCAAATCGTTTTGTCAATATCACGTATTCTTTCATCTATCTTTGGCACGTTCTATAGCTTCACCCCTTAATCTTCTTTTTTTCCATATTCAGCAGGTTCCTCTGCTACCATATATACTGGAGTTTTAGCAAAGTCATAAGTTATAACCTTATCTTCTTCCTGTTTTTCCTTAAATGCAACAATGCCAAGTCCGGAATATTTTTCAAAATATTCCCTGAGCTTGTAGATGACAGTTTTTTTCTTTTTAGCTCTTGCTCCGTCACCGCCAAACCTACTCACAGGTGGAAGTATCTTATCAATATCTGTTCCCGTAGTTTTAACCTCTCCTTCACGAAAACAGTTTTCAATGAATTTTCGAGTTTCCTCTGGTTTAAGTTTTTCTTCTTTGATAAGAGTACACAAATCTTTCTCGCGTTGCATCACAATAAAATTCTGCCATTCAATCATTACATCATCCATATCGTTAATACCAGAAATAAATGTTTCGATAAGTGCTTTCTTACTTCTCAGTTCAGGACTGGCATCAATTGCTTTCCTAATTGTGATTAATACTTCCTTATCCTCACCATGTGTATCATGATATTTTTTTCACCAACATTAATATATAATCGATATTAATCTCAATCTGCTTAATTAATTCCACCTCAAAGACAATGTCATCAATTATATCAACGCTTTCTCCGTTCTCTCTCTTGCGTTTCCACTCATCTCGCAAATCCTGATATTTTCCAAGATAATCCTGAAGGTTTCTTTCTGTAATGCACTCTTTTCCGGCAAACTCGTCGAATACCAAAAGCAGATTTCTCATTCTAAGAATTGCACCAAATAAAGTAATAAAGTCCTTCTGGTTCTGCTCTCCGATTATCTGTGGTTCTATAAGTGGAAACTTAGAGTTCAGTTCTTCAATCATATCCACATAGCCCGGCATTTGTTTACCATCTACCGATTCATATCCATAGTAATAATCTTTGAAAGCTCTTCATCAAAACAATACCGCCGGCGTTCTTATCTCCAAATAATGAAATGGCCGCATCTACTCGTTTCTGCAAATTTCTAAAGCATACAATATTACCAAATGTCTTAATACTGTTCAGAATACGATTTGTACGTGAAAATGCCTGAATCAGGCCATGCATTTTCAGATTCTTATCCACCCACAATGTATTCAGCGTAGTGGCATCAAAACCTGTAAGAAACATGTTTACTACAATCAGAAGATCCAACTCCTTATTCTTCATACGAAGAGAGATATCCTTGTAATAATTCTGAAATTTATCACTGGCAGTATCATAATTCGTATGGAACATCTGATTATAATCCAGAATTGCGGAATCAAGAAAATCTCTTGCGGTCTGATCAAGCGCAGATGTATCTTCTGGGTTCTCTTCATCCAGAATCCCATCAGCCTCTTCTTCATTCGCTCCATAGCTGTATATAACCGCAATTTTAAGATTCTTTGTTGGGTCTGCTTTTATCTGTCTTCTAAACTCATCATAATAAAGTTTTGCCATCGGTACCGATGAAACAGCAAAGATAGAATTAAATCCACTTATTCTCTGCTTTTGCTTTATCTCTTCAACTTTTCCTCTGTCTGCAGATGCCACCTCTGCAATATTAGTAAGTGCATTGTAAACGTAGGTTTTGTCTCCACGATATGTTTTCTGATCAAAATGCTCCAATATGTATTTAGTAACCAATGCTATACGTTCTGGAGCTTCAAATGCTTTTTTACGGTCAATATCCCATACCTGCTCATCATCAATATCTGCATCCGTATCCATTGTCTTTATGTAATCAACACGAAATGGAAGTACATTCTTGTCATTGATAGCATCTACAATCGTATATGTATGAAGCTGATCGCCAAAAGTCTGCTCTGTTGTAAAGAACTTCGGATTTTTTACTGTACCAGAATTCGCCGGGAATATCGGAGTACCAGTAAACCCAAACATATAATATTTCTTAAAGCTACGCACAATAGCAGCATGCATATCACCAAACTGACTGCGATGACATTCGTCAAAAATTATTACAACCTGCTTATCATAAACAGCATGCTCCTTATATTTCTTGATGAAAGATGACAACTTCTGAATGGTTGTGATAATGATATGGGATTTACTATCTCTAAGCTGCCTCTCTAAAATTAACGTAGAAGAGTTACTATTGGCAGCTCCCTTTTCAAATCTGTCATATTCCTTCATAGTCTGGTAATCCAGATCCTTACGGTCTACAACAAACAAGACCTTATCTATAAAACTTAAGTTAGACGCAAGCCTTGCTGTCTTAAATGATGTCAAAGTCTTACCGGAACCAGTTGTATGCCAGATGTATCCACCACCTGCAATATCTCCATACTTTTTGTAATTATGAGCAATCTCTATACGATTAAGTATTCTCTCTGTAGCAGTAATCTGATATGGTCGCATAACCATCAGCATGTTCTCAGACGTAAATACACAGTACTTTGTAAGAATATTCAGAATGGTATGCTTCGCAAAAAATGTCTTTGTAAAATCAATCAGGTCCGGAATCACTCTGTTATTTGCGTCGGCCCAGAATGATGTAAATTCAAAACTATTGCTTGTCTTTTCTTTTTTGGTCTTTCCAGAAGCAGCATCCTTAATCGCATTAAAACGTGTACTGTTTGAATAATACTTTGTGTTTGTTCCGTTAGAAATAACAAAAATCTGAACATACTCAAACAGACCGCTTCCAGCCCAAAAAGAATCTCTCTGATATCTGTTAATCTGATTAAATGCCTCTCGGATGGCAACACCCCTACGCTTTAATTCCACATGAACTAAGGGAAGACCATTCACTAGAATTGTAACATCATATCTATTATCGTGCTTAGCCCCTTGTTCACTTCCTATAACATACTGATTAATTACCTGCAGTCTGTTATTATGAATATTTTTTTTATCAATAAGCAAAATATTCTTGGTAAGAGCATCATCACGCTTTAATACCTGAACAAAGTCTTCTTGTATTTTTCTAGTCTTGTCTTCTATCTTATCATTCGGATTAGCAATTGCTTCATTGAAGAACCTGTCCCATTCAGAATCTGAGAACTTATAATTATTCAGTTCTTCCAATCTTTCACGCAAATTTACAATCAGATTCTTTTCTGTATGGATAGGTAAATATGTATATCCCTGCTCACAAAGAAGGCGTATGAATTCCTTTTCCAACTCAGCCTCGGACTGATATGAGTCAGACCTTGACTTCACTGGCTCATATTCAGTTACAACAGTATTTTCATTTGTTGCTGCAACTATATTAAAAAATGGCACGTTCTTCACCTCCTATGTTTCTATTTCATCCGTGGTTTTTACAAACATGAATGATGTCATAGTTTTGTTAATTACATCTAATACAGGTTTTTCACCATTCGCCAAAACAAGCCTATTGATAATTTCTTTTTTAATCTTGGTCAATCGTGTAATTCTAATCCATATCCCGTTGTTGTTTTCCTCATCCAAATAGCTTTTGTAATAACTCGGGTACGCATTATCGTCTGGCCCATTATTGCTCATTGAATCAAACTGTGCCAAATAATAATTATTTCCTTCTGCTTTTGGGGTTTTAAGAATAATAAACCCTCCATCATCTTTGATTCTTTCCAATTTTCGCACATCTGGTATTTTTCCACTCTTTAATATCCACACGTGCCCTTCTTCATTTAGAACTTGTGTATGTTCTTCAATGAAACTGTATCTACGATAATCTTTGAATCGAAAAAGCAGAATGTTTATTCCTTTTTCAATAATCATATTTTATCTCCCATATGATAATAACTTTTTTCTATAATATGCTAATTCCTTCTGCCGAAGAAGAATCTCATTTTCTAAAAGAGCTATCATCTTTCTAAATGCTGTATCTAGTTTTTCAAGCTTCTCGCAAATCATCTTCTGCTCAATAAGAGGTGGAACGGGCACGCAAACCCTTCCTATTGCTCCAGTGTTAAATTGCGGTTGCCCACCAGTGGACACATATTTATTCGCTTGCTTCCAATACATCTGAGTTCTAGTAAAAAACCAATAAAACTTGTTATCCATAATCGAATTATCAAAACTAATTTTTATCAAGAATGACGCATATGCTGCTGGTTCATCATTCGGAACATGCAATGTCTTACCATAGGTAGCCCCCGTTCTGCCATAACAATGTCCCCTTTATGAAGCATATATTTTTCAACATCTTCTGAATAATCAATATACTTTGCATCATTATTCTTTAAAAATCCATTTTCATCAATATCTGTTATACGGATAAACCTTACAGATCCTGCGTCCTTTGCCTTATCTGTATATCCATATGAGAACTTAGCAATCTGCTTAAGCTCGACGTTTTCGTATTCTTTTCCTTCATTCTCTCCAGTTAGCAATCTGATGGCATATGCATCAAACTGTTCTTTTCGTAAGCGCTTTTCTTCTTCAAGTTTATCCATCAAAGAACTCTCGTACATATCCAGTTCATCCAATATGCTCACTATTTCTAACTGGACCTCGATAGGAGGAACAGAAATCAGTCGTTCTTTCATATTTGCCATAGAAACATGTGGCATTGTTGAATGGGTTAATGAGTTATAAATCTCATCCACATCATTTTTCAGGAAATGATATAAGTACTGTTTATTTAATATAGATTCATCAAAAATCAATTTCCAAATATGATAATGAAAGATTACTTTTTCTCCACTCCAAATCATTGGACCTAGTGATGCAGCCCATGCATATAGTAGATCCCCTTTTCACAATATTTGTCCTCATCCAATTCTAGGTCAGAATAGTACCACTTCTCACTAGTAAAAAAAATTACCCACACGCAGTACCGTATTTACCCTCATCTAATAATTCGTTTTTTTTGTAAGCTCTTCCGTTTAAAAATTTAACAACCTCGCCCAGCTTTTTTACTGGAATTCCGTCTGGGCACAGTTTTTTAATTAAAGTATCTATATTACTCATTCTGTACCACCTTCAATTTCTCGAATTATCGATTCAATATCTCGTCTTAACTCATCTTCTTGCTGTACAATATCTTGAATTCTATTTTCCAGATCCTCTATGTCAATTTCTTCACGAGTATCTTCTTCTTCAACATATGTTGACACCGCCAAATTATAGTTATTATTAACTACTTCTTTATGTGAAGCAACATGTGCATAATGGACAATTTCTGTTCTCTGAACATAGGTATCCATTATGTGCTGGATGTTTTCTTGAGTAAGTCTATTATTATTTGTAACTTTGACAAATTCTTTTGATGCATCGATGAAAAGTATCTTGTCATCGACTTTTCCCTTTTTCAGCACCATGATACACGTAGAAATAGACGTACCAAAGAACAGATTACTCGGAAGCTGGATTATGCAATCAATGTAGTTGTTATCTACCAAATACTGACGAATCTTTTTTTTCTGCTCCACCACGGTACATAATTCCAGGAAAACATACGATTGCAGCTGTTCCATTAGGCGCTAACCAGGAAAGTGAATGCATGATAAATGCAAGGTCTGCTTTGCTCTTAGGAGCGAGCACACCCGCAGGCGCAAATCTCGGATCATTGATAAGCAGTGGATTATCATCTCCGGACCATTTAATAGAGTACGGTGGATTTGAAACAATCAGTTCAAAAGGCTCATCATCCCAGTGCTGAGGATTAGTTAAGGTATCTTCACATTCAATATCAAATTTATCAAAATCAATATCATGCAGGAACATATTGATACGACAAAGGTTGTATGTAGTAATATTGATCTCCTGGCCAAAAGAAGCCATTCATAACAGCCTCTTTTCCAAGAAGCTTTTCTGCTTTCAAAAGCAATGATCCAGAACCACACGCAGGGTCATATACCTTATTTATGGTTGTCTTTCCAACAGTTCCAAGTCTTGTAAGAAGAACCGACACATCTGCTGGAGTAAAGAATTCTCCACCGGATTTACCTGCATTTGAAGCATACATGGTCATGAGATATTCATATGCATCTCCAAAAGCATCAATATCGTGATCCTTAACAGAACCAAGATTCATTGCGGCTATACCATCAAGCAGTTTTACAAGTCTTTCATTTCTTCTTGGCTACAGTACTTCCCAACTTATTACTGTTAACATCAAAATCATCAAACAGTCCCGCAAAGCTATTTTCAGACTGGCTGCCTTGGCAGATTCCTCAATATGACGGAATACTCTCTCCAGAGTCTCATTCAGGTTTTCATCCAGACTGGCTCTCGCTCTAACATTACAGAAAAGCTCGCTTGGAAGAATAAAGAAACCTTTTCCTGAACCAAGCCCTCACGTGCTTCTTCTGCCTCTTCATCTGTCATCTTTGCATAATCAAACTCTGTATTTCCAGCTCGATCTCACCGCTGTTAATGTAAGCAGTGATATTCTCGGAAATATATCGATAGAACATAGTACCAAGAACATAGTTCTTGAAATCCCATCCATCTACTGCTCCACGCAATTCATCAGCAATTGCCCAATCGCGCGATGCAGTTCTTCTCGTTCCTGTTCTTTCTTAGTATCGACCATTGTATCGACCTCCGTTTTCTAATTATTTGTCAGCGTCGGCACTCTGGCCGCTTTCAATCCATGCATCAACTTCTGATATTTTGAATTTGTACATTCTTCCTACTTTGTGATATGGAATTGTATCTTTCTTTATCCATGCACGGATTGTATCTTTGCTGCATCCTACATGCTTAGAGATTTCTTCCAAACTAAGCCATCTTTCCACATCATTAATATTAGCCATGTTAGTGTCCAATAATACTCCCTCCATTAAAACTCACTGTTTCTATGTTTCTCTACAAGCTCATCATAATATGCTTTGAGCCGTTCGTATTTCTTCTTAATAACCTCATCACTTTTGATAAGGGTAAACAACGCCATATATCTTGCAAGTCTCTTTTCCAGCTGACTCATGTCGGCTTTATATTCATATCCAAAAGTAATGACCTTTCCAGCATCATCCGTAAGTACAAAATCGCAGTCTTCTAATCTCTCTATCTTATCCCTTTCTACTTTTCTGAGATTCAAGGAATATTTCTGTGTGTTTTGGTCAAAAACCTTCTCTCCAATATCGCCCTGCTTTCAGCCTCCGGATAAAGAGTTTCCATATCAATCATCGGAGCCACCATTGCTGACGGATTATCCATATCCATATTCAAACGCTTAAGCATCATTGATAAGATGACTGACTTTGGCTCACTTTTGCTTGCGATAGCATATTTCCCGATAATGCCGCTTTTCTGCTCGCATTCTTCTATAACAGCCCTGTCAATCAATGCACTCTTTATCTCACGGAATCCATGTACCAAGAATGCATTAAAGGATTCCTCTTCCACCTTATCTTTGAATATCATATCCAGATAAGGTAGATCCAAACATACCTCAACCTTTTCATCTGAAAGTTCATAGAGCATTTCAAAAGCTATACCGCCATTGAATTCCGATTCCGGCACCGTCCACAGCTTTCTACCCATCGCTTCTACTTCATCTGGTTCTGCAAAATAATTATATTCAGCAAACAAAAACTGTTGAAATCCCGGATCTATGTATAAGATATCCGATTTTGCCTCATACATCATACATGCCGTAGCACACGCATCATGAAGGAAATTCGTCTTGTTCATGATTCTCGGATTGGCTACCTGCTTCGTTGATTTCAATTTCTTAAAGATGGCTTCAAAAGTCATTTTATTGAACTGAAATTTTCTTTCCACGTACGATATAGCACAAAATTCCCTGAACACGTCTGTAAAATCATCCTGACTGTCTGCACTCCGAAATACCCTGTCCAAAGGGCTTTTTTCCATATCGTGGTCCGATAAAATCGTATCGTATGCAGAACGGTAAAACTCATGTGGTCTATCATAAAACGACTGATATGACGGATAATTCATGATACAGAAGGTAAGCAGCATTGGATTGGAAGCAAATTCTCCGTGCTTATTCAGATATCCTTCATTCAAATTTCTGGTAAGTTCTGCCTTTACGCCATCATCCTTAATAAGTTTGTCTATCAGATCTCCTGTCTGTCTATCATCAAATGGCATCAAATACAGCCTGCTTCTAAATCCAATCGATTTTGCTACATCACACTCTCTGGATGTAATGACATACTGATTCATCGGATAAATCTTTATCATTCTCGCAACCTATGCTGAAATGCTACCATGTCAGAAGGATCTATTTCGTCCAATCCATCCAGAAGAATCTGACATTTACCTGCTCTCAAAACCTTGTCTGCCGCTTCATCATTGAAAGACAGATCAAACATGCTAACAGATTTAACAATGCAGCTAAGCAGATCACATCCAGCAAATCTAAAATCCCTCAGTTCCACCAGTATGGGCATAACACCTGTCTCAGAATACTTCTTCATCGATTCTACAAACAAGTGTCTAAGCATCATAGATTTACCCATGCCGCCATTGGCAATAAGAGCTACCATATTGGATTGCTCAGCTATTTTATCAAGAGTAGCATCCTGTATCACTGTACCTCTGGCTGGCATACCTCTTCTCGAATACGCACTATCAACAGTACTCAGTGTGTTACAGATAAACACATCCTTCATTTCGCAGAGTTCATCAGAAAAATTAGTCTTTACCTTTGAATACTCTGCAAGAGCTTTTTGTTTATATACCGGAAAAATCTCTTTGCTCTCCGTGTTGGAATAAATATTCTGAACAACCTTCTCAGCACTTCCTGTTCCTCTTGCGATTTCACGAAGCTGCTGACCTATTGCTACAGTAAAAAGCTCCTTATCAATTTCATTGACCGTAGAAACTTTTATTCCAAATCTGTCCATTACTGTTACCAGGGCATTATCGTTTAATTCCCTGATAACTATCTCCAAAAATCTATTTTCATCATATTTCTCTGCGATTTCTTGCCACACTGCAGGATTGAAAGTTCTGGTTCCATTTAACCACTTCTCATAACTGCTGTCTGATGTCGGAAGCAATTCCCAGCTATCTTCTGGAATCGCTGACTTCACTAAAAATTCCACTATCTTTTTCTTTGCTCTGTGGTTCGTCAATCCGCCAGAGGATCTTGATATATAAAAATTCAAGAAGAACTCATCGAATTTTAGCCTCAATTATCAATACCTCTTTTCTCTGTCTGTATTGTCCGTGAAATGTCCGCGAACTATCGTGAAATGTCTGTTTCCCTGTCAGGGAACTTTCCCCGACCTAATCTAAAATATTCAATATAAAGGCAATACCTCTGAGGTACAAGAAGAAGGGATTTGAACTCATTACTATATCAGTTCAACCAGACTCAATCCCACTTATTCATACCTAAGTATACATCAAAAAAGCTTATTTCTCAAGAGTGTTCTAATGCCTTTACATCACAAAGCAACTGCCGGACGCGGCATCTTCTTAGAGTTGTGGCGTGATGAACCTATCAACCGCATCAGGGGCTAAGAAGCCTGATTGCTTATTTTACGGAACGGAGACGTGCCATGAATAAGACAATCGATGCTTATCTGAATTTCATATCGAAGCTTTCGTTCCGCATTCAGCGGACACAGGAGGCCGCACGATATGGAAATCAATGTAAATATACAGACAACTACTGAAAATCATCAGTCAACCAACGACAACCACAACTACGACAACCGTCGCAGTTACAACAATCTCCACTTAATCCCGGGAGAATGCCTCGTACCAATCCGTGTAGACTGGGAAATGGTGAACACTTCAATATGTGCCAGGACAATCTTGAGACCTGGCATATCGGACCTAACAAGGTTCTGGTAGCATTTGCTCCTGTTAAAATTGCGGACAAGCCTGCTGCCCTTAAGCAGTTCAACTCTGATGTCAGAGAACACTTTGCATCCTTTAAGACAGATGATGTTCTCTCCCTTGACCAGTTTATGGATGAAGCTACATCAGAAGATGGCAAAGGCTTCGAGCCTGCATCACCAGAAAATCTGGAAGAAACAGTTATGCTTCGTATGATTATTCAGGATCTTTTAAAAGAAGATTCACGAAATCAATCCGAAGTACGGACGTATTCTCGACCTCATCTGTGAAGATTACACCAAAGGACAGATTCTTGATGAATTAGGTCTTGGTAAATCGCAAGGCTACGCTGACATCAAGGCAGCTCAGACACTTGCTAAGAAACTTTACTTCGGTAAATAAGCTTCCTGCTTAACCTAAAAACAGCGGTATCCTCAATTCCGAAGATACCGCTGCATTGTTAAATTATACGCATTTTCTAACTTCTAACTGATACTTATCATGTCCCTTAATACTTCTCACCGCTTGATTAAGCGTATTGGCTCTTCCATGCTGGTGGTATGGACACTTGAAGAAGTGTTTATGAAATATGATAAGCGACTGTTCCATCGGGTATTCCGTACAGTGCAGATACCAGTAATGACCGGTATTTCTGCTCTGGATTGTAATATCCCTATCGTCCATCAAAATGATATTGAAATACTTGGTATCAATCTTCTTAAGGCTGTTTTCATCAAACATTCGCAACCTCCTTACTGAACCAGGCTTCCAATGCCTGTTCCACTATTGCATCCACCTGGTTCGGGTCCATTCCCTCAAAATATTTCTCCACAATTCTGCTTGGAACCTTATAGCATTTCTTTTTGATGGTTTCTGTACTTAAATATCTTTTTACCATTGCCTCTGTCAGAGCACCAGAATGACTTCTAAGCTTCATAACCATCTCTATGGTGATTTTAGTTTTCTTCTCTTTCATAATCTCATATACCATCGTCTGCTCATTCTCCGGAAGGAAAGCCAGCTGTAATGCCACCTTCGTATAGAGGGCCCCTCTATCCACCATATCCTTGAAGGGTTTAATCAGGTCATTCAGCTTAAGTAATCTCCCCACAGAGCTACCGGACAATTCATATTCTTTGCCAATGGCATCCCGTGTAGTCAACTTCTGGTCACAGTGACCAGAAGTTACATCTGAGGATTTGCCCTCTAACCTTGCAATCTCATTCAAGATATCATTTCTCTTTCCCTGACAGGAGCCTTTTCATACCTTGCCTTCAGCACTGCTGCCTTCTCCGATATTGCCAAATCCGAAAATGACCTTTGCATCAGATTCGTTTCGATTACATACACATAGGCCTCTTCCTCAGATAAATCGGTCTTCACTATTGCTGGTATTTCTTTAAGCCCTGCCAGCTTAGCTGCATTCCAACGGTTATGCCCGGAAAGCATTTCATAACCGGTATCAAGCTTCTGTACAATAACCGGATTGAGCACTCCGTGCTCCTTCACACTGGCAATCATATCTTCTAAGCGTTCTCCCTCATACAGATGAAACGGATGATCGTGAAAAGGCTGAATACTCTTCACTGGTAACATCTGAACACCTCTTGGCATTGTTACTTCTTCCATATCTCCCATCAGCAGATCCACTGCATCACCAAATACTTTTCTCTTTGAATTAGCTTTCATATGCGATTATCTCCTTTGCAAATTTTCTATATGCGATTCCTGCAGATGCCTTTTTGCTATACTGAGCAATCGGCATATTGTAGTAAATGCTCTCTCCCACCTTGACTGTTGCCGGTATCCTTGTATCAAATACTTTGATTTTTCCCTGGAAGCTTCCGGTCACTTCCTCTGTCAGAACCTTACAAAGAGTGGTTCTGCTCTCACACATAGTTAAGAGAATGCCTGCGACCTCCAACTTCGGATTGATCCGCTTCTTAATCTTTCCTACAATTCTTAGGAAATCTTGCAATCCCATCATCGCCAGAAGCTGAGGATTTACCGTAATAATCACCTCATCTGCCGCAGCCAATGCATTGATGGTAAGCATTCCCAAGGACGGACAGGTATCAATCAGTATGTAATCGTATCTGCTCTTTAACGGTTCCAGAACCTCTGCAAGCATCCTCTCCGCACCCATTTCTGTTCTAAGCTTTGCATCCACCACAGACAGATAAATAGATGATGGAAGATAATCCACGCCGTCTCTACTCTGAATATAATCCTCAAAGCTCTCTGTCACCTCTTCTTCAATCTGAGCCATCATCAGATGGCCAATCGTATATTCCAAGACTCCGGTATCCTCTACTCCGTAACAGGTAGTCAGATTTGCCTGACTATCAAAATCTACCGTCAGCACCTTCTTGCCCAGTTCCTTCAGAGAATAAGCCAGGTTAAGTGTGGTCGTGGTTTTACCCACGCCACCTTTTTTGTGAACCGATAACAATAATCTTTCCCATAATTACTGCACCTCTCTTCCGTTATATTCAGTGCTACTTTCAGCCACAAACTGAGCATGGAGTTGTTCTTTCTCTGCCTGAAAACGCTTCTGGAGCTTCTTCATTTCCTTCTCCATGAATTCCGTTTCTGCCTTTGCCATTGTAGCCTTTTCTGCATCCGGAGTAATAATCAGCTTCCCATCCTCACAGCTGACACTGATGTAATCACCAATCTCAAATCCCATTTCCTTAAGCCATTGACCTTTGAGAATGATGGTAGGTGTTGCCTTGTAGTTATATCCGCTCTGTTCGTGAACCTTCATGCTTCTAATCTTCTGATTTTTCATAAGCTTGTCTCCTTTTTCAATCAAATGTCATTTTTTGAAAATCTTACATAGTCTTATGTATCAATCTGTGCTATACTTTTCACAGGCAAATCTGCCAATACACATCCTGGAGGCTGTCATGAGTGAAGAGAAAAATGGTTCCTATAAGGCTTAACCGAAGCTCGTCGAAGAGCAAACAAAAAATATAATGATCGTTTCGTTGAAATTAAGGTTCGTGTCACCCCAGAGAAGCGTGCCATCATTAAGGACCACGCAGAAAAGATGGGTGAAAGTGCCACAGCCTTTATCAATAGAGCAATCGATGAAGCCATGAAACGCGATCAGGAATCAAATCCCGAAACGTAAAAA
>ENA-OQAN01000683-OQAN01000683.1-human-gut-metagenome-genome-assembly--contig:-NODE-683-length-17025-cov-2.894544_pt1 | contig 17025 bp, 18 predicted proteins | sample MGYA00242735_ERZ504527 | MGnify/ENA primary metagenome ERZ504527 (study PRJEB26092, sample SAMD00036230) | human gut metagenome | host: Homo sapiens | study: EMG produced TPA metagenomics assembly of... | reverse complement strand
ATCGTTATAAATCAGTGATGTAACTACCAAACAGAAACTATTCCGTCCATTAGTTATCTGTAGAAGGTCTAAATAGATTTTTATATGTTATCAACGGAGGACAGTTTGCACGAATAATTACATTTATTGAAGATAGGAAAGGTTTTCTATTATTTCAAAATGCACCTTAATAGTGCAAAATAAGCAAATATATGTACAGCAAGAGTGTGCAGATAAAAGGGGGGCCGATTTAAGCCGCCGTACCGTTATGTATCAAATGCAGAGCCTCTCTTTCAGGGATATCTCCAACTGTTTCACCGTATTTCCATCAATACTTATTCTTTATCAGATATCCTGCAACACAAAGTCGAATTGCCGAAAGATTTCCGCCCCTTGGTATATTTTACTAATTATTTAAAGAGAGGTTATTATCCTTTCGTTTTGGAAGATGATTTCGATGTGCGATTGCAACAGATTATCAACCATACTTTGGAATCTGAAATTGCCGCCATATTGAGCGCCAGCCGTAATAATATTGAAGATTATAGCCTGTACATTGAAGAAGCCGGATAAATGAATGTCATACCCTTGTGGCAATTAGGTTTGGGTTATTAAAAAGCCGGTCAATGAGGAATTTCAGTAACAAATGCCCATTGGTGAACTGTACCTGTCGTTATAAAGGGAAAGCGGCATGAAGCTTCCCCAGGGTAAGATTTCTTATTCCGGAAGGTTCCTGAAAAAAGCGATGGAACTGATATACAATTCCAAACGTGTCATGTTGTAATCCATTGTGTATCTCCCAGCTGATAGGCGTACCATAAAATAGGGGTGTGAATGCCTTTATTCCGTATCTTACATATCCTCCAATGAGTAGCCTGTATATTCTATCTGATATCTTTTTAACTCGCCTATAAGTTTTTGGGATTTTTCTTTCAAGACCGGCATAGATATTTTATTCCGGTTAATCTTTACCTCTGCTATCCGGGCTGTACGGTCAATACGGTTTACAGCTACGATATCAATTTCATTTTCTCCTTTTGAATCCCACCAGTTTCCTATAATCGTGAAACGCTCCTCTTCCCATAACTTTTGTTGGAAATATCGCTCCAATACCAAACCGGAATAAACATCATATCCTTTCTTTACAATATCCAATAATAAATCCGACCGGTGATTCTCCACCAAATCAAGGTTAGGATAGATAAAGCGGAACCAGAACTGCAGAAAATTGTCATTCAGCTTGTACTTGACTCCCTTGCTCCGTTCAGACGCAAAGATGGGACGCATTTTCTTCAAAAGGGTATAATTGATTTCAAGGTTGCGCAGATAGGCACTTGTGGTGATACCTAAAACTGAGTCGATCTCACCGGATGTATTTTTCCCGTCAGCTATCAGGCTCAAGATAGAATAATAAACGGCTCCCTCTTTTCTAAATTCCATATTGATCAAATCATTCCCTTCTGTAAGAAAAGGCATGTATTCATTGGTAAAGCAAGTAAGCATTCGTTCTTTCTTGAAAGCACCTTCGTCCATCAATGTTTCTATATATTTTGCCACCCCACCGGTCAGCATATAAAGACAAAGTAAATCCGCCGGAGTATAAGCAGGATGATAATGCCTTAGAATCTGTTTCTGTGTTGCTATGCTGAACGGCTGCAAGTCCAGACGCTTGGTCATCCGTCCATACATGGCCGATTTTTTATCCTCAAACAGTTCTTTCATCAGTGAATAAATGGAGCCGCAAGTAATGAAGTTTATTTTCATATCCGACTTGTATTTATCCCATAATTCTTGCATGTCGGCAAAAATACTCTTGCGTACATAAAAGAACTCCTGTACTTCATCTATCACTAGATTCAGCTGGTTCTGAGTGGCATACGAAAAAAGAATATCCAAAATATCACGCATAGAACGTACCGAGCCATAAACGGATATACCAAGTTCCCTCTGTATCTGTCTTTGTATAGAACTGCAGAAGGTAGCTTCCGCCTCGTTTTTCGCCAATATATAAAGGCATTGCCTACCTTGAAAATTCCGTCTTATCAGACTGGTTTTGCCGATGCGGCGTCTGCCCATGACTATGGTGAACCGTGCCGATGATGCGGACAATTCTTCCTCTCTTCTGAGAATTTCTAATTCTTTTTCTCTGCCAAAGAAATCCATATATTGTTAACATTTAGCCGTTTATAAAAATAATAACGGTTATAATAACCATGGTTATTTTTGCAAATATACTTTTGTTTATTTGGAGCAGCAAGAATTGTGATATAATTTATCTGAAAAAAAAGCTGAAAAGAATTATCGGACCTGATAAACTGGAAGAAGAAGCTATCCGGAATCTCATTTTCATCTGTATGAAGCAACAATGTATCCTGAGAATGGAAAGGCTGGGAGGATTATTGTTACATAGTCTGAAAAATATAAATCTTTCATACCGATCATAAATCAGGCTCAAAACATTGATGATTATCTGTTTATTAGCATGTCGGGATTCTGAGATTCTCTTAATCTTGAATGGCTCAGCGATAAAAGCCGGTTGTTTCTTTCTTCCTTTCATCTACCGTCGAAACACCCTGCCGATAGGCGTTCCGGCTATGAAGGGACATCCTGTCATTGCCTTTTCATTCTCCTTTCCTACCGTTCTTTCACACCTTTCCGTAAAAGGGTACAAACATACGGCTGAAACGGGAGTGAGAGGAAGTAATTTCAACCTTAACCAGCTGATCGTCTGTATGTCTTAAATAAAATGACAGGATGAATGGAGAAGGAAGCATATCGGCTTAACAAGGAAGTAATGCGATGAACAAGCTTGGCTGGCACACGGAACATGATAGGCCTGTACGCAGAACACGGCAACTTTGTACACGGAACATGCTGACGTTTTTTTTAAACGTATTGTTGTTTTTTAAAAACCTGAAGATGTATATTTAAAACCTGAAGGTATATTTTAAAAAACATGTCGGCTTATTCAACAATAAACATTAGTAACGTGCAAGCCTCAACATTAGTAACGTATGAACCGTAACGTTAGTAATGTGTAGGCCTGTACGTATATATTGTATCAAGTTTCACCATATCTTGTACCAAGTTTCATTGAACTTTGCACCAAGATCTGCCATATTTCCGCCCCCTCTTGACAAACGCCTTTTTATGTTGTATATTTGTAGTTTGCCAAAACTTAAAAAAAGTAACTCATGAATGTATTCGCTACTCTCAAAACAGTCTTCTTCGGAAGCAAATTCCTGTCAAGCCCTGTTCCTATTGACGGAACACCGCGTCGTGATCTCGTATCCGCTCTCAACGGCTGATGCCGCTTTGCCGGACTATACCCGGCGTGCGTCTGGCGCTGGATATCCGCGAGGGCCAAGTAGTTCTGGCATTGAACTGGACTCCGCGCACCGACGGGAATGCTTCCACGGGCAGTTACCACTACATCGTGTCGGACGAAGAAGGAGTAAGAGAGATGGCCGACTCACAGGTTCTTTTCACTGAAAACGGTAAGGACAACCTGCCGGGGAGTATGGACGGTCCTCGGAAACATCCGACAGTCTCAACTGAAAAGACAGAGAAGGATTCCGCTCACTTGAAAAAAGGTGTTCAGAAAAAAGCGGAACCAACCTCCCCAGAAGATACTGGCAAGAAGGCGAAATCACATACCCTGATGCAGGAAGTGACCGCTTTCCTCACCTCCCGCTACCGCTTCCGGTTCAATGTGCTTACTGAAGAAACTGAAGTGGCAAGTGTAGAAAACAACATTCCCGATACTCATCTGCGTTACACCAAGGTGGACGAACGATGGATGAACTCACTAAGTCTGGAGGCTATTGAAACGGGCATAGACTGTTGGGACAGGGACATTCAACGCTTTGTGCGCTCACGCCGCATCAGTGAATACCATCCCTTTACTGCCTATTTTGAGCAACTTCCCGAATGGGACGGCACGGACCGAGTGTCCGCGTTGGCACGCAGGTGTCCGACGACCCGGTATGGGTGAACGGTTTCCACCGTTGGATGCTGGGACTCTCTGCCAATGGATGCAGCTCAATCCGGATAACAATCGTGCCGACAGTGTGGCTCCCCTGCTGGTGAGCAGTCGCCAGGGATTTGGGGAAAAGTAACTGCTTGCCGTCTGCTGATGCCCGATACGCTGAAATCCTACTACACGGAAAGTTATGACCTAAGTTCCCCGGCATTCGCCGAAGCCAAGCTGGCCGCCTACGGATTAATCAACTTGGATGAATTCGACAAACTAGGTGCATCCAAAATGCCTTTGCTGAAGAACTTGATGCAAGCCTCCGCACTGAATATCCGCAAGGCTTACAAACACAGCGCTTCATCGCTTCCCCGTATTGCCTCGTTCATCGGCACCAGCAACCGGGAGGATTTGCTGGTAGACCGCACCGGCTCACGCCGCTTTCTTTGCGTCAGTCTGAAACATGCCATAGACTGCACCACGTCCGTAGAGCATAAGCAATTGTACGCCCAGCTTAAAACAGAACTTCTATCCGGTGAACGAAGCTGGTTCAATAAAGAAGAGGAACAGACTATACAGCAACATAATGCCCTATTCTACAAGCATGTACCCGAAGAAGAGGTGTTCCGCCTTTGCTTTCGCTTTGCTACAGAAGAGGACAATCCGCAGGAAGTGCTTAGCCTCTCCGCCACCCAGCTGTTTGAACGTATGAAGCAGCCCATCCTTCGATCATGAGAGGGATGACCGCTTACAGCCTGAGCCGTATCCTGCCCCAGCTGGGCGAACGGGTACATACCACCAAAGGAAATGTATACCGGGTGGTAGAATGTTAACTTTCAATTAATTGAGAATTTATCTATGGAAATGAGATTCCCGGTATGGAAGTCGATTAGACGCATTCACACTCTCAAGCATATATTGTCAAGAAGTGTGAATGCCCTTTTCTAGTATATGAATGGGTCATCCGGCATCATAATGAGCGCTGCATACCAAACGTATTTTGTATTTCACCGTACTCCCCGCCTGTAAAAATTTGGATGAGGTTTTAAATCCGAATGCATATATGCTTCCGTTATGATCATATACATACCGTTTCTCAATATCCAATAACGGGTCTCCGTTTCTTAATCCCTCTATGGTTTCATTCAGTTCATCCAGTGATGATCCGCTGAACGTCTTATGCAATACTTTTGCCTCCTCTTCAGTCGGAAGATGCCATCCGTCTGCTTCCTCCTCCTGTATGATATTCCGCACATCGGAAGCGAATCCACTCCACTCATCCAGACTCATCAACAAAATATCCGCCCCTGTGGAACTTGCATTCTCTATGCCAGCTACAATTCCTCCGTTCCAGATATTACCAATTTCGGGTAGTCCGGAAAGATCCGGATTAATGGGAGGCGGCTCACTACCGCCATTACCTTTATCAGCACCGCCAAAATTGAATTTGATGTCTACCGGAGCCTTCCATTCACCTGATATCAAACTGCCCCCTACCGTGACATCACCCGAATAGCTACCCCCGATATTCAATGGCACGTTCGCTTCCGGCTTTCCTTTGAAAGTGTATCCAAACGTCTTTGTCTGACTATTATCTTCCAAGGTTATGGAAAAACAGTCTGAGAGCCGCTCCCCGGAAAAATATAAAAAGGCTTTGCACTCCAAATTCCACCCGGCTCAGACTCACAAATAATTTCCGTACTCTTGTCTTTGCCGGAATACTCCCTTGTAAACGACAGGGAAGAATATAAAGGCGAAATCTGCAAACTTACCTTTTTAACGTTTGCCGGTATATCTTCCAAACTGATATTGACTAAAGATACAGCATAATAGAGGGTTACAGAAACAGATACATTTTTCTTATTGGCAATTGTCACAGTTGAAGTGCCCATCATTAGCGCGCGTGAGCTTCTGTTATTTTCTTTCATAACAATTACATCATCAAGGCTAGGATCTTTCGGAACGATATATTCCTCTCCCAAACCGGCTATTGCAACAATAGTATATCGGGTAGGAGGTAACTTCATTTCAATCTGGCGTTATCTGTCATTTTCAGACTGGCAGAACAGCTGCCGTCCTCTGCAAACGCATAGATATAGGCCGGATAATTAATTGGGGACTCTCCGCTAGATCTGGCAGATATCTTTAGAGGAAGATTTGTTTGCGAGACTCCGTCTTCATCGTCTTCTTCATCGTACATCGGGCGTTGGCAAGAAACAGCAGACAGCAGCAATAGAAACAGAAGCACCTTTAATTCGGTTAATCTATAATTCATAACATATTATTTGTTTGTGGGTTTATTTCTTCTCCATTTATAACTATATCCTCTTCTTCATTTCCCGGAGTCCAACCCGAAATGCTTCCTCCCGTTATAATTACATTTCCGTCTTTTACAACAATATTGTATTTATGGATACATCCGGACAATAAGCCGGAGACAGGCCATCTCGTCGTGTTATGTAATATTTGTTGTTACGGATATATTCAATGGTGAGATTAACAGAATGGTTTTTCACAGCTTTCGAATTAATGTTTCCGTCATTCTCGTCCCCGTTCAGGATAAAATAGAAAGAAACATCTTGATTGTTCATGGTGTGTGACGGAGTAATCTGGAAGGTTTCCTTGGGAGTTTCGCTGATGGTGATGCTGTTCGTTTCAAAGGAGTAGTGTCCTTGAGTCATCAACTCATTTCCTTCAAGTCTGATTTTGTCAATAACGGCCTGTGCCATATCTCCTTCACCCTTTATGCTTATCTTTAATAATGACAAAATGTGCTTAAATGAATAATCGCCCGAAAAGGCCACATTGCCAAGGTCGGTATCGTAGGAAGCTTCCTGGATGCTACTAGAAAGTCATATTGGCCAATATTTTCCCAAGTCCCGTTCTGGCTGTCGAGAGAAGGCATTATTATATTTTCCTTATTTTCGGCCTTGGAACCGGAGTGGGGATAATATGCGTAAAAAGTATGTTCCTCGTTTTTATCTTTCCAAAAGACACTCTTTTCTGTAGTCCAGGAAGTTCCATCGAATATCCAGCGGACAGCACTGTCATTGTCCATAAAAACACCTATATCATCGGCTTTACTAAAACTAGCGATGGCATTTTCATTATCTTGCAAATAGCGTGCTCCAGAAACTGTTTTCCCGATTCTTGCCATAATGGATACCGTGTACTCTTTTTCTTGTAGTTGCTCTAATTCCTCACTACCTTGGCAGGCAGAGAAGCACATGAACGTCAATAGCGATACATACAATGATCTTTTCATTCTTTTATTTTATAATAGTGAGGGACAAAACATCAGCTTATCCGTTAAAATTAAAATGAGGACAAGTTGAATTGGTCGAGGATTAAAGCATGTCTGCTTATTGTCGGTAAGAAATTAAACTTGTGTTCGGCTGCGAAAATAATTCATTCTTTGCAAAAAGAAAAGCAAAATGATAAAAAGATGAAAATTAAATGAGTTATGCCGGAAACAGCATGAACATTCTTACCGATATATTCCCATAAAAAATGATGGAAGATAACCTGTAGTTTAACGCTTCAGGCTGACTATGACTAAATCTTATTTGTAAATTATCTCCTTCCATTCTTCCACAGTACGTGTAAGGGAAGAAAAATTCACCCCGATACAGACTATTTTACGGTTATCGGTCAAATAAGATCGGGCATAGCCTTTCTCTGCTATTTGCTGTAAAGCCTCCTCTGCTGTTCCATCCATCTTGAATTCGAAAATGTAAACATATTCGTCCATTTCCAATATGCAGTCCACTCGTCCGAAGCTCTGACGGTTCTCACAATGGATTGCACGGCAATAAACTCCTATCAAACGGAGAATCAGATAAAAAGTGTATTGGAAATGTTTCTCTGTCATATCCAATTCCTTCAAGGAAGCGTGAGAGTCATACGGGATGCTTGCAAGAAAGGCGGTCAGAGAATCACAAAAAGCGGAGGTGTTCCCTTGCTCAAGGCAAGTAACAGCATCGATAATCCAACTGTTGACCTCTCCACCTCCGGGTTTCAAATAATGTGCTGCCAATACGGACAAGAACCCTTTACGCACCTCATTATTGGGAAAATCGAGCAGATAAGTTCCCATACGTCTATTATATTCTTTAATAGTGAAATATCCGCTCTGATAAATCATGGGTAGAGGCTGTTCCACATCAGCCTTATAATCCACAAACAAAGAGGGAACATAATAACGTCCGGCAAGTTCGTTTATCTGCTCGCGGCTGTGTTGCAGCAGACGAACCAAATAGGTGGGAGTACCTGTAGAGAACCAGTAATCACGAATTGCCATACTGTCAAAAGCATTAAGAATGCTGAACGGATTGTAAATGTCGGTCATCCTCTCTCCAAAATGATATCCGTCATATTGCCGTCTGAGAAGTTCCTTCATTTCTTTCACTGTGTACTGATATTTAGCAGCCAACTGTATGGTGGGTTCTTCGAAAAATGCTTCCAGCTCATTCTGGGTGATACCGCACAAGGCTTCGTACCGTTCATCCATACTGATATCCTTAGGCTGGTTAAATCCACTGAAAACACTTACTTGGGAAAACTTTGTTACTCCGGTCAACAATACGAATCTCAAGTATTGATCGGCTCCTTTAAAGGTAGAATAAAAGGATTTCAATATTTCCCGGTTATGGTTCTCCAACAGAACTTGCTTTCCATAATCATCATAAAAACAAGCTTCCGTATCTAATACATCCAAAATAGGTTTGTCATATTCATCAATCAGAACCACCGCACGCCGCCCTGTCTGTTCATAAGCCCGGCGAAGTATTTCAATGAAACGGGTTCCTATGGTTGTATAATTGGGATTCTTGCCATAAATATCTTCCCAGTTCCCTAAATAGCCTTCAATGGTAGCCTCCAGAATTCCGGGTTGTGTATACAGTCCTCCATTAAAGTCTATACGGAAGATAGGATACTCATACCAGTCCTTTTCCAATCCGTCGATTTCCAGTCCGGCAAACAAATCTTTGCGTCCCTGGAAATAACAGGCAAGGGTACTTACCAGCAGGCTTTTGCCAAAACGGCGTGGACGGCTCAAGAAATAAGTCTTGCCTTGTGTTACCAAGTTGTAAATCAAACCGGTCTTATCCACATATACATAGCCATCTTCACGGATTTGGTCAAAACTCTGTATTCCAATAGGGTATTTCATATTTTGTTGCGGTTCTAGAATGAATGATAAAACAAAGATATTAGTAAATGACAAACAAAGCAAATAAAGGATTTGTTTTTTCTGCTTATGACAAGTTTTTCCGTTTCCTATTAATGGATAATCGCCTGTTTCTGTCCATATATATTGGCATTCTGTCCTTTAAGGATACTTTGAAAAGTATTTAGAATCTATCTATTCTGCAATAAGATATACTTCTTCTTCTGAATTTGCTATATCATTGTTTGTCAATGTTATACATATTTTTTTGTATCCGGCACGAATACGACCTACCTGAGTAATGCGGTGAACAACTACTTCGGATGCAACTTCAAGCGGTTGATAAATTCTTACAGAGTGGCTCGCGCGAAAGAGTTGCTGGACGGTAAAGATTGCCCTGTGAGCGAGCTTTTCAGCCGTTGCGGGTTTGCCTCCAAGAGCGTGTTCTATGTGGCATTCAGAAAAGTAGTTGGCATGACTCCCCTGCAATATATATCGCAGAGTCGGAGTCCTTTTATGATTCAACGCAATTAAGTCCTTTTATAACAATAAACATTTTGAGTTTTTAAATTTATAAATTTAAAGTTTTTCTATTATGAACAAAAAATTTTTAAGTGCAATCCTGTTCGGAGCCTTGATGGTTTCTTCAACAGGAACGTTTGTATCTTGTAAAGACTATGATGACGACATCGATCGTATCGACAAGGAGTTGACCGATTTGAAGTCACAGATTGCAGCTTTACAAAGCAAAATCGATGCTGGTAAGTACATCACCAGCGTAGATAAGACAGACAAGGGTCTTACCTTTACTTTAAATGATGGCTCCAGCTATGAGGTTACCAATGGAGTCGATGGCGAAAAAGGAGAGAAAGGTGACGGCAATAAGTTGACTATTGATAAGGATGGTCAATGGCTGATTGATGATGAACCCACAGGATGGTATTGTGCCAAAAAAGGAGAAACTGCTACTGTAATTGTTCCTGAAGTGGGTGCAGACGGCTATTGGTATTTTGTCAACAAAGAGACAGGCAAACTTGAAAAATCTACTTATAAAGCTGCTCCTGTTAGTGCTGTCGAAGCGGATGGTATCTGTACATTGACTGTTGTTAATCCGGATGGAACTACCACTGTAGTTAAATTGCCTACTACTGCTGCTTCCATTACAGAAATCGAATTTGTTGGTTATACAGATGCAAATGGTGATTTCCATGCATTCTCTGCTGCTGGTCAAAATATGGCCGACAATAAATATATTATGTCATACTCTCCTTTCTATGCAACACAGGATTACTCTTGGAAGTGGACAGATGCTGATGAAACTCAGAAAGTAGAAGGGAAGATTGCTGCTAAAACTGCTATTGTAGCTTTAGAAGGAAGATCTTTGGTGGTGCGTGTAGCTCCTTTGTCTGCTGATGCTTCTAAGCTTTCTTTCAGCTTGGTTAATTCTAAGTTGGCAGAAGCTCCTATTACATTGGGTGAAGTGAAGGCTTATGAAGGTTTGGTTACTAGAGCGGAATCCTCCAATGGTTTGTGGACTATTGCTTTAGATAGCAAAGAATTGTCAGGTTTGGACGATGCAACAGCATTGGATAAGAACTTTGTTTCAAATAATGCCAGCATTGCATTTGCTTTGAGAACAAGTAACTTTATTTCAAACTATAACTTGACCTTTAAGAAAGATCAACTTGCATCTGTTGTATCTTCTTTAAATGATAAGGAATTGGAAAATGACGAAAATGGAAGTGCAGAAGCAGCTTTTGTAACAGTTGCACAAGGTGCCACAAACACTTTCACTTTTGATAATCCGACATCTGTTTACAAGAGTCAAATTATTGTAGATGAATTCAACAAACAAAACTGGGGTGTTAAAATCGAAGGTAACACATTCAAAGTAACAGAATACTATGATAAGGCTACTATTCCTGCATTCCCTGTTTATTTCTATTATGAAGTATTGAAACAAGATCCTGTTAACACTTCTAAGACTATTGCTGAGTCTGTAAAGAAAATCGTTTATGTTCGTCTTGAAAGAAGTATTTCTGACGGTGTTGTTTTGGATACTAAGAATCATATCATCAATGCAGTTGCAACCAACGATAACTTCTCTGCTGCAATGAAGCCGTTCTTTGATAGTATGAGTGCGGAAGAACTGACTAACTGGAAAGAATTCGTTAAGAATGCAGATGTGAAGGTATATCAAGTAGGAACTAATGCTGATGGTAGTGATAAGGATATAACAGCCCAAATTGGTTCTATGGTTAAATTCTATGAATCTAACGGTACTACGGAAGTCACTTCTGCTGATAAATATAGTAAGATTGCTACTATCAAAGTTGATTTGAACAACAACTGGCCTACTGACTTGGCATTTGACAAGAACTACTATATAGAAGTTAAATTCTACGATGCAGCAGCTGTGAATGGTGAGGTGAAAGGTGATGTACTTAATTCTGTTAAGTTGCCATTCACTGTAAATATTCCTTCTATCAACGATATTTTTGTTCAACAGACAGGTGTGTTTGTAAATGGGGTGGCTAATGCTTACATGGATGCAACAGCTGGTAATGCAGATCTTGCTTTGAATTATGCTCTTAAGAGTGCATTTAATAGCTTGAAGGCTAAGATGGGTACTTCTACATTCCAATTGGCAATGGATGATAAAGATGCTAATAAGATTGGTGGCAAGAAACATTCAGCTTTGGCTAAGTTTGTGCTTGCTGCTACTGGAGATCAACAAGAAAGCGATCTTATAACAGAAGTTTCATCTACTAATATTGATAGAGTAAATATTCAGTTGATTGATGCTGTTAAAAACGGTACACCGCAAAATGGTTATAAACAAGAATTAATTGTCAATGTAAAAAATGCTAAGTTCGTAGGTAAATACGCTTATGGTACTTCAGATGATGTTGACTATACATTTAAGATTAAGATAATGAGTCCATTGTACGAAGGTGTAGTTAAAGCTGTTGGTGGTAAAGTAGAAGTTCCTGCAACTAGTGCTAGCGGTTATGAAGTAAACGATTCTCATGTTAAAGGTTATACTTATAACGACCAAGTTTATAGCATCTTCTGCGATGTAGCAGGTAAATATGACTGGACACGTAAAGAGTTGAAGGACGTAGAGTTCACATCTTTGGATGAAAATATCTTTACTTGTGAAGCTAAGGGTAAAACAGCTGGTGCGGCTGATAACAAGGGTAACTTTAAAGCCGGTTATGTTGTAGTGACCCCGAAGAATTTGGCAGAAACTGCATCTGCTAAGATGAAAGTTACAGTTGTTGATGCTTGGGGTTTGAAAAAGTCTTCTGATATTGATGTTACTGTAAAAGTAGGTAAGTAAGATACAACTTAATAAATAAAAAGAGAGCGGTCATTACTGATCGCTCTCTTTTTAGTAATAATTTATTTTTGTCAATTCTACTTCTTTAAGCTAATAAAATACTGTATATTATAATAACTAAAGTATATTCTATTGATATGATAAAAGTAGTAAATATTTATATATCTTATCTCTTAAAAAACTGATAAAAGATTTCTCCCCAAATGTCATTCCATAGAAAGTTATCCTACATATTCTCTAATGTGTATTAGTATCTTTATACCATTGTAGTTTTGTATATTCCTCATTTAAGTCATTAAGTTCTCTCTGCATGATAAAAGTGGTCATACCTGAAAATGCTGTGATAGGGAATGTTCCTTCTTCCGTAGCATAAAATGGAGTATTTCTTTTGTAAACCACACATTGGCTGATACACTCTTGAAGTGCATTGTATGTGTTTTCATCTGATAATGATTGATAACATTGAGCGAAATCAAAAAAATAGAATGGGGCTTTTAAAACTCCATCATAATTTTGAAGGTTACCGATCGGGAGGAAAGAACCAGATATTTCTGTATTGATCTGTCGTATCAAATTCGCTAAATTTGATAATCCAGCAGTTTTTATTATGCTAATGGTAGCAGAACGTTTATCGCCTTCCATCAAATTCCAATAATGAAAATAATTTTCTGCAAATCTTTGCAAATCAGCAGCTTCTTCAAGCAGACAGGAAATACTGCCGGCATAGATAGGAGTGAATCCCGGAGATACTACTGGGGCAGAGGAAGCCATGATATATGCTGCTTTATTTCTTAATTCATAAGCCACCTCAATACCTGCCATATTACATGCTTCAAAGATTATGAATTCAAATAAATGGTCCGGGAGGGCCATAGCAAAATCTGTTATTTCCATTTCATTATCATTATCGATGATGATAGACCGCGAGCCATTAACCAATGTATGTGGAGGAAGCCAGCCACTGCCATGGGAAAACACGATTAAACCGTAGCTTTTAGCAGGATAAAGCCGAGTTACGTCGTTTATAACTCGTTTAAGTACTTGGGGGGAGGCTGAGTTTTCTTGGTCATAGGTATGTATGGTAATATAGCCTTTCTCACTTTTTCCATCAATTTCCATCAATCGTGGAGAGTCCTTAAATGGTGTATCCTGATACACTATTATTTTTCCATCTGTTCCGTCTTGCCATCCATTTTTAATTTGAACAAGTTTGTCATAGGTTTCCGCATCAAGATTATTATCTCCTCCCAGATAAACCAATAGTGTCCGTGCAGGTAAAACAACAGGGGTGTCATTTTCTTTATGACAGCTACATACTAATAACAGAAAACAGACAGCATATATATACTTCATACACAATATAATTGGATAAATGATTATAAAAACTAAAAGAGGGGAACATTTTGCCCCCCTCTTTTTAAATAAACAATGAGCGTATTAATTACTTGTCATTGTGCTTCTTAACTTGGATTTGGATAGTTCCAACAGAATGTCCAAGACCATTCTTCCAAGTATGGTCGCAGATACCGCCCCACTTGTGATTTACACAAACTTCTACATCAATAGTAAATGGTTGAGCAATATCTTCACCATTGTTGATCCATGTGATAGTCTGCTTAGCATTATCAAGTTTGATCTTCTTCATGTTTTCAGCATCCAGTTCACTTCCGTCAGCAAAGTATGCCTTAGAAACCTTGAAGTTAACAGTTGTATTAACATTGAATACATTATGGTCAACTACCAGTTTCTTTGACCAACCAGCTTGATCACCTGTCTGAACCAAAGTATTATTCTTAGCCATATCTTTGTGATCATAGATAACATGGTTGTTATTGAATTGTGCCTGAGCACCTTCAGACCACAGATAATCTGACAAGAAGAATGCATCCTTCAATGATACTGTATTTTCAGCTTCTTGGTACTTGTCATACAAAGGACCTGCTTCGTAAGCGTGGAATACCATCGGAGTTACAAATGCAACTTCAAATTCATCGATAACCACTGTAGAACGTCCATTTTCAGGAGCAGGAGCACCAGTATAATTAGTAGTATGGTTATCTTCAGCCCAAGGAGTATTGTTTATCATATTGATAGTATTGCAAGAGAAGTTATTGTAAGCTTCTTTAGCATACTTGTGATGAGCATTGGCTTCCTTGTTGCAAGTACCATACAATCCGTCAATATCTTCATTGAGCTTACTACGGCACGCATTTTGATCTTCTTCAAATCCTTAGCGTCAGCAGCATTGATCCAAGCACGTCCTGCGTCTGTCGGATCCAAAGCGATATACCACTTGTTGTCTTCACCTTGATACAAACGGATACCGGAATCGTGACCGTCACCTATCTTAGATGCGTTATTATGCTGGTCAACCAATTCGAATGACAAGGTAGCTCTAGCCCAATCCTTATCATGAGTCTGACCCTTATAAGGATTATAGTTGATCAAATCGAACTCGTCATTCAATACTGCAACCATTTCATAAGTTTTAGGAGCATCAAAGTTATCGTATCTACCGTGAGCAATGAAGTAAGAATCATCTACCCAGTTCAACTTAGTCTTTTCAGGAGCAACTACATTCGGATACTTCACATTGATAGTATAAGTAACATGGATGTCAGGTAATCCCTTATGATCAGCATTTGGCGTGTATGTACCCTTAACAGTGTAAACGTCGTGATCGTCATGACGAGAGAATGCTGTATTCTTCACTGTAACGAATAGCTGATTGTATTCTTTAGTTTCAAAGTTCGGATCTAATGAATAGTCTTTATTATCTTTTCCATCCCATGCATATACAGCGTGTTGTTTAGCTTCATCTGCTGTTGCAAATTCAGGAACGAAAACATAAGTCTTACGGAATTCGTCTTTACTCAACTGTACATCTTCATGGTTGAATATCTTATCCATATCCATGTCAAGAACTTGATTGATATGTTTCAGAGTAACATCTTTTGTTTCTGTAATATTAATTTCAGGAACAACTGTCTTGCGTACAATGTGAATCTTGATGATTGCTGTTTTAACTACATTACCATTGTCTTCACCCGGTGCTACCAGTTTCACACGAACAATAGGAGTTCTGTCTATAGCAGCTGTGTGGCTGGCATCAGTTTCTGCGCCCCAAATCGGGTCCGGAGTTTGTTTTACTGTAGCAACACCATCTTTGGTAACATCCAAATAACGTTTTGTCTGGTTAACGCCATCATAATAGAAGTCAACCGGTTCAAACACCAATGAATAGTCATCAAAACCATTCTCCATCAAAGGATACTGAGCTTCTTGGGCTCTACCCATACGTTTGTCAAAGAATGAAGTTACGATGTCCTTCAAATTTTTTGAATGTCCATCACCTGTATAGTTCAATTCTACAACAATACGTTCTGCATCATCTTTAGATTCAGCATCTCCTTTATATAACTGGTTTTCAGCATTGGCTTCGAACTTAGCTTTATCTGCTTGATAAGCCTTCAATTTAGCCTCTTCAGTACCGGTCGGATTCAAGGTGTTAAGATAATATTCATCTTTGATGAATTCTCTATAATTTACCTTGTTAGGAGCAATTGCATTTTTAATCTGAGCAGGAGCGTTAGTTTGGTCAAATGCATCAGCTACTTTAACCAAATGTACGTTTTTCTGCAAAATTACTTCATGCTTGGCGGGAACAAAATCAGAATGAACGATTTGGTCATTGTTCTTAATTCTCAATGAATATACTGTTCTTTCGTCCAGATTAGATTGTTCAGCAAAAGCCCAGTCCTTTACACGGAAGTTTAACATACCATGTCCTTCTTTATAAGATTCAACGGTAATTTTTCCATCAGTGTACAGTTTTTGTCCAGCGTTGAACAATTCCCAATTCTTGTTATTCGTATTGTAGTTCCATATTTCAGCAGTATCACGAACAAATCCTACCACTTCCATATCTTTGAATGATACGCTGTTAGGATTTACCTGATACTTCACGTCTGCTTTACCTGAGTAAACGATCTTAAATGTATTAAAGTTACCTTCACTCCAATCTGCACCTGTAATCTCTGTTTTACCTGCCACACTATCAGTAACGATGGTAGGGAAATGGATTCTGGCAGCTTCACCTTCAGAAAGGAAAGTAGGGATAAACTTAACTCCGCTAACTACAGAAGTAGCTTTAGGCATACTGATAGTCTTTTTAGTGCCATTAGCGTAAGTAATAACTAATTCATAAGCTGACTCACCTTCTTCTACTGATACTACATAATCATCAGCAGAAGTACCCGGAGTACCTGGTTTGCCTGGTTCACCTTTGTTCTCCTTTTGTCACCATTGTATAATTTAATGGTCTCTCCATCACTGAATTTGATTTCATAACCACCATTACCATCAGTGAACGGAGTACAGCTTTCGACATATTTGCCTGAGCCTACTTTGTCTTCAAGGGCCTTGATTGCATCTTTCACATTGGATATTTCTTGATCCAAGCGGTCGATGTCGTCATCGTAATCCTTACAAGATACAAATGTTCCTGTTGAAGTGACCATAAGGCTCCAAACAGGATTGCACTTAAAAATTTTTTGTTCA
>ENA-OQAN01000682-OQAN01000682.1-human-gut-metagenome-genome-assembly--contig:-NODE-682-length-17034-cov-1.783936_pt1 | contig 17034 bp, 15 predicted proteins | sample MGYA00242735_ERZ504527 | MGnify/ENA primary metagenome ERZ504527 (study PRJEB26092, sample SAMD00036230) | human gut metagenome | host: Homo sapiens | study: EMG produced TPA metagenomics assembly of... | reverse complement strand
GGAAAACTACCGTACCTTATTTGTAAACGCAGAAACATATCCAATCATACTTTTTATACGCTTTTCCCACTCAGGATGTTTACGACCTTGCAGTCTTTCGTAATTCAAAAAATGAAGCAGGGCATATACCCCTTCAGACTGACGGCGGATACTATGAACAGACTCTACAAAATTACGCCTATAATGTACTACTTCATTAAAGAAACCCGTTTCCGAAAATCCATTCTGCAAATAAGAATCAAAAATTTTATAAGCATTCGTCACCAAATCCGTACGACGCTGCTGTTCTCCATATTCCAATGCATTAAAAGCATTCAACAAAGTACGTCCCACAAAACCCACTTCGGCAACATCCGTTTGGTCACAAGTAGCCGTACGCAATTCCACCCCCGAATAATAATGAGTAGGAGTATTTCCGACAAAGCTTTCCACGAAGAATTACTCATCACTTCCTTCATTTTCTCAGGAGAATAAGGTGTATTTACAATTTGAGGACAGTTTGTATCATAAGAATATTCCCAAATATGCTGCACACATTCTGAAAAATCAGCAATTTCCGACTCATGTAATTCCCAAGTCAGAGAAAGACTCTCACCTTTACGTAATAATTGATAGGCCTCAACCGAAGGAGCCAATGTCAATTTACGAATATAAGTTTTAGGAGCTTCCTTGTAAGGAAACCCAAAAGACAAAGAAGCGATACCCGAGAGGTTTTCAAATCCTGTATAACCTATAGAGGTTTTACCAGACAATATCACTTCCCCTTCCTTATGGGTAGTCAAAGCATCCGAAGCCATATTATCCAGCCGGATAACAGAATATGTTTTCCTATTCTTTTCATCAAAAATAGCAGTCAAGGGAGTACTTAAACGGTCTTCACGAACCAACCAGCTATCCGAGGTATGAAAAGACGGCGCTTCTTGAGGAGAACGCAAGTTACGACGATACCAAAATCCAGGCATATAAAACAAACAATCATCATGATGACAACCAGTCATTACCTGCTCACCAAAATTGAAATAAACATCATCCAATGCAGTCATAAAAATGACAATACGCTGGTTGCCGTCTTTTTCTTCAACATTCTGATAAATCACCACAGGTAATTTATCGGCCGCCACCCACTGATATTCAAAATTACTATTATCCAATTGCTGCAAAGTCAGCGGATACCGCTTCGCATCATTACCAGGCACCTTCAGAGCAATGGAAGCAGAAACATTGTCTGGTGTGAAGTTCACAGCTTCCGCACAGGTTATTCCTACCAGAAGCATTACACTACATACTAAATTTTTCCAATTCATATTTTTATGTATTTATTAATTACAATACAGGTTTTTCCGATTTCAATGAGGGAGAATCCGTAGCTACCACAGGCCATCCGTCTTTCCAACTTATTTTATCCATCATCAAAACACGCCCTTCAGGATGCTTTGTGGCCACTGCATGATAAAATACCCAATCATTACCCACTTTATCAGTCACAATCTCCGAATTGTGTCCTGTTCCCACAAACGAACTATTCTTATGAATCAACACTTCATGTTGGTTATCCATCATTGTCCTCCCGTTCTTATCAACATAAGGTCCAAACAAATTTTCTGAACGAGCAACTACAGTAGTGTAAGTGCTATTCAATCCTTCACAGCAAGTCCCTATGGAAGCAAAAAAATAGTAAAAACCTTCTTTTTTATGAATATAAGTTCCTTCATAAGCTGTACCAGCACCTGCCGAGCTTCTCCCCTTGTTTTACTGAAAGACCGTCCTCACTTAATTCAATGCCATAAATGCCCCGAAAGCTGCCCCAAAACAAAAATTTCTTTCCGGCATCTTCTATATAGAAAGGGTCAATAGAATTCTGTACATTAATCTCGTTACTCCGAAACATCAGACCATGGTCTTTAAATGGCCCCGAAAGTTTGTCTGCCGTAGCGCAACCGATACCACAGGTCCACTCACCTCCCCATTTAGACATAGAATAATAAAGTACATACGTATCACCTATCTTATTGATATCCGGAGCCATAAGCCTCCACCCGGTTCAAAATCAGGACGCGTTCGATCCGTGAATGCTGTACCTACCCATTCCCAATTAATCAAATCCTTGGAACGATGGATCGGCAAATTACGAATATCTTCGGTTGCATACAAATAATAATAACCATCACCACCTTCTATAATAGTAGGATCGGGCAGACTATAATCTATCACCGGATTCCGGTAATAGCTGGTTTTATCACCATCAGGTATTTCTTCTTGCGCAGACGATGATGAGCAAGACACCAAACAAAAGCAGATAGACAGGATCAAATTTTTTCTCATTGCAGTAATTTAGGAGTTATATATTCTTTACTGATTCTCATACGGTCTGTTCCATTCACATTCTCAAAATTTACCGTACCAATATACATAGCACGCGGATGAATATTACTTTTATCTTTGTGGGCATGGAATACAATACGAAGTTTTCCCTCTTTATCAGTGAACATGGCGCTATGCCCTACACCTACCAACCCACCAGGATTTTGCAATAATGGATTTTCGTCGTATTTAGCCCATTCCCCCATTATATCGGTAGCTGTAGCACAACCTACACCATAGAATGGACTTTCATAACTATTCGCAGAATAAGTCATATAATAAATTCCATTGTGTTTGAGAATATAAGAACCTTCATTGACTCGAGGCCACACTTCCTCCCAAGCCTGTGAAACATGAATACAAGGCGCATCGTTTCTTTCTTAAGGGTTATCAAATCTTTTTCCAACTCGGCTATCCATACATTATTCCCATCATTAAAACGGACAAATGACAAATAAGGAGTACCGTCATCATCCATGAAAAAAGAAATTATCAATACATTTCTCCTCAACAATCATAGGTTCTTGCTTATTTTGTATAAATGGTCCTACAGGGGAATCTGCCACTGCTACACAAATATGCTCATCTGCCGAATAATACATATAAAATTTACCATTCACTTCATATACTTCCGGTGCCCAAAACCAACGGTCTGCCCATGAATCCTTCTTATTCAAAGCCAGCCCTTTATATTTCCACGTTTTTAAATTATCCGAGATATAAACCTCTATTCCTTCATCCGAGTGAGTACCATAAGCATAATAAGTCCCATTGTGCAACAATATAAACGGGTCACCCAGTGGAACAGGTATTTCCAGCTCTTCCACAATTATTTCATTCACATTCTTATATTCTGAGGAACACGACTGACAAGAAGTCAATGTCCCCAACATCAATAACCAAATAAAAATCAATTTTTTTTTCATAATACTAGTCAGTTTCCTATATGATAATACAATATTCCTTTATATACCGGAGAATAATTTCCAGAACAAAATCCTACACAAGAAGCAGGATAATGAATATCCAATCTCCCTAATTCTCTTCCGTCAACAAAAAGATAGAGCTTATTTCCCCTTCTCACCGCACGGAAATTATAAGATTCCTTTAATTGTTCTTGAATTCCCAACTTATAAATATGCCGTTCCAAATCCTGAGCGTCTTTATTAATAAAACGAATACCTTCCGTTTTTATCGGAGTAAAAGACAAACGATTATAAGCCGGATGCTCTGCCACCGTCGCCCCGCTGTTATTCAATGGATACCATTCTCCCTCATTCAAATATTCTATTGTAAATTTACTAAACATATCGTCTACAAACTCCGCCTTATTCCCTACTTCATGACGGTTCAGGTAAAGGGCATTTATCCATGAAGGCGATATAAAACGATAACATTTTTCGACAAAATCAGTATACTTCACATCAGGATAAACCATTTTGTAAATGTTCCAACGGATATTTTTTATCAAGTATCTGTTGTCCTTGTTTTACAACTACCACTTCCAGCATACGCGTGATACCATTAAATTGAGCTTTTACATAGTTATCTTTATCCACATAAACCGGATAGCTTCCTGACATCTTACAATCGGACAAACCTGAAAGTTGAAAACTAAATTCATAATGATCAAGAAAATCACCTTTCAATATTTCTGAATGTTCTTTTAACTGTATCCGGTCATCATCAAATCCGATAGTATAAGTCACCCCTTCGAACAAAGCTTTTTTAGTCCGATCAAATACTCCGGGAACACCGGGTTCCGTCACAGGATAATCTTTGTAAACAGATGTTTTTGAGGAGATGGTATTTCATCCAACCATACTTTTAAACAATCCTGATTACGTTCAATACGTAAATGATGATAAACACCCCAACGAAAATCTTTAGGCAAAGTGAAATATTCCTCCTTTTCTTTACCATTAATAATGGTACGCAAATACCAATTGTGGTTCTTTGTATCGAAACCGATATAAGCATTATTATCCACATCTTTCCACCACGCAATGATACCAGCATCTCCATCTGTTTTGACTGCTGTTTCAAACATATAAGTTGTAGAAGGTTTCACTTGTTGCAGCACTCCAAAAGAAGGTGTTTCCCCTTTCATTGAAAAAGTGGGCAAAGAAGGTTCCGGATGATAGCCATCTGTACAAGGACCGGTTATTCCTTCAACAAATAATGTTTTATTAAAGAAATGAACACGGTTAATATACTGCCCCCTACACTCATTATTTTTATTAGCCATATATATAAGCCACCATTCAAATCCATTGGGCCCCCTTAAAATATTAGGTTGTCCCGGGGTCATCAAAATATCATCCGCTGTTTCACTCCTCATATCAAACAAAGAAACATCAAAAAAATTGGGCACGCCCTTTATTTGTTTCTACAGCAAGCAAGTTCTCTCCTTTTTTCAGAAGCTCTCGTTGCTTTTCATCAAGGTTTACCATACAATAATCCCGTCCCTGTTTTTCGTAAATCAATGTTCCATTCAAATATATTTTTGTATCTCCGTCATGAGCAACCCTGAGTGCTAAATTTCCCACCTGTTTGCCAACAAAAAAAGATTTACGTAACCACAATGAAGGAGATGTCCACCAAGTACCTAAATGACGAGTGGTAGATCCTTTTATCTCTTTAGATGAGAATCCACATTCTCCTTTCTTCCAATCGGAAGCCTGATATACCGGAAGCATCCAACCGACTCCAGGATTATTTTCTGTATAATCAAACAATGGCTCATAAGTGATGCCATATCGTAAAAGATCCACATAATTCTCTTCCAGTAGAATTTGATTAGAATTTACTACCGGATAGCTATATTTATTCCCATTTTGAAAACTTAAAGGTGAGTCTGCCTCCGCAACCCCCAATTGATAATTCCCCCACTCAGTAGAGGTATGATTGGCATTATACATCAAATAGTATCGGTCTCTGTATTTCATCACCCAAGGTCCCTCTGCCACTCTGTTATCCATGGTCTCCCATGTATCCGGCAATGATGCAAACAAGCACACTGGTTCTCCGGCAAATTCCGCCGGATTCTTCATTTTACGTCCCCAAATAGTATTTCCATCAGTAAAACGCACCATATACATATATAATTGTCCGTCATCATCTTTAAAAACCTTAGGATCAATGCGATTATCCATCCAAGTTTTTTTATCAGGCTCTATATAGGGCCCCAACACATTTTTACTTTGAGCATGTACAATGTGAACAGCATGCTTATCCTTACCCCAATAATTGACAGACCAATATAAGTGAAAATCACCATTCAAACAAAACATATCATTGGCGTGAATCTGCTCATTACCGGCACCACTTCCTTTACTCCAGCCATTATCCATAGTCACGACATGAACAGGTTTACCCCAATGAACCAAGTCGTCGGAAACATAAAAATCCCCATTGGTAAATACTCCACCTATATAATACTTACCATTATATTTCATCACACCGGCATCCGCTACTCCGGGAAGCACCGGATTCTGTATGTTTTGCGCGAATAAAGTACCGCAACAAGCAAAAGCACAGAAGATCAGTATTTTTTTGCAGACAAGCATAAATGATACTAGTTAAATAAAGACTATGCCGGAAGTATTATAAAAAGAAAAAACACTCCGACACAGTCTTTCTTTTTTATTAATAATTAGGATTCTGAGTTAGTTGAGGAACATCATCAATCTTACTGATTTCAACTTCCGATGTAGGGATAGGCATACGTTTGTGTTTGCCAATCACAAAATTGTTGAAGTCCTTGTCACGAGCTTTCAGCTCGTCAATACCAGCCTGTGAATCAAGCAATCCCCAGCGCTTCAAATCCGCCCAACGCCAGCCTTCGAAACAAAGTTCCAAAGCACGTTCCATCTGAAGACGTTTGATAAAGACCTCCTTTGAACTTAAACAATCCTTCCACCGACTATCTTTCAGTTTGGATAACCCTGCACGTTCTCTTACCTTATCAACATAAACAGCCGCATCAGAAGCCGAAGTTCCAGTTTCAACCAAACACTCCGCATAACTCAATAAAACATCAGCATACCGCATAATACGATAATTATTACGTGCGAAATAGTCTTCACGTTCACGATAGTAAGAAGTATTGTATTTGCGAATATAACAATCCTCTGTATCCTGTCCCCACTCATCAAACCATTGTGACGCATCTTCATTGGCATAGTATTTTTTTGACTGATCAGGAAAATCATCTCCAAAATGTTTATAAAGAATACTATTGTATAAACGCAAGTCATTTCTGCCATCAACCCTTCTCTCTTTCAAGAACTCATCTACTAGCCAACGACGCGCTTTACCATCGCCCCAACCCGTACCATGAGTGCCACCGGTGCATAAAACTGAGTACGCTGGAAACCAAAGGCCATACTGGCATCATTGCCTGTGCCCCCTTATTTTGATCATCAAACTGAATTTCAAATATTCCCTCCTGATTATTTTCATTCAAATCGGTAAAATTGTCTTCACGGTTATCAAGCAAACCATACAAAGAGCCTTCCCTATCAATCAGCCATTGCAACTGTTCTTTGGCCCTATCATATTTATGTTGTTGCATATAAGCCTTGCCCAACAAAGCTTTAGCAGCACCTTTTGTCGCTCTGCCTAAATCTGCCGCATCCCATGCCTCCGGCAAATTCTCCATTGCAAACGTAAGGTCTTTTTCTATCTGATCCCAAATTTCCTGTTCTGAAGCGTCCTTAGGTATGTAATCAGCATTTTGAGGTTCAAGAACTAATGTCCCTTTCTCCCACAAAAGATTTATCTGAAAATACCACAGAGCACGCAAAAAGGAAGCCTGTGCTAAAAGTTGGTTCTTTTGAACCTCATCCATTTCAATCGCAGGCACATTAGCCAAAACCTGATTACAACGAAAGATCCCTACATAAAAATGCTCCAATGTACCTTATTACCCTCATAGAAATCATAATTATTATAAAGAAAACGCGTCCAGTCACCTAATTCTATCCAAGGAGACGAACTCCATCCTTCATCTGATGACAGATCGTAACGAAAAGACAACCAACGCATCCAAGTCCCTTCTTTATATAAGAAACTGTAACAAGCATTTACTCCAGCTTTTGCATCATCCGCCGATTTCCAAAAAGTAGTATTGGTTACTTCATTCGGATTTTCTATATCCAATAAACTTGAGCTGCATCCAGTAGCACACAAAGCCAAGACACCAGCAAATAAAAATCTATATATTTTCTTCATATCAGTATACTAATTTATAAGTTAAAAGGTCAAATCCAAGCCAAACATAACAGAACGAGTATTAGGATATGAAAAACTATCCGTTCCACTATTCCAAATATTAGTGTTTATAAAATCAGGATCAAGCCCGGAATAGCCTGTAAAAGTGAGCAGATTACTACCGGTAGCATATAAACGAAGTTTGTCAATACCCAAATTCTTCAACCATTCCTTTTTAAGATTGTATCCGATAGAAATATTTTTCAGTCTGAAATAAGAACCGTTTTCAAGGAAACGATCCGCATCCCATGAATTACGTTGGTCACCATAAATTATACGTGGCGTATCAGAATTCTGATTTACCTGATAAGGTTCTTCTCCCTTCTTGAAGCGAAGATAATTGGAATTGTCCGAGAACAAACGTCCTTGCCATTTGGATACATTATAAATTTTATTACCCAATTGCCCATTCCACATCATACTGAAATCAAAGTCTTTCCATTCAGCATTCAAGACCAATGACATTTGCATCTTTGCCCACGGACTTCCGCAAAATTGACGGTCATCCGCCGTAATCTGTCCATTATTATCCGTATCAATATATTTCACATCACCTAATTGCGGACGTTTCCCGGAAATCATAATAGGTTCGCCATCAGGAGTTACATAATTATCTATTTGTTCTTGTGTTTTAAAAATCCCATCGGTTTTATACAAAAAGAATTCTGCCAACGGACCATTCAACCTCGTTCTTGCCTGACCTGAATCAATAAAAGGTTTTTCATATCCTAAACTTAATACTTTATTACTCAAAGTTGTAATATTCAACAATGCACCATATTTGAAATCTGAAACTTGATCTTTCCACCCCAAGCTCAATTCAAATCCACGATTGCGCAAACTAGCCGCATTTGCTTTAGGTGCCCCTTCTTGATTACCGGTAGAGATGGCAATAGGCATTTCCGTCAAAACATCCTTAGTCTTTGAATGATAATACTCGGCACTGAAAGTCAAACGTGAATTGAGAAAACTAGCGTCAAAACCAATATTTACGGTTTCTTTGGTTTCCCAAACAAGATTGGTATTCACTAATTTTACTTGAGTGGCTCCAGGTACAATAGCTCCACCAAATACCGTCACAATGCTTTGATTAATAGTACCAACATAATCCCAATCACCGATAGAAGCATTACCCAAACGCCCCCAATTTCCCCTGATCTTCAAATCATCAATCCAAGGTACCTTAAAGAAACTTTCCTTAGAAATTCTCCAGGCAGCAGAAACAGAAGGAAAATTACCCCAGCGATTTTCCTTAGCTAAACGAGAAGTACCATCCCGACGGAAAGTAGCTGTCAGATAATATTTGTCATCATAAATATAATTAACACGTCCCAAATAAGAGATCATGGCATTCTCACTAATACTATTAGTATTCTGTTGGTTACTTTGTCCAGCATTTAACACTGTCAGATAATCACCATTACCTAACATAGGAAAATTAAGACGGGAAGCCCATAACCCCTCCCACTCATGATGTTGGTAAGTAGTACCTAATACTGCATCGACATGATGTTTTCCAAAATCCTTGTTAAAATTCAACGTGTGCTCAATCAGCATATTATAAGTATTATCACGTGCTTTCTGGCTCTCCGGATCACGATGTTCCTGATTTTGTTGCCAATTACCTTCACCACGAAACCATGAATTTTCATAGAAATACAAGTCAACGCCCCCATTGAACTTATAAGAAAGAAACTCGAAAGGTTTGAACTCCAACCACAATGAACCATTCAGACGATTTTGTCTCATATGGCGTTTTTCCAAATTTTCACGTGCAATGGGATTTACACCGAAAGTATTATATTTAGCCGCATCTCCATATCCATAACCACCTGGATTATTCTCATCATAAACCGGAATAGTAGGCATCATACGTAAAAAGTCATTATAAGTATTTGTCTGGTTCGGATCTGTATTAGTTAATGAGTAGGCCAAGTTCTCACCGAATGAAAACCAACCTTTTTTCCCCTGTGTGTTAACACGGAAACTATAACGATCAAACGTATTTCCATAAGATACACCATCATTATTATAGTAACCAGCTGAAACAAAATAACTACCCGAATCTCCACCACCGGATAAAGATACATTATAATCCTGTACCAAAGCTGTCTTCAATACCTCATCCTGCCAATTGGTATCATATTCGGAATGCTTCTGAGTTGTTGTTATGGAGCTATACCATCTTTTATCGCTTCTTTATAAGCTATATCATTATATTTAATGTACTCTGCCGCATTCATCAAATCAAACTTCGGACTCCATTCCAATGTTTCTTTCACACTCACATTCACCTTCATAGGACCACTCACCCCTTTCTTAGTAGTAACAATAATCACCCCATTAGCAGCACGAGAACCATATATAGCGGCAGCGGAAGCATCTTTCAAGATCTGAATAGATTCAACGTCAGCCGGATTAAAGTCAACTCCCGGATCAGTTATCATCCCATCGACCACCCACAACGGAGCATTATTACTTAATGAACCCACACCACGAATTTGAATAGAAGCATCCTCACCTGCTCTACCACTACTACGAACGTTTACACCTGTAGCAAGCCCCTGCATCTGACTGACAAGTGTTCCAGCTGAGCTTTTTTTCATCTCTTTGGTATCAACTACTGCTACTGCACCCGTCAGATCAGATTTCTTCACAGTCTGATAACCAATTATAACCACCTCTTCCAAAGCCTTGGAATCATCCTTCATTATCACGTGCAAAGGTTTTCCCTTGTAAACAATCTCTTGGAGGGTCATCCCTATATATGAGAAAACCAATGTTTGTCCATTTTCTCCAGTAAGAGTAAACTTACCATCCAAATCAGTAGTAGTACCGGTAGAAGTACCCTTAATAACCACATTCACACCAATTAAAGGCAGGTTGTCTGTGTCTACTACGGTTCCGGTCATTGTTACGTTCTGCGCATAAGCAGTCATCGTAAAAATAGTCAGAAAGAAGACTAATAATTTTTTTAATCATTTTTTATAGAATTAGATTTGTAAAATTGTGCGGAGATTTCAGTTCCGCTTTTTAATTAATCACAAGTATGTATCATAAATATACATACAACAGATAGAATTTGAAGGTCACATTCTTGTTATGTCATAGGCATTTCTTTTTTCACAGTATTACATGAATCATATTCTCAACTTTTTGTGATGCAAATGTATTCCAAACTCCCCGGATGTGCTAGAACTATTCAACCAATTAATAGAATAATACATTCAAAAATCGCCCTCAGAATAGTTCCTGAGGGCGATTAGTTCTATTATTCTATTTCATGCGCCGAAAAAAATCATTTCACAAAATCTTTTGGTAAAATACCAAATTGCTTCTGAAAACATTTAGTAAAATAAGAAGGAGTATTGAAGCCAACCATATAACATACTTCATTTACCTTACATTCTCCTTCCCTTAATAATTGAGCAGCTTTTTTCAATCTCTCTAAACGGATATAGTCATTAGGGGTCATGTCCAACACTCCTTTTATTTTGCGGTTCAAACTGGAACGGCTCATATTAAGCAAACTCGCCATATCGTCCAGACAGAAGTCCGGATTTTGCATATTGGCAACAATCACTTCATTCAAGGTTTTCAAAAAAGTTTCATCCGCTTTCGTCATAGCCATAGAATTGGTCTGTATAAACGGTGAATGTGCAAAAGCCGCATGCAGCTTTTCATGATTACTTAATAAATTGCAACAGACACTTCAAATACTCCACAGAAAACGGCTTTTCAATATAAGCATCCGCTCCAGATTTCAAACCATCTATTTTTGATTGTAAAGTGGTCTTAGCCGTCAACAGTACAATAGGAATATGACTGTAATCCAAGTCTGATTTTATACGGTCACATAATTCCAACCCATCCATTTCGGGCATCATTATATCCGATACTATTAAGTTCACTGTATGCCCCTCCAACACCTTTAAGGCCTCCACTCCGTTAGTTGCAGTCAATATTTGATAAACAGGTGACAATTGTCTGACAACAAAAGCCAACATTTCAACATTATCCTCCACAATCAATACAGTGTAACGCGGCTTCTGTTGCAAATTGTCTCGGATCCTCTTCTTTCGGATCCTCTTTCAACTTAACCTCACTCTTCGAAATGGCAATAGTATGTTCATGCTTTACTGGCAATGAAAGAATAAAACAATTCTGCTTTTGTGAATCATCCATAATTAAGTTCCCTTCATGCAACTCAGCTAAAGATCTTGCCAATGCCAAACCAATTCCCGTACCCGAAACCTTACGGGAAAATCCGTCCTTATACTGTATGAAAGGCTTAAAAATCTCTTCACGCATTTCCATAGGAATTACATTGCCATCGTTACAGACAGACAAGAACCAACAAGTATCCTCCATCCACAACCGGACATGAATATAAGTTTCAGAATATTTAATGGCATTAGTAAACAGATTACTAATTATCTTAGTCAACGCCTCACGATCTATCGACGCATAGATAGATTCCGAACATTCAATAACAAATTCCAATTTCTTTTGCCGTGCCAATGGAGTAAACCGCATATAAATCTGCTGTAATATATCCGAAATATTACACTCTACAAAATTCAGTTGAAACCCACGTGTTTCAGTCTTTCTGAAATCAAGTAACTGATTAACCAAATCCAGTAAACGGGTAGTATTCAGATTCATTATTTCCAAATCATCACGGATATCTGCAGATACATTCGGAGAAACAAGCACATTTTCAAGCGGACTTTTGATTAATGTCAAAGGAGTACGAATCTCATGCGCCACATTCGTAAAGAAATCTATTTTTGCAGTATAGAGTTCGCGTTCCTTTTCCCGTTCGAATTTCTCCATGGCCTGTTGGTGTTTCTGCTTATTCCTTTTCCGGAAATAATAAATGATACCTACCACAGACAGAATTCCTAATAGCAAATAAATAAAATAGGCCCACCCTGATAAATAAAACGGAGGTAAAATATGAATCTTCAATATACGCTCTTTTTCATTCCATTTTCCGTCACTATTCGATCCTCTTAAATGGAAAATATAAGTTCCATATGGTAAATTGGAATAATTGATTACCGAATTCCGCCCTACATTATACCACTCTTTATCAAATCCTTCCATTTTATAAACCAATTGATTCATTTCCGGTGCCTGATAACCTAATGCCGCCGCATGCAATGAAAAAAGAATTTTGATCAGATTCTAACTCGACCTCATCAGAAAAAGACGATGCTTTCTTTCAATGGAGAATCCTTACTGCCGATCTGCATTCGTTTATTGAATAAGAAGAAATCTGTAATGACAACTGGTGGAACAAAAGTATTTTCTACAAAAGTAGATGGATCAAAAGTGATAAAACCATTTATACTACCTAAATAGATACGTCCCATCTTATCTTTATACCCAGACTGATAATTAAACTGGTTACTTAGCAATCCGTTTGCTGTAGTATAAACTCGTTTATCATCTGTTTCCGGATTGAAACAAACCAAACCATTATTAGTTGTCAACCATAAATTCCCCCGATTATCCTCTACCATCCGATAAATGATATTACTAGGAAAACCTTTCGACATATCAAAACGAGTAAAGCTTTCATTTTCCGGATTAAAACGGCAAAAACCCGCCCCTTGTGTCATAAACCATAACCGCTTACGACTATCTTCACAAATACTGATTACTTTATCATAAGGTAATGAAGTGGAATCGTTCTTGTGAAAAATAAAATTCTTCCATTCTTTCTTATTCACATCATAACGAAAAACACCGTTAGAATAAGTTGCCAGCCACAAATTCCCATTAAAATCCTCCAATATTTTATAAACAAACATATTAGCTAGTTCCGGCATCCTAGTAAAGTCATCTGTATCACGATTATATCGCAGCAATCCAGATGTAGTGCCAATCCATAAGTCACCAGATGTAGTTTTACAAATAGAGAATACATTATTGGCATCCAAAGAATTTGGGCTTATACCTTTTTGATAGTGTCTTACTTGCTTCGTAAGCAAATCAATACGGCTTAAACCTCCGGAAAAAGTGCCTACCCACAAATCATCACCGTCCAAACATAAACCATGAACATTTTGATAAATAGAAGGATGTGAGAATTTTTCAATCTTTCCACTTTCCGGATAAAAATGAAATAATCCCTTATCTTCAGTACCAATCCAAACAGTACCATCATTACTTTCACAGAATTCACGTACCCTACGCCCAAAATTTTTAATATCATCACGAGGGTAGAATTTTTCAAAATAAGTCCATTGACGCGGATAGTAATTGACCCCGCCAAAATAAGATCCGATCCACATTCCTCCCTCATTATCACGGCATATAGAATAAATAGCATTATCGGCTAAAGCATAAGAATCATTCCCGTTTGAAACAGTGAGATGAGCTATTTCACCTTTTTCCAAATCATAAATATATAGCCCCGACTCCGTACCTACCCATAATTCCTTATCCGATTTAAAGCCTAAATCACGCACATAATAATTCAACAAACGCCTTACCCGCCCTGTTGTCAGATTAATTTCAGTCAAACCATTAGAAGAACCGATATACCAACAATTATGGGGACCCATAATCCAAGTATTAATGATATCATCTTTAAAAGGCTCTTTTCCTTCAGAATCCTGAAAGGGAAACAATGTCTTAAAATTATCTTTTGTATAATATAGGTTGTCGTCATATAAACTGACCCAACATAGTTTTTCCTCAAACCAAAAACGCGTAACATTGGCCAATTGGTTCTTACGCTTATCTCTATGCAGACAATTAATTAACCGATCTTGCACACGATCAAAATGAAACAATCCTTGATAATCCACGGAAATCCATATATCACTATCTTCATCACTTTCAATACGAGTCACAGCACGACTAATCATATCACCTGTGTCACTAACTCTATCAAATACTGTAAAGTCTTCTAATAAAGGATTATACACATAAAACGCCTGCATCTGTTCCAACCCAAATATTTCCTTCTTTATCCTCATGAAGTGCAGTGATAAAATTATTTCCTAAAGCAGAATTCTCTTTTTTGAAAATACGAAAACTCAGGCCATCAAAACGATTCAAACCATCTTTTGTTCCAAACCACATGAAACCTTGTTTATCTTGCAAAATAGCGTTCACCGTGTTTTGCGAGAGTCCGTCTTGAATATCCAATGTTTTGAAATAATATCGGATATTACTTTGAGAGTAAAGAGTAAATGCATATAAAAAAAGAAGTCCTATTATGAATATTCTTTTCATAGTATATCAATTTAGTTTAGAGAGTACAAAATTAAAGATTAAATTCTCCATATCAATAATTATCCGGAAAAAGTCCCAAAAGAACCAGTGTTTGCCCTCACCGCTTCTTTCAGGACTCTTCCTCTCTGAATCTTATTTATCCCAAATGTTATATTCCACAATTCCTTCTACCTTAACATACATTATTTATGTACCGAAAACTTGTAAATACAATGACTTTGATATTTTTCTCCTGGTCTCACTACTGCCGTAGGCCAGTCTGCCTTATTAGGTGTATCGGGATATTTTTGCGTTTCCAAGCACACAGAGGCCCGAAAATTATATATTGTATTTTTTTTTACCCGTCAATGTCCCATCTAGAAAATTACCACAATAAACCTGAATACCCGGCTCGTCAGTATAAACATTGAGTACAATCCCCGTAACAGGTGACTCCAATGTGGCACAAACTTGATGAATATCCCCCTTAGTATTCAATACCCAATTATGATCAATGCCATTCCCATATCTTAATTGTTCAAAATCTTGATTAATACGAGTTCCAATGACAGCAGGAAGTCTGAAATCCATAGGAGTACCCTCAACCGGAACAATTTCTCCAGTCGTCATAAAAGTACTGTCAACAGGAGTATAATAATCCGCGTTCAAAGTCAATAAATAATCAGAATTATCTTTTGACGGATCTCCATCTAAATTAAAATAAGAATGATTGGTCATGTTTACAACAGTCGGTTTATCCGTTTCTGCTTCATACTGAATATCAATAGCATTATCGTCCGTCAATTTCATTATAATAGTACAATTCAAATTTCCAGGAAAACCCTCTTCACCATTTTTAGACAAGTAAGTCAGTTTCACCTCTCTGTCACTCACTTGAATACCTCTATAAATACGATATTGAAATCCTTGAGGACCTCCATGCAAACAATGTCCGTAATTGTTTCGAGGCAATTGGTATACTATCCCATCCAATGAAAAACGTCCCTGATTTATACGGTTGGCATAACGCCTATACTTGCTCCAAAATCCGACGGATATTTGATATAGTCCTGTATGGAATCAAAACCCAATACTACATCCCTCATTATTCCATCTTTATCAGGAACCATAACAGAAACAATACGACCACCATAGTTAGTGATACAAACTTCCATCTTATTTTTATTCTTCAATACAAACAGATCAGTTTTCTCACCATTTATCTCCGTTTGAAAACGACTTTTACTTAAACCGGATTCAGTCAAGACCTCATCATTTTTATAAGAAGTACATGCAGTCATAAGGACTGCACATACCCAAAAGAACAGCTTATTCATATTCCTTACTTTAATGATTTACAGATACGTGCGTTGGCTTCTCTCACTCGTTTTTCATCTACTTTAATCACCTTACGATCATAAGTCATCAGTCCGTTCACTTCCACCTCCACATCCGTAGTCTGAGTATAAACAGCCGCCGAGAATCCCCTGGTTATCAGGTCATAAAGCATATCTGTATATTTTATATACTCATCAGTTACTTCTTTGGAAGAATTAAACTGTATATATCCCCAGTTACGATCCGGTTCCCAGATATGATTTTTCACTACCCAACCGATACCACCGTACTCTCCCAAAACATTCGCTCGCTGGGCATCATACAGATACATTTCGGGAGCAGGATAATTATGCAAGTCAAGCATATCGCCACAAGTATAATGGTTACCTCCACTTGCAGGATTTACCAGACGGGTCGGATCATATTCTTTAGTCCATTCTGCAATTTCCGGAGTCTTGAATTGCCCCCATGCCTCATTGAACGGAACCCATGTTCCGATACATGGATAAGAATACAAGCAATCCATAATTTCTTTCCATTCTTTACGGTTAACAAGCCTCAGAAACCGCCGAACGCTTTTTTTCCGTACCTTCAAAATATTTGCGGTTCTGCCACTCCGGATTACGATCACCGCTAGGCATATCCTGCCACACAATAATTCCCAATTGATCACAATGAGTATACCAACGGGCCGGTTCCACTTTAATATGTTTACGTATCATATTGAATCCTAAGTCTTTAGTCTTTGTATATCATATACTAAAGCCTTCATCAGTGGGAGCGGTATACAATCCATCAGCCAACCATCCTGATGCCAATGGTCCGAACTCC
>ENA-OQAN01000681-OQAN01000681.1-human-gut-metagenome-genome-assembly--contig:-NODE-681-length-17040-cov-2.559865_pt1 | contig 17040 bp, 24 predicted proteins | sample MGYA00242735_ERZ504527 | MGnify/ENA primary metagenome ERZ504527 (study PRJEB26092, sample SAMD00036230) | human gut metagenome | host: Homo sapiens | study: EMG produced TPA metagenomics assembly of... | reverse complement strand
AGAGATAAAAGAAGGGAGATTTCTATGAGCTGTGGAGCTATGAAAAAAAAGTGGAGCGGATTTGAGAAAAGCAATTATGGCTGCAAAGGGTATGACTTCCAGTGAAGGCTTGAGAGGTATTGAATATCAGTTGTTAAATGCTTTAGCTGTAAGAAACGTAAATAAATTTATGGATGTTGTAATGCGTTTGTATAGTGCATATGGTTCCAAGAGAAATGAGGATGGACATGAACTTTTGATACCGACTGGATTTGTTCAGATGTTAAATGACAAACAGAAATTTACAGAATATGGATATGCGTTTGTAATGGGATTAGTAGGATCTTACGAGCCTAAGAAGGAGGAAGCATGATTATGAAAAGAGAAGGTTTAACATTTACAGTAATTTTTCTGGCAGAAAGTGCGAACTATGGGGAAGGAATTGGAAATATTTCATCACTGAAAAAAATGACCAGAGGAAACTATGAAGAGTATTCTTATATTTCCAGACAGGCACTGAGATACAACATGGTGCAGCAAGCAAAATGGGATACTACGCCTGTAGATGGAAAAAGTGGAGTAGTACAGTTTGCTCCCTCTGCAACAATTGAAGATTACCCGGAGATTGATCTGTTTGGATATATGAAAACAACATCCAAAGGAGAAGACCAGAATGGTGGAGCTTCTACAAGAAGTGCAGTTGCCAGACTCAGTAATGCTATTGCGCTGGAACCATTTCAGGGAAATCTTGAATTTTTGACAAATATGGGGCTTGCTTTGAGAGGAAATCTGTCGAATGGAATTGCTCAGAGTGAGATACATCGTTCTTATTATTCTTATACTATGTCTATAGATCTGGACAGAGTAGGTGTAGATGGTGAAATTAATATTGCAGAAGAGGATAAAGCGGAAAGAGTGAAAGTTCTCCTGGACTCTGTTCATTATTTGTACAGAGATATTAAAGGAAGAAGAGAAAATCTCAGTCCATTATTTATAATTGGAGGCAGATACAGCAGAAAAAATCCATTTTTTGAGAACAGAGTAAAAGTAGATGCAAATAAGATTAATGTAAGTACACTGCAGGAATTACTTGAGGATGATAATATCAGAAATTATACGTATGCAGGTGTTATAGCGGGTATTTTTGATAATGAAGATAAATTAAAAGATGTATTAAAAGCAGAATCAGTAGGTGCAGTATTTAATCATCTGAAAGAGGAAGTGGAGCAGTATTATGGAGAGGGCAATCAGGATTAAATGTTTCCAGAATCTTGTAAATTATAGAAAACCCGGTAGCTTTATTATTAAAGAGACATTTCCTCTTCCGCCATATTCTACAGTTCTTGGGATGATCCATGCAGCTTGTGGTTATACAGAATTTCATCCAATGAAACTCTGCATACAAGGAACAAACAGTGGGACGGTATCAGAACTTTATACAAGATATTCATTTTCAGCAGGTACGAAATATGAAGAAGGACGACATCAGATCTGTGTTGAAGATGGAGAAAAATATGGAATTTTCAGAGGAATTGCCAATGTTGAACTGGTCTGTGACAATGATATGGTGATACATGTAATTCCAGAAGAGGAAGATTTTGAGAAAGTATATAATTCACTGAAATATCCGCCAAGATATTTATCACTTGGACGATATGAAGATCTGCTGGATATTGAGCGGGTGGATATTGTGAATATTCATCAGGAAGATGAAGTGGCAATAAAGAGAGATATGTATATACCGGTGAGTTACGGAAGTGAGTTGGGGGCCAGACGCGGAACAATATATAATCTTACAAAAGAATATGAAATTACAAAACAGGGGTTGCGCCGCTGGAAAAAAGAAAATGGAAGAGTAAAGGCTTATTATTGTTCTGAAGGAGTAGTAATAGACGAAGGAGCGTATGTGGATGATTTTGAGAAAGATGCAGCGCTGATATTTTGCTGATTAACAAATAAGAAAGTTATCAGCAATGAGATTGGTTTGGAAATGCGGTGGATTATGGATAGGTTTACAAGGAGGCAGGACAAATATCCTGCTCCGGAAGGAGAAAGCTATGGAGTATTATGCAAAATCCAGACAAAAGATCTTGACTCAGGGAGAGATAGATAAAGTCAAAAATGAACTGGAAGATCTTATAATGAATCTTGAAGGTGAATTTACAGAAACAGATCTTAAAATTATCAGAAATAATATATCCCATTTGCAGGATACAGAAGAAGAGGAACAGAAAACGTTAAATGAACATCAGAATGACATTGTAAAATGTGCAGAGTTGTTTTTTGAGGAATATGGCGAATATTTTACAGAAAAAGAAAAATGTTTGGTTATAGAAGCTTGTAGAATGCATGATTGGGGAAAAGCGAATCTGATCTTTCAGGGGTTAGTAAATTCAGCTCAGGTTAAAGAACAATATTCTGATATAGAACGGATTACACAGATTCCGCATGGATTTTTAAGCGCAGTTACCATATCAAGAAATGAATTCAAAAAATTATCGGAATTGTTTTCAGAAGCAGATTTCAGACCATTTATTACAGCGGTATATCATCATCACGATAGAGAAGACATTTATGAGGGAGCTGAAATCCAGGAATATGCAGCAAAATACTATGCAGAACAGATAAGCAAATATTTAAAAAAGGATATCAAAAAATTATATTGTAGTAACCAGAATAAATTGTTGTATCGCAATAATTCTTATGCCTGTGAAACTCCAATTGAACCTAAGATGTGGGAAGAGTATCTTTTGATCAAGGGCTTGCTTAATAAATTTGATTACACAGTAAGTGCAGGGTATGAGAGGCAGAAATTGCGCCAGATTTGCGAGAGAAAAAACTGAAAAAAATTATAGAAGTTTATCTTCAGAATAAAGAATTGCGGCCTGCACAGAAATTTATGATGGAACACAGAAATGAAAATTTGGTTGTTGTAGCACCTACAGGTTCTGGTAAAACAGAAGCAGCATTGTTATGGCTTAATGGAGAAAAAGGATTTTATACTCTTCCATTGAAGGTATCTTCTAATGCGATTTATTCTCGTATTAAAAATAATTATTCTTATGAGAATGTTGCGTTGTTACATTCTGACAGTATGGCAATGTACTTAAAAGAGTATAAAGAAAATGATTTAGACATTAATGAAAAATATGATCGTGCAAGAATGCTTGCACAGCCATTAACCGTTTGTACGGTTGATCAGCTTTTTAAATTTGTTTATAAAGCATTAGGAACAGAAATTTTTGCAGCAACTTTGAAGTATTCTAAATTAATTTTGGATGAAATTCAATCATATGAACCGGCAGTTATTGCGATTATTATATATGGATTAAAGACAATCCAGGAAATGGGAGGGCGTTTTGCAATTATCACGGCAACATTTCCGCCAGTTCTTAAGCATTTTATGGAAGAAAATGGTTTGATAGAAAATAAACAGTATATTTTTAAGGATTTTACAGGAGAAGAATACTTAACAAATCAGGTTGTGCGACATAAGATTCGGATTAGAAAATCAGAAATGGATATTGATGAAATATTAGAGCAGGGCAGAAATAAAAAGATTTTGGTTATCTGTAATACAGTTTCCCGAGCACAAAAGATTTATAAAGAAATGCAGGAAAAATCAGAAAATGTTTATTTGTTGCATTCGCGTTATATAAGAAAAGACAGAGCTTTTCTGGAAAAACAGATTATGGATTTTGCGGAATCAGAAGAAGCTGGCATATGGATAACAACGCAGATTGTGGAAGCGAGTCTGGATATAGATTTTGATGTACTTCATACGGAGATGTGTACAGCAGATAGTCTTTTACAGAGAATGGGGCGTTGTAACAGAAAAGGAAGATATTTTCCGGAAGAAGCAAATGTTATCATATATGATAATAGAAATGGCGTTGGAAAAAATGGCATTTATGATTCGGTTATGTATGATCGTTCGCTTAAATTGCTTGCTCAGTATGAAAATTTAGAGTTTGTAGAAAGCATGAAAACGATATATATGAATCAGGTTTATGATTCAGACGAAATAAAGGGAACAGGCTATTATGAAGAAATTGAGAAATGTCTGAACAAACTTTCGGAGATTCATCCTGTAGATTATAAACTGAAGGATGCTGAAATAAGGAAAATCAATAGTGTAACAGTTGTACCGGAAGAGATTTATCAAGAAAAAATGGATTTATTTGAATGTGGAACAGATTTTCTGAGAAAATCCAATGTGAGTAAAGAAACTAAAAGTCTTATAAGATCTAAGTTGGAGGATATGACATTAAATTTAAGTATTTACAGGAATAAATATCCGGAAAATGTAGATAGAGTTTCTGTTGGTTTTAAAAATTGCAAAAAAGTTACAGATATTCATCGTACAGAATATAAATATGAATTTGATCCTAAAACAGGAAAAGGTCAGGGATTGTTGACATCTGAGATTCTTGAGCAGTGTGGATATTTTATGTAGGAGAAAATGTGTGGATGAGAGAATCACTGGTGTGATGATTTATTATTATTTCGTCTGTAAGCGGAAATTATGGTATTTTTGTCATGATATTCGGATGGAAACGGAGAATGAAGATGTAATGCTTGGTAAGATTCTGGATGAGAGCAGTTATAAGAAAAAGGATAAACATGTAAATATCGATGATATTATAAATATTGATTTTATTAGTGAGCATAAGGAACTGCATGAGATTAAGAAGAGTAAGGCGGTGGAAGATGCTGGAATCTGGCAGGTGAAGTATTATCTTATTATTGCAGAAACGAGGGTGAGTGGACTTAAAGGAAGATTGATTATCCGTTGCTGAAGAAGTCGATAATTGTTGAAGTGTCGGAAAAAGATGTGGAAATTCTGGAACGGATTATTACTGAGATTACAAATATTAAACATCAGGAGATTATGTCGGTTTCTGGTAATAGTAAATTATGCAAAAAATGTGCTTATTATGATTTATGTACTATATAAACTTTGGATTTGTATCGGGGGAAAAGCATGAAGCAAAGTTTTTACGTTTATAATAACGGGGATTTGAAACGGAAAGATAATACGCTTCAGTTTACAAATTATGATGGTGAAAAGAGGGATATTCCTATTGAGCGGATTTCAGATATTTATGTTATGTCTGAGATGTCGTTTAATACGAAGTTTATTGATTACATATCTCAGTATGGGATTCCGATGCATTTTTTCAATTATTATAATTTTTATATGGGAAGTTATTATCCGAGAGAAAGTCTGCTAGCGGGCCAGCTGTTGGTGAAGCAGGTCAACTATTATACAGATTATGAGAAAAGGCTGGTTCTTGCAAGAAAATTTATAGAGGCGGCAGCAGATAGTATTTATCGGAATCTTCGGTATTATAATGGTCGGGGAAAAGATGTGTCGGAATATCTCAGAGATGTGGATTCTCTTCGTAAACAGCTAAGTAGTGTGACAACGATTGAAGAACTGATGGGAATTGAGGGGAACATCAGGAGAAGATATTATGCTGCGTGGAATGTGATTGTTAATCAGGAGATTCAGTTTGAAAAGCGTGTAATGCATCCACCAGATAACATGATCAATTCTTTGATTTCTTTTGTAAATACATTAATTTATACGAAGTGCTTGGCGAGATTTATCATACACAGTTGAATCCTACGATCAGTTATCTGCATGAACCTGGAGCAAGACGATTTTCATTGAGTCTGGATATTGCGGAAGTGTTTAAACCATTGATTGGTGACAGATTGATTTTCTCGTTGTTGAATCGAAATCAGATTACAGAGGATAGTTTTACGAAGGAACTAAATTTTCTTCATTTGAAAAAAGATGCTTCTAAACTGATTGTATCTGAACTTGAAAAGAATCTTAAAAAGACTGTGATGCACAAGAATTTGGGAAGGCAGGTTTCTTATCAGTATTTACTTCGGTTGGAGTGCTATAAGTTGATAAAGCATCTGCTTGGTGAAAAAGAATATGAAGGGTTCAGAATATGGTGGTGAATTATGTATGTAGTTTTGGTTTATGATGTGAGTCAGCAGGAAAATGGTTCGAAGCGTTGGTCGAGGATTTTTAAGATTTGTAAAAGGTATTTAACGCATATCAGAATTCTGTTTTTGAAGGTGAAATTTCTAAGGCTCAGTTGGCAAAGTTACAACAGGAACTTAAGTTCTGTATAGATAAAGAATTGGATTCTGTGATTATTTTTAAATCAAGGCAGGAAAAATGGTTGGATAAGGAATTCTGGGGACGGAAAGATGATGCAACCAGTTTTATTTTGTAATTGTCAACCTACGATACGGGAAAAATCCCGGGAGGTTGACAAAGCCTTTATTTATAAGGAAAATGGAAGTTTTATAGAGTGTTATAATATCTATTTTGTGTATAAAATAATTGTAAATGACAAGGTCGACAGAAAATGGTAAAATAAACGATGTATTATAGGCGAATGTGGAGCACGGGTATTAATAGAAACATTGTGGAATGTAAAGTCGGATATGGCAGAGTTGATGGCTGGTGAAGAAGCCGTATTAATAGAAACATTGTGGAATGTAAAGGTTGACAGCGACGGCAACTATACAGAGTTCCCTGAGTATTAATAGAAACATTGTGGAATGTAAAGTTGTATCCTGCGAAACTAATCCGCTTGAATCTTTAGTATTAATAGAAACATTGTGGAATGTAAAGTTGCAAGTGCGGCCGCCGCGAATGGCAGCATTGCGTATTAATAGAAACATTGTGGAATGTAAAGAGACATCCGCCCTCCCAGGACCATGGCGAAATGAGTATTAATAGAAACATTGTGGAATGTAAAGGTTTCAGCAACTTATCAATTTCTTTGAGTTCTGTCTGTATTAATAGAAACATTGTGGAATGTAAAGAAAAAGTATAATGAATAATCATAAAGCGTCTATCGTATTAATAGAAACATTGTGGAATGTAAAGAGAGGACAGGTTATTGCAACTCCTGTTGAGAACATCGTATTAATAGAAACATTGTGGAATGTAAAGTAGTTTCTCTCAGTGACTTCATGGATCCGTCTTCGGTATTAATAGAAACATTGTGGAATGTAAAGAAGAGAGACGTATACATCTGTATGGACGCATCACTGTATTAATAGAAACATTGTGGAATGTAAAGTCCTGTGTCCGGCGGTTTAATCCACGCGAGCAGTCGTATTAATAGAAACATTGTGGAATGTAAAGGAGGATGCGGATTCTTTAATGATTTACGACGCAGCGGTATTAATAGAAACATTGTGGAATGTAAAGGTGTATCAGTCAACAGCAGAATTCGGAAACCTGGTACGTATTAATAGAAACATTGTGGAATGTAAAGTGGCATCTGGTTACACAAAACTGGAATCAGACTCAGTATTAATAGAAACATTGTGGAATGTAAAGGCGTATGCAAATCGCATTTATAAGCGTTACGGTCTTGGTATTAATAGAAACATTGTGGAATGTAAAGAATTTACGAGCCCGAGAAAACTGACGAAGAGCAGAGTATTAATAGAAACATTGTGGAATGTAAAGCTGCTAAAAAAAGAAGGAGAAAAAATCCGGAAGATTGTATTAATAGAAACATTATGGAGTGTCAAAGATTAAGAACAATTTTTTACATAGGCATTCCCCCCCCCCTTAATGTTAACCCCACGTTAAATCTTCATTCAACCTTCGCAAAGTCCATTGTATTCCAATTTTTCCATCCCGATAATATACGCAGATAAAGCAGTTTCAGGAGTTGATGAGATCTGAATCTGAAGAAGCTGGCTGGCAGATCAGAGTTCGTGTAAGGGAAGAGAGATGGATAGCAGTATGGACAAAGTTCTGACGGTGATCGTACCTGTCTACAATATGGAAAAATATATCCGGTAGTGTCTGGAATCTCTGGTGATCGGGGAGGCGCTGGACCGGATCGAGGTGCTGGTGGTGTTGGATGGCTCCAAGGATGGTTCTGCGGAGATCGCGTATGAGTTTGTGGAGCAGTATCCGGATACCTTCCGGATCATTTATAAGGCGAATGGTGGTCATGGTTCAGCAATCAACACAGGTCTTATGATGGCGTCCGGTGAGTATGTGAAGATCCTGGACAGTGATGACTGGGTAGAAAGGGATGCTTTCTGCAGGCTGGTGGACTGCCTTGAAACGGAAGGGACGGAGCCTGCCAGACAGGCGGGGCGGAAGATCGATGAAAACTGCTACTACGTTGATGTAGAATTTGTCATGTATCCCATCACTGAGGTAGAGCCGAGTCTGTCAGGCACAGGAAGCATAAAACAGGGGATCCAGAAATCCCGGATCGTATTGTACAGCTTTTACAGCGATTTCAGCACTTTAACAAGCCGTGAATTATCCTCCGGCATCATAATACAGAATCGTACAAATTCCCCGTCCAGGCACTGGAAGGAAGAACAGTCACGGATCATCATGCCTTGTCTGATGCAGGCTTCAAATACGTCATAGGAGGTCAGTCCGTTTTTCAGGATCCGGAGCAGGATAAAGTTTGCATAGGCGGGATAGATTTTGTAGGTGTCTGTATCCCTCAGTTCTCGGATCATCCGGTCGCGTTCGGAAAGGATCAGATTTCTGGTTTCTTTAATATAATCTTCATCCTGCAGCATGATCTCTCCTGCAAAGGCACCAAGCTGTTAAGTGACCATGGTGTCTGTTTTTCGCGCATTTTTGCAAGAAAGTCCATATTTCCGGTGATGCCGTAGCCCAGGCGCATTCCGGGAGCAGCAAAGAATTTGGATACGCCGCGGAGTACCATGAGATTGGTGAATTCCCGTGTCAGCGGAACTGCGGTGATGGCGTTGATATCCGGGGCAAATTCCACATAGGTTTCGTCGATCATCACGAAGATATTTTTTTCTGCACAGAAACCGATAAGTCTGCGAAGCTCTTCCTGGGTGATGGCAGAGGAGGTCGGATTGTTGGGGTTGCAGAGGATGAGAAAATCATAGCCCTGCTCCAGCTTTCGGCAGAGATCCGGAATGTCCGGCTCGAAATCATTGCTTTCCTGAAGGTGGTAGTATTCCTGGGTACTTCCGGAGAAAGAGAGCTCTCTGGAGTATTCAGAATAGGTAGGCCCAAGGATCAGAGTATGCTTCGGGGCACGCTCCTGGATCAGAAGGGAGATCAATTCGCTGGAGCCGTTTCCCGGAAGGATGAAATCAGCGGGAATATTGCAGTAGCTGGAAATCGTATTCCGAAGGGATGTGTATTCTCTGTCCGGGTAGGAGGAAAGGATATCCACGTGTTCTGCAATGGCTCTGCCGGCTTTTGGGGAAAGTCCCAGAGGATTGACATTTGCACCGAATTTGACGATGTTTTCTTTTTTCAGATTGTAGTAGCTGCAGATCTTTTCTATATCACTTCCGTGAAAAACGGGTTTGGTATCCATTTTTGTCACCTCACATTTTTGTTTTTTTCGTAAAAAATTTATATCCAGTATACACCAGAATCCGGGACAAAAAAGACGGGATAAAAAGTTTCTGTATTTTTCTATATTTTTTTGAACAGGATATTACTGAAAATTGCTTTCTAGAAATGTATGGGAATATTTGATACAATGAGCAGGTAGTGAATGCGGATTGTGAATATCCATGCTGTTTGTCAATGCGGATCGTGAATATCCACATTTTTCCCGGGGCGGGTAAGTTTTCAGGGAGAAACAGCAGGAAAGGAAACAGAAAATATGAATACAGAAGAGAAAAAGATCGCAGTGATCGGAATTGGTGGTGTTGGCGGCTACATAGCCGGGCTGCTGGCGAAGGCGTATCCGCATGTGACGATGGTTGCACGTGGCGCCAAGGCAGAGAGCATCCGGAAAAAAGGCCTGGTGCTCCACAGTGATTATAAGGGTGAGATCGTGGCAAAGCCAGAGCGGGTAGTTCCAATTCAGGATATGGGACAGCAGGATTATATTTTTTATCTGTGTAAAAAATTATTCTCTGGCTGAGGTGTGCGAAAGTATCCGGGACATGGTCACGGATAACACAGTGATCATTCCGGTGATGAATGGTGTGGACCCGGGAGAAAACATCCGCCGTCTGGTTGGTAAGGGAATGGTTGTGGATTCGCTGATCTATACGGTGGCTTTTGCCAATGAGGATTTTTCCATTTCCCAGCAGGATACGTTTACGTGGCTTTGTATTGGAATCAAAGATGCGGATGAACGGCAGCAGAAGAAAGTTGCAGAAGTGGCAGGGATCCTGAAAGGTGCGGATATTGATTATAAGGATCAGGGGGATATCGAGGTGGAGATCTGGAGAAAGTATATCCTCAACTGTGCCTTTAATGTGATGACTGCTTTTTATGATAATACCATCGGGGAGCTCCGCAGAGATCCGGTGAAAGCGCAGCAGTATGAGAAGCTGTATGGGAAGCTGCCAGTGTAGGTCAGGCCAAGGGGGTTGCGCTGACGGATGAGCACATCAATGAGGTGATCCATAAATTCCGCCATGTACATGCAGATAATGCAACCAGCTCCCTGCAGAGAGATTTTCGCATCCGGAGAAAACAGACGGAGCTGGAAACCTTCAGCGGCTATATTGTGAAAGAAGCGAAGAGACTTGGTGTTTCCATTCCGCTTTCCGAAAAAATATATCAGGGACTTATGGAAATAGCAGAAAAATTCTGACCGAAAAGGGTGAGTTTTTCTGGTGGAATCCTGTATGCTCTGGTACAATGGGATATAAAAAATCCTGTATCGCAGGCTGAAAGGTTATCTGTGATATCGGAAGGGAGGAAAAGAGATGAAGAAAGTATTTTTGGCTGTTATTGCAGTGATCGTGGTCCTTGCTGGAGGACTTATGCTCAGTTACAACGGGCTTGCCGGAAGTAAAGAAGCTGTGGAAACAGCAGAGGCTGATGTGGATACCATGCTGCAGAGACGGGCAGATCTGATCCCGAATCTCGTCAGCACGGTAAAAAGCTACACGAAGCATGAGACGGAGGTTGTTGACAGGGTTCTGGCGGCGAGGGACCAGCTGATGAATGCGGATACTGTGGAAGAGAAATCTGAGGCAGATCAGCAGATGGACAGTGCACTTTCCGGTCTGAAGGTTGTGGTGGAAAATTATCCGGAACTGAAAAGCAATACTACTTATGTGGGCCTGATGGATGAACTGTCCGGAAGCGAAAACCGGATTTCTGTAGCGAGAAAAGATTATAATGAGGCTGTGAAAGCTTATAACACAAGGCTTGTGAAATTCCCAGGGAATGTATTTGGTTCCATGCTTGGCTTTGAGAAGGCGTCATATTTTGAGGCCGATGATTCAGCAGCAGATACGCCGGATGTAGGGGATATGCTGGCAGAGTGATAAGATCAGACCATTGTTCTGATGAAATGAAAGAACGGATAGAGGGAGAATATCCTATGAAAAAATGGATCGGACGGATGGCTGTGCTGCTGGCTTTTGTATTGACGCTGTCCGGAAGTACGCTGGCAGCTTTCGGGAAGATCCCGTCTGCCACAAAAGAATTCTATGTTAATGATTATGCAGGGGTTTTCAGCGATACCTGGAAGGAAGAGCTTTGCAAGGCTGGTGAGCAGCTGTATGAGGATACCACAGCGCAGCTGGTTGTCCTTACCGTGGATACCACCGATGGGGAAGACATCAGTGATTATGCAGTGGAAACCGGCCGCAAATGGGGAATTGGTTCAAAGAAGAAAAATAATGGTGTCCTGATCGTCCTTTCGGTTTCGGACCGTAAAGTCTGGGTATCTGTCGGCTACGGTCTTGAGGGAAAGCTGCCTGATTCAAAGATCGGACGACTTCTGGATGAATATGCAGTTCCTTCCTATAAAGACAATCAGTTTGAAAAAGGTACCGTGGAGCTTTATTATGCACTGCTAAATGAGATCCGTGAGGAATACGGCCTGGAGAAGATAACAGCTCCCAGGTATGAGAAGGTGCAGCAGGATGTGGACGACGATGAGGATGAGGGAACTGTCTGGGAGATCGCACTGGGGCTTGTGATGATCGTTTTGCTCATGGTGGCGCATATCTGCTGTGCGTGATGCTGCCTGTATTTCTTATTGTAACTATGGTCCTGGTTCTGAAGGGTCTGATAATGAAATTGTCGGGAAAGGATACCGCAGACTACTGGAAAAAGAATTTCAGCCGTATGAGTGTACTGCACCGGCTCTTTAATTCCCTGTTTCCGCTGAGCTGGATCCTGGGAAGAGGGGGAAAAAGCAGCGGCGGAAGTTCCGGTAATGACGATGACATAGATGATGATTATGACAGCTACGACAGCGGAAGCTCCGGAGACGGAGGAAGCTTCGGCGGTGGCGGTGCAGGCAGGGATTTCTAGTGGTGTCGGCATGAATCGCCGGTTCTCTTGTACAGCACAGGCGGAGCTTTTTAATGCTCTTGACAAAATTTCTCAACTTTGCTACAATGACGAAAATCAATTCCGTGAGGGAGTAATTCGCGTGTAGACGTGGTTTGTCAACATACTGGTGCATGCACCTGGCAAATCTTAAAGAATGAGACTCATGTATATTTTATTTCTGTTACAGAGATAGAGTATACGTGGGTCTTTTTTTTATGGCTCCGGAGCGGATGAATATGCAAAGGAGAAGAAAAATGCTGTTATTTATGAAAGTGCTTTTTACCCAGTTTATTGCGGAAATGGGTGACAAAACACAGCTGATGCTGGTGGCAATGACTTCCAGGTTCAAGCTGAAGGATATTTTGCTTGGAACCGGTGTTGCTGTCCTGGTGCTCAACGGATTGGCAGTGCTTGCAGGAGGTATTATCAGTACCGTGGTCCCTACCTGGCTGATCCGTCTGATCGCAGGTGCAGCGTTCCTGTTTTTTGCGGTGACAACACTGAAGGGTGACGATGATGAGGAAGAGAATGTTAAGGATCGTAAGATCAGATTTGCACCGCTGTCTGTATTCTGCACATTTTTTTGTTGCGGAGCTGGGGGATAAGACACAGCTTACCGCAATTACATTTGGTGCCAATGAGGGACTGAGTTCAGCGGTTGTGGTATGGCTTGCCTGTTCACTGGGACTTTTGCAGCGGATGTGATCGGACTTCTGATTGGATATCTTCTGAAAAGCAAGGCACCGGAGGGAATCCTCAATACAGTTGCATTTGTTATTTTTTCCATCTTTGGAATCCTGACGCTGAGACAGGGATTTGGCCTTCTGCTTGGGGCGGGCTCTTCTATGATCCTTCCGCTTACCGTAGCGGTTACGGTTGTGTTTGTGATCGTCTGTCTTGTGCTTTATAAGCAGGCGAAAAAGAATTAAATTATTATAAGGAGCTTTGCATAGAATAGGGCTCATACCTGAAAAAGCCTCCGCATACACTGTAAAAAAGCGTCTTCGGGGGCTTGGCAGTGAAGGATTATATTGAAGAACGTGCAGTTGAGATCGCAGGATATATTGTTGAAACAAAGGCTACGGTGCGGCAGGCAGCTAAGAAATTCGGGATCAGTAAGAGTACGGTACATATAGAAGTAACAAAATAGAACGGTTCGTTTGGGCAATATATTAAACAAAATCAAGGAGGAACGAACATGAAGGAACTGAAACCAAGAATTACAGAGAATGGCATCGAATATGTGCTTGTCGGGGACTATTACATCCCGGATTTGAAGTTGCCGGAGGAAAACCGACCTATCGGTAAGTACGGACAGATGCATAGGGAGTATCTGAAAGAGCAGTGCTACGGTAGATATTCCAGTTTACTGCTGACCGGAAAACTTTGGAGCTATCTGGAGGATTTGGACGAACAAGCGGAGGAACGGTTTACGTGTATTGTTGATCAGATGAAAGCGGCTGAGGGAGTGACGGAGGAATTGAAGCGGAAAGATGCTATGCTTTGGGTACAACGGTGTAATAATATTAGAAACAGAGCAGAAGAAATTGTACTGAATGAAATGGTTTATATTTAGTATGGAGCAGTCAGCCGAAAGGCTGGCTGTTTTTCTTTTCCTAGCGACAGAAAATGATTGACAATGCTATAAGACTGTGGTAGTCTGAAAACAAGAACAGACTACTGTAGTCTTATAGGAGGCGAAACAAGTGACAGAGGAAAATATCAAACTTTTTGATTCGGAATTAAAGGTAATGGATGTTCTGTGGAAGGATGGTGACGTGCCAGCGAAATATGTTGCAGATACTTTAAACAGAGAAGTCGGCTGGAATAAAAACACAACGTATACATTGATTAAGCGGTGTATCAATAAAGGCGCGATTGAACGAACGGAACCGGGATTTATGTGCCATGCGCTTATAGCAAAAGAACAGGTACAGGATCTGGAAACAGATGAACTTATTGATAAGATATATGATGGATCTGTTGACAAGTTGTTTGCGGCACTTCTTGGCAGAAAAAAACTTTCTATGGAGCAGATTAAGAACCTGAAGCAGATCGTCAGTGAATTGGAATGAGGTGATGTATATGAGCCTGCTGCAAATGAGTTTTCTGGGAACGGTTATTATTTTACTTATTGTGGTATTAAGGGCTGTGCTTATCAACAGATTACCGAAGAAAACATTTTTGATTTTATGGTGGATTGCATTAATACGGTTATTAGTTCCATTTTCCATAAAATCAGTCACAAGTATTTATTCTCTGTTGCAGAGTATTTATTCTGATATAAACCCAGTGAGAACGGCGCAAACGACAACATTTTTACCCATTCATGGGAATATGCCTGAGATAGCAAATGGATTATCAGAGGCTATGGTACAGAGAACAGAATCCATTTCGATTTTGAGTGTAATATGGCTGGCAGGTCTGTTACTTTGTTTTGGATTTTTTGCGGTTTCCTATATAAAATGCTATCGGGAATTTCGATTTTCGCTGCCTGTTGAAAATGATATTTTGGAAGCATGGAAGGAAAAACATCCACTAAAAAGGAGTCTATCCATCCGGCAGACAGAAACCATAGCTGCACCACTTTCTTATGGTGTGATTCGCCCAGTTATTTTAATGCCAAAAAATACAGAATGGAAAAATATTTATCAGCTTCGTTATGTGTTGGAACATGAATATGTGCATATCAGACGGCTTGATATGCTTACAAAGCTGATAATGATTGCTGCAGTATGCATTCATTGGTTTAATCCGCTTGTGTGGGTAATGTATATTCTTTTTAACAGAGATTTGGAATTATCCTGTGACGAAACCGTAGTCCGCAGATTTGGAATGGATATAAAGTCGGTATATGCAACTGCTTTAATATCTATGGAAGAAAAAAAGAGCGGACTGACACCATTATGTAACAGTTTCAGTAAAAATGCGATTGAAGAAAGGATAAGAGCAATTATGAAGATAAAGAAGACATCTAAGTTTGCAGTAATGATAAGTGCAGTATTGGTAATTGGCGTGACAGGTGGATTTGCAACTTCCGCATCATCCTTGGAGAAAAATACAGAGACAGCGCAGGAAAACGGTGAAACAACAGTTGCTTTAAACGAAGTGAATATCCGGGAAGATGAACCACTTTCAAGTTCGGATGTGGAATGGTGGACAGCAGAAGAGTATGCGAAATGGCTGGACGAGGAAAAAGAAGTTCTGCAGTCTATGATTGGTGAAAAAGCTTATACAGGCGGCGACGGATGGTTTGTATGGACACAGGAAAAGTAGATGAGACGATTGCACTTTATGAGGATAATCTTCAAAAAATAAAAGATGGGATGAAGTTGTCGAAATCATCTGATGATGCAGTGGGAATTACAATGGCATATTCTCCGGAAAATATAGAATATGCGAAGCAGGAAGCAGAAACGGTCACCGAAAATAAAGACAGTAATGAAAATGTATTCAGCGAAGAACAGCTTTCTGAATATGCAAAAGCGGGAATAACTTACCAGAAAGAAACAGGATTTCTGATGTATGATGGAAAGACCATTGGATATTTCCGGGATGAGTTTAAGCCGGGTACTTATACAATAAGTTCCAAACGTGGAGGTACGCTTCGAGTTGAAGTGCAAAGGGAAAACTATGGCACCATCACAGACGTAAAGGCAGAACCGTTATCAGATGATTTTTGGTCAGAACCGGCGGCATTGGTTGAAAGTTCCGGCGGAGAAGCTGTAACTGCAGATGAAATGAAAGGATCTGTTTTTGAAGAAGGAGGAAGTGAGAACATAGCGGCTGATGACATGGGCGAATATAGCAGTGAAGAGGGAAAAGGTCTTAATATTGCTGTTCCACAGGAGTATGCTGATTATGGAGTATCCTGTGATGCTCAAGGAAACTGGGTTTATAATGGTAAGATTATAGCAGATTTATATGATGAGGGAAGGGGAATCTTTTCTAACAGCAACGGCACTATGTACATTGAAGTAACGAGAGACAAAAGTGGAAAGATTAGCAGCTTTCAAAAAGTAAGCAAAAATAGAATGCAGGAATTATTTACTGAATTTAATCCGGAAACGGAAACATTTGCGGAATATAATTCAGAGGCGAAGCATTAAGTTAGTGCTAAATGAAACGAGGATGATTAAGTGGGAAAAATATTGCTGGTATCATTCGAGGGAGATGAGGAAGAGTTGGTAAATTCTGTTATTTCCGTGTTAGATTCCGGCAGAGAAAAATTCCTTTTTCAGGAAATACAACTTCAATCGAAAATAAGGCATAAGGGTATAGCGATTGATTTGAAACGGAGGGAAGTTGTTCGTGATAATAGAAAAATAGAATTAACTTACACTGAGTTTGAAATCCTGCAGTTATTAGCACAAAATCCAGGAAGGGTATTTAGTAAGGAGCAGATTTATGATGTAGTCTGGAAAGAAGCCTATTCTGGCGATTACAATATTGTCATGAGTCATATCAGCCATATTCGTGAGAAGATAGAAGATGATCCGGGCAACCCGGTATATATTCAAACCGTCTGGGGTGTAGGATACAAGTTTAATGAGAGGGCAGGCAGCGAGTAAATTCGCTGCCTTTCCTTTACAGGGATGGATTCAGATTTCGCTGAGAGACTGTAATTAATTCTGTGTAAACTCTAAAAGAGCTATATATCCTCTTGGATTGATGTTAAAATAAATATCAATTTAGGAGGATTTTTTTATGGCACGAAGAAGAAAAATGGATCCGGAACGCAA
>ENA-OQAN01000680-OQAN01000680.1-human-gut-metagenome-genome-assembly--contig:-NODE-680-length-17042-cov-5.803902_pt1 | contig 17042 bp, 21 predicted proteins | sample MGYA00242735_ERZ504527 | MGnify/ENA primary metagenome ERZ504527 (study PRJEB26092, sample SAMD00036230) | human gut metagenome | host: Homo sapiens | study: EMG produced TPA metagenomics assembly of... | reverse complement strand
GCGGTAAATCCGACACAATGCTGATGTGGCTCAGAGGTAGAGCACTTCCTTGGTAAGGAAGGGGTCACGGGTTCAATTCCCGTCATCAGCTTTTTTTATTGCTTAAAAATAAAGGGTTTCTTGAACTTCAGTAACTCAAAAGTAATCAGAACAGAAGTTTTGATATACTTCTAAGAACTGTTTGTACTTCAAGAATGACAAGAGATATGTTATACTTACAGTGTTGTCCAACCGATACCCGGCAACGGGAGGAGGTGAAGTCTATATGGAGAATCTTGCTATTTCTTTTCTTGTCTGCCATAAAAAATAAGAAGAAGCCCCCAGTATTCGCGCTACTGAGGGCTTCATTCTTTTTGTCTACATGGACTTGCTATTTCTTTTCGCCTACTGGCATTATAGCATATGCAGATCAGGAAATCAATATGCAAGTGATTCTGAAACATTCTGAAACAAATAAAAAGTTACTGTTCACACACCACTGTCCCGCGAGGTGTTTTGGCATGAATATGCCAAAATCCCGAGACATACAAGCCAAAATTCCATTGCCGCAGGCAATCTGGAATGAATTTTGGCTACGTTACTGTGAACGGAGTGAACAGTAACGTCTGAGAAATATAAGGCCTGTCACTGTTGTGTAAACGGTTGACAGATGGAATTTCCAATGATAATATAAATTCATTCGACATAAAAAATATTCAGTTGTATTTTTTATATATAGATGTGTGATAAAACAGTATAAAATACGACAACAGGAGGGAAAAAGATGGAGAACGAAACAGTTTCCAAAAATTTTATTGAGAATATCATTGATAAAGATTTAGCAGAGGGTGTTTATGACACCGTGCATACGCGTTTCCCGCCGGAACCGAATGGATATCTTCATATCGGTCATGCGAAATCTATTCTTTTAAACTATGGTCTTGCACAGGAATATAACGGCAAGTTCAACATGCGTTTTGATGATACAAACCCGACCAAAGAAAAGAGTGAGTTTGTAGAATCCATCAAGGCAGATATCAAATGGCTTGGTGCAGACTGGGAAGACAGACTGTTTTTTGCATCTGACTATTTCGGACAGATGTATGAAGCTGCTGTAAAGCTGATCCAGAAAGGCAAAGCTATGTATGTGACCTGACAGCAGATCAGATCCGTGAATATCGTGGAACTCTTACAGAGCCGGGTAAAGAAAGTCCATACAGAAACAGAAGTGTAGAAGAGAACCTGCAGCTTTTTGAAGAGATGAAAGAAGGCAAATATGCAGACGGAGAGAAAGTGCTTCGTGCCAAGATCGATATGGCATCTCCGAACATGAATATGCGCGACCCGGTTATCTATCGTGTTGCTCATATGACTCACCACAGAACAGGTGATACATGGTGCATCTATCCAATGTATGATTTCGCCCATCCCATCGAGGATGCGATTGAGGGAATCACACATTCCATCTGTACTCTGGAGTTTGAGGATCACAGACCACTGTATGACTGGGTTGTAAAAGAATTGGAATACCCACAGCCGCCGAAGCAGATTGAGTTTGCAAAACTGTATCTGACAAATGTAGTTACAGGTAAACGTTATATCAAGAAATTGGTAGAGGAAGGCATCGTAGACGGATGGGATGATCCGCGTCTGGTTTCCATCGCAGCACTGCGCCGCCGTGGATTTACACCGGAATCCATCAAAATGTTTGTAGAACTCTGCGGTGTATCCAAAGCAAACAGCTCTGTTGACTATGCAATGCTTGAATACTGCATCCGTGAGGATCTGAAACTGAAACGTCCACGTCTGATGGCTGTTCTTGATCCGATCAAGCTTGTGATCGATAATTATCCGGAAGGCGAAGTAGAATATCTGGAAGCTCCGAACAATATGGAGAATGAAAAACTGGGAACCGTAAAATACCGTTTGGCAGAGAACTCTATATTGAGAGAGAAGACTTCATGGTAGATCCGCCTAAGAAATATAAGAGAATGTTCCCGGGCACAGAGGTTCGTCTTATGAACGCATATTTTGTAACCTGTACAGGATATGAAGCTGATGAAGATGGAACTGTACGTGTTGTACACTGTACTTATGATCCTGCAACAAAGGGTGGCAATGCGCCGGATGGCAGAAAAGTAAAAGGAACCATTCACTGGGTAGAAGCAAGTCAGGCAGGAAAAGCAGAAGTACGTCTCTATGAGAATATCGTAGACGAGGAGAAGGGTGTATACAACAAAGAAGATGGTTCTCTGAATGTAAATCCGAACTCTTTGACAAAAGTTACTGCATATGTAGAACCAGCACTTATGGAAGCAAAAGGCTATGACAGCTTCCAATTCGTAAGAACAGGATTTTTCTGTGCAGATATCCATGATTCTAAAGAGGGTGCACCGGTATTCAACCGTATCGTGTCTCTGAAGAGCTCATTTAAACTTCCGAAAGCATAATGAGACTGAAATAGTAATATAATCAGAATAAAAAGGGAATGTTGCTTCTACGATTGTATAATCGTGAAGTAACATTCCTTTTTGGTTACGTTACTGTGAACGGTAACGTTTATTCTTCAGATTCAGATGCAGCGTCCATAGTCTCTTCAAAATTCTCGGGTTCATCGGCATCTTCTTCCTCTTCTGCATCTTTAATCTCAACTTCAGCAGCTTTATCGGAAGACTTCTCAGAATCGTCTGTATCAGCAGCTTCTTCGTTTTCGGTGTCATCTGTTGCAGACTGTTCGCCTGTATGTTCCCAGGACTGGAAATCTTCGGCAGGTTCCTGATCTTCCTTAGCAGTTTCCTTTTCATCAGTCAGATCGAAATCATCAAAGTCATCTTCAAAATCAAAATCCTCTTTACAGGATCCTTTTTTGGCAATAAGGGCAGCTACAGCACCGGCAGCAGCTGCTGTAAGGGCACCTATTGCAACATATCCCCAGTATTTATTAATTTTAGCCATGATAATCATAAACTCCTTTCTGATATTCTCCTATTTTTGACAGCGAGTCAGGATAAAAATATCTTTTACTCCTGACACCATTTTATTCAGCTATAGGTTATTGTTATTTTAATACTTTTCAGATAAAAAGAAAAGCGAAATTTTATGGAAAGAGTTAATGAAAGCAGTTGCATACCAAAAAGATACAAGGTATACTATGACAGGAAAGAAGAGGTTATTATGAGAAAAATTATTTTGGCATCTGCTTCACCCAGACGAAAAGAACTGTTGGAACGGGCTGGCGTGGATTTTGAAGTGCTGCCTGCATCAGGTGATGAGAAGATCGTATCTCAGACAATCCGGGAGAGGCAGTAAAACAGCTGGCTTCGGATAAAGCAGCTTCTGTTATCCGTACTATGAAAGATAGTGCCGACGGAACAATTGTGATCGGATCTGACACAGTGGTAGTGTTTGAGAATGTGATCCTTGGCAAACCTCATGATACAGAGGATGCAGTGAATACATTAAAGAAACTTCAGGCAAATACTCATCAGGTATATACCGGCGTTTCTGTATGGGAAAAGAAAGAAAAAGTCTGGACAGAACATACTTTTTTATGAAAGTACAGATGTGACGTTTTATCCGGTTTCAGATGAGGAGATCAGAGAGTATGTTGCTACAGGAGAGCCTATGGATAAGGCTGGAAGCTATGGCATCCAGGGACTTTTCGGAATTTATGTAAAGGGGATCAGCGGAGATTACAATAATGTGGTAGGACTCCCGGTTGCCAGATTATTTTATGAAATGAAGAAATCAGGAATTAACTTAAGAGGATGACAAAAGATGATTAAAGCATGTATATTTGATTTGGATGGAACACTGGCTGATACGCTGGATTCCATGGCTTATGTGACTAATATTATTATGGAAAAATTCGGGTTGAAAACACTTCCGGTGGATAATTTCAGATATTACAGCGGAGAAGGGGCAAATATGCTGATCCGCCGCGCACTTAAGGATGCGGGGGATCCGGAACTTGCGCATTATGATGAGGGACAGAAGCTTTACCGGGAAATGTTTGAAGCAGATCCGATGTATAAAGTAGTTCCCTATAAGGGAATGCCGGAAACCTTAAAGAAATTGAAGGAACATGGAATGAAGCTGGCAGTTTGTTCAAATAAACCTCATCCTGCAGCTGTGAAAGTAATTGCGCAGCTTTTTGATGGGGAATTTGATATGGTAGTTGGTCAGAGTGAAGCAATCCGCAGGAAACCGGCACCTGATGGTCCGCTTATGGTTGCGGAAAAATTTGGTGTAAAACCGGAAGAATGTATGTATGTGGGAGATACAAGTACAGATATGAAGACCGGTAAAGCAGCAGGAATGTATACAGTAGGTGCGCTATGGGGCTTTCGTGACCGAAAAGAACTGAATGAGAATGGAGCAGATCTTGTCGCTGAGAAACCGACAGATCTGGTAAAAATTTGCGAGGAACATGGAAATGATTAAGTTGGTTGCAAGTGATCTGGATGGGACGTTACTTTTACATAAGGCACAGTCTCTGCCTGAAGAAATTTTTTCGCTGATCAGGCAGTTAGAGGAACTGGGGATTATGTTTGTAGCAGCCAGTGGAAGGCAATATCCGAATATGACAAAGCTGTTTGCACCTGTTGCTTCAGAGATTTCCTATATTTCGGAGAATGGTGCGCTGGCAGTGGATCATGGAGAGGTACTGTATCAGGATTCTTTTGACAGAAAGCTGGCAGGGGAGATTATTTCTGCAATCCTGGAAAAGAAGGATGCCGAGTTTACCTGTTCTGCAAAGGATTACCACTACCTGATGCCGAAGACAAAGAGATTTCATGACCATATGTTATATGAAGTAAAAAATGAATGCAGATTTGTAAACAGCATGGAAGAGATGACGGCTCCTATTATGAAGCTGGCTGTGTTTGAACCGGCCGGCCTTACAGAAGAATCTGTGAAATACTGGATGGACAGATTTGGAAAAGAATGTGTTGTTGTCACTTCGGGAAATGAGTGGATCGATTTTATTCCTTTTGGAACAAACAAGGCAAAAGGAATCAGAGAATATCAGAAAAGATATCATATTTCGCCGGAAGAATGTATTGCGTTCGGAGACGAATATAATGATATAGAGATGCTTAAAGCGGTAAAATATGGCTTTGCATGGAGCATTCCAAGGAGGGGGTACGGGCAGCTACGTCCTATATGACAAAACAGGTTGAACCGGTCCTTGAGAAGCTGATCCGGGCAAAGGGAAAGATTGAGGAGGTTATTTAAATTGTTTACAGAAGAATGTATTAATACGTTTCTTGAAAATCAGGAGCAGCTTTTTCCACAGGCGGTAGCAGAATCATATGAAGCAGCGGAAGCATTCCTTGAGGATTGCATGGCGCAGGTTGTGGATTCTATTGAAGAAGTGAGAGAATATCTGGAAGAGTCAGGCGCTGATGTGGAAGGAATGTCAGATGAAGAACTGGAAGATGCAAGTGAAGTATTTGCTCTGCCGGATGGAAAATATCTGATAGTAGAAGGATAAAAACTGTTCGGTCAAATTATGGATATCACGTGATATATCGGAGAAATAACTGTAAAACACAGTTCGGTCCCTGAATATTGGAGAAAATTGAACTCTGATACTCAGGGGCTGAAGTTGTTTTAAGGGAGAAAATACAGATTACATTTCCGGAAAATGTGATGCTATAATGCTTTTATACAGAGAAAAAACGATGTTGTGGTCTGTGATGGGAATGAAAAGGGCAGACAGACACAGAAGCATCACAGAACTGTAATTATTCAGTACCTTCAGAGTGGCTGCTGAATAATTACAAATCTTATTATAAATGAAAAGGAGGACTACAGATGGAGAGAAAGAGATTTCTTGCAGTTGTAATGACTGTGATGATGGTTATTTCAATGATTCCATCCATGGTTTTTGCGGCAGCTCCGTCAGGAGAATTGGGCGGTAAGCTTAAGATTAAGGGACTGGCAGCTGTAGGCGTAGTAGTGAGTGCAGATTATGCAAAGGTTACACCGGAAGAGGTTACAGATGAAGATTTCACTTTTTCCTGGTCAAGACAGACAGGGGAGAAGGAGTTAACACAGGTAGGTACTGAGAAGACCTATACGATCACTCAGGATGATCTGGGATGCAGACTGGTGCTTGATCTGACCCCTGTAGATGGAAGCGGACTGACAGGTATTCTTACTGCAAAGACGTTAGAGGTAGCTGCAACTGAAGAAGAGGCGAAAGCAGTGGAACAGGAAGCAGAGGATACACAGCAGACAGAAACGGCAGATGGAACAGAGAATGCACAGTTGGAAGAAACGGCAGATGGAACAGAGGAGGCACAGCTGGAAGAAACAGCAGATAATGCAGAAGGCAGTCAGGATTCTGAAAATCAGGATGTAGATAGAACAGAAGATGTACAGCAGAATGCAGGGAATGAACAGGAAGATGACTCTCAGAACACAAAAGGTCAGCCGGAGGAAACAACAGAAGGTACTGATGATTCCCAGATGAAAATTTATACAGAAGATCAGCTGCAGGTGGATGAGAACGGAAATGTGCAGACAGATGGATCAGAGAAAGATCAAAAGACTTACGAAGCGACTGCCACTGTAGAGGACAGCGAAGATCAGATTTGTGATTTTGGAACAGTAAAGAGTGATCTTGAGGATGTGGAAGCACAGTATGTGCAGATTACGAACACCGGAAATGAGAACTTGAATTTTCAGGAGATCAGTCCGGAACATTTTATGGTTCAGGATATTACAGAACCGCTGAGTGCAGGTGAATCTGTAAGCGTATGGATACAGCCGAGGGAAGGGCTGGAACCGGGTGAATATGATGATATGATCACATACCGGACGGAAGAAGGTATTGAGGTTTCTTTTGAAGCGAAGATTGCAGTTGAAGGTGAGGATGATTCATCAGATGACGAAGACCTGAAGCCTTCGGATGAGCCTTCTGCAGAACCGACAGAGACGCCGGATGACAGCGAGGCTCCATCGGCAGGTGACAATGCAGATGCATCTCTTGAGGCACAGTCTCTTGAGGTAAATACAGGAAGTCTTAATTTCAGCGATATCGAAGAAAATTATACACAGGCCAATGAGACACTGTCTGTAACCGTAATAAATACAGGGGACGGAATTATCACTTTAAAGATACCGAAATCAGATTATTTTGAGGTGATGAACGAAGATGGAAGTGAAGCTGTATCAGGAATACAGATTGCAAAAGGTGATTCTCTTATGTTCATGGTACAGCCAAAAACCGGTCTGACGAAGGGGGATTACAGTGATACCCTGATATTTGAAAGTGAAGAGGATTCGGAAGTAGCAGCGCAGGTAACTGCGGAAGTGTCTGTAAAAGAGGCAGAACAGGAACAGATCACAGCAGTTCAGGCAGATCCGGAATCTTTCAGTTATGATGATCTGAAGGAAGGTTATGATACTCCTGAAGCGACGACCATTACACTTACCAATACAGGAAATACAACTGTTTCGCTGATGCAGCCATATGCAGAGTATTTTGATATTGGGGAACTTTCGGCATCAGTGCTGGAGCCGGGAGATTCTGCTGCATTTACAGCAGTACCGGTGACCGGTCTGAAAGTCGGCAATTATCTGGACAGTATTCAGATAGCCCAGACCAGTTCGGAAGGACAGGAGGATGTATTGACAACGATCAAAGCTTCTGCGACTGTTTCGGAAGCGAAAAAGATTTATAAATTATCCGTAACACCGGAAGAACTGAATTTTGGAAAAGCAAAAGAAGGATATAGTGAGGCACCGGAAGCGCAGAAAGTTACAGTGACGAATGAGGGGAATACAAATGTAACTTTAAATGCACCGTCAGGTAAAAACTTTAAAATCGGGAAACTTTCAGCCACAGAGCTTGCACCGGGGGAGAGCTGTACATTTAAAATCCGCCCGAAGGCGGGTTTAAAGGCCGGCTCCTATACAGAGTCAGTTGTGATTGATAATAAACAGCAGATCAGTGCAGAAGTGAAAGTTCAGTTTACGGTTAAAGCTGCCCGCAAGGCGAAAATTGCAGATCCGGCAGATAATAAGATTACAGGAATCAGTTCAGATGGATATACAACACAGTCAAAGATTACATTTACAGCAGTCGGAGCGGGTATGGACAATGAAAGTCCGGGAAAGGGAGATGTCCGCTATGTACCGTATAACTGGAAAGTGATCAATACAAATAGCTGGAGCAGTGCACCTTATACTGCTGCATTTGGAATTACAAAGGCCGGAACCTACACATTGACAGTTACATTTGACCGTCAGAAGTATAATGGAAGTGAATGGGAGAATACAGGGGAGCAGGATACTAAACAGGTGAATTTCAGTATTACACAGGCGCAGACTGTAACCGCAACTCCGACTCCGCAGCCGAATGGAGCAACTGCGAAATCAGCGGTAAAGACAGGAGATACGACTAATATTACACCGTTTGTGATTATTCTGGCGATTGCAGCGGGATGTATTGTGGGAGTTGTGGTATACAAAAGACGAAAGAAATAAGAGTTATCTGAAGAAAAAAATACAGGGGAATATGTAAAATATAAAATTATTAGCACTCATTTTTGGTGAGTGCTAATTTTTTCTTGACTTTTGGAATAAATGGTATTACTATATCTTTCAGAGAAGCAACTTACAGGAGTCAAAAGCTATTTCAAAGGATAAACAGGAGAGGATAGTTTTGGCTCCGGAGGCAGAGCAGATAAGAATGCAGTATATTGACAGATAAAGTTGCGGCAAATGATTAAAAACAAAAAGGAGTGTGGACAGCATGGCTGTAAAACATGGAAATTTATCAATTAACAGTGAAAATATTTTCCCAATCATCAAGAAATGGTTATATTCCGATCATGATATTTTTGTAAGAGAGCTGGTCTCCAACGGATGTGATGCGATCACTAAACTGAAAAAACTGGAAGTAATGGGAGAATATACTTTTCCGGAAGGATATAAACCGGAGATTCAGGTAATTGTTAATCCTGATGAGAAAACTTTGAAATTCATCGATAATGGTATTGGCATGACTGCTGATGAAGTAGAGAAATACATTACCCAGATTGCTTTTTCAGGTGCAACTCAGTTTCTTGAGAAATATAAAGACAAAACTACAGATGATCAGATGATCGGTCATTTTGGACTTGGATTTTATTCTGCATTTATGGTGGCGGATGAAGTGCATATTGATACACTTTCCTATACAGAAGGTGCACAGCCTGTACACTGGTCCTGCGATGGCGGAACAGAATATGATATCCAGGAAGGCAACAAGAATACGATTGGTACAGAAATCACCCTGTTCCTGAATGAAGACTGCCTGGAATTTGCAAATGAATACCGTATGCGTGAGATTCTTGAGAAATACTGTTCCTTCATGCCGGTTCATATTTACCTTTCCAAAGCAAATGCACCTCAGGAATATGAGACAATTGATGAATCTGAGTTAAGAGACGATGATGTAGTTGTTGAACATATTCATGAGGAAGCAAAGACAGAAGAAAAAGAAAATGATAAAGGTGAAAAGGAAGTTGTTGAAATTTCTCCTGCAAAGGATAAAGTAAAGATCAATAAACGTCCGGTTTCCATCAGTGATATTAATCCGCTCTGGATGAAGCATCCGAATGAATGTACAGATGATGAATACAAGGAATTCTACCGCAAGGTATTTATGGATTATAAGGAACCGTTATTCTGGATACATCTGAATATGGATTATCCGTTTAATTTAAAAGGTATCCTGTACTTCCCGAAGATCAATACAGAGTATGATTCCATTGAAGGAACGATCAAACTTTATAACAATCAGGTATTTATCGCAGATAATATCAAGGAAGTAATTCCTGAATTCCTGCTTCTTCTGAAAGGTGTGATCGATTGTCCGGATCTTCCATTGAACGTGTCACGAAGTGCATTGCAGAATGACGGATTTGTACAGAAGATTTCTGAATACATTTCCAAAAAAGTGGCAGATAAGCTTACCGGAATGTGCAAGACTGACAGAGAATCTTATGAGAAATACTGGATGATATCAGCCGTTTATTAAATATGGCTGTATTAAAGATGCTAAATTTGCAGAGAAAATGGGAGATTATGTACTCTTTAAGAATCTTGATGGCAAATATCTCACATTAAAGGACTGCGTTGAAGAGAATAAAAAAGAAACAGAAGAAACTGAGGCTCAGACAGAAGAAAAGAAAGAAGATGCAGCAGAGTCTGAAAACAAAGACAATGCGGAAGCGAAAGAACCTGAGAAGACAGTAATTTTCTATGTAACTGATGAAGTTCAGCAGAGTCAGTATATCAATATGTTTAAGGAAGCAGGAAAAGATGCCGTTATCCTGAAGCATAATATTGACAGTGCATTTATTTCCAGTCTTGAGCAGAAACATCAGGAAGTACAGTTTAAGCGTATTGATGCGGATCTGACCGAAGAAATGAAGGGTGAGGGTACTGCCGATGAAGAAACTGTCAAAGCACTGACAGAACTTTTCCGCAAGAGCCTTAATAAAGATAAACTGGAAGTACATGTTGAGAATCTGAAAAATGAAAATGTATCAGCAATGATGACTCTTTCCGAAGAGAGCCGCCGTATGCAGGATATGATGAAGATGTATAATATGTATGGAATGGATCCGAATATGTTTGGCGGACAGGAAACACTGGTTCTGAATGCGAATCATCCATTGGTTAAATATCTGGCAGAGAATCAGGAATCTGACAAGGCTCCGCTTATCTGTGAACAGTTGTATGACCTTGCGATGATGAGCCATAAACAGCTTTCACCGGACGAAATGACCAGATTTGTTCAGAGAAGCAATGAAATTTTGCTGATGATTGCAAAATAAGATAGAAAGCAGGCAATTTGCCGGCAGATCAATGAGAGGACAGATACGCCTGTCAGAATAGCAGAATATCAAATAAGGAGCGGAGAATAACTTTTGCTCCTTATTTTTGTGGAAAACAATTACATTGGTATTGACAAATGTCTTATGAATTCCTATTATTAAGTTGCCGATATTTTAATGAATATGCCGAATCCGCATAAAATATAACGGGTTACAGAGAATAGTGACTGCAATGGTGCTTCCGGGCAGCCAATATCGTGACTTTCATTTACTTATAGAGAAATGTGTGTAAATAAATGAGATATCCAAATCTGTAAAAACACAGATTATGGAAGTTACAGGAGGAACGATGTATGAGTGCAGTTTATGGAGTTATTAGAAAATTGGGTGCAACATCAAAGTATAAAGGATATTATTATGTTGTGGATGCAGTAGAAATGGCACAGAAAATTTATGAGCGACCGGTAAAAGTCACCAAAGATATTTATCCGGTCATTGCAAGAAAATATAAATCAACGCCGTCTAATGTAGAACACAACATAAGAACACTGGTAAACTTATGTTGGATGAATCATAAGGATACACTGGAAGAAATGGCAGGATGTACAATGGCAGATAAACCGACGAACAGTGAGTTTATAGATATTCTGGTCTATTATCTGCGTTATTCGGATAAAGACTGATAACAGAATCTACTCATAATTTCTCACAGGGAATGTGATGACTGGAGAGAAAAACAGTCATGGAATCATCCCAGAGATGTTCCAGACGTTTATCCGGACTGAATGAAGTATAAGAAACACCTGTTGTACATAAAAGGGACTGGTTCTTGTACCGGATATTCAGATAAAAGCTTTGCACAGGAATATCTGCAATATGCCGTTCATTTTTTAACAACGACTGTGTCTGATCATGAGAAAGTTCAAATACAATCCTGAAATTCAAAGGTGTGCGTCTGCCGCGTATGATAGAAAAACAATAAGGTTTTACATCATGCCAGAGGGAATATTCTGTGGAATTCTCCTCAAAAGCAGCCTTTGTGTCAGTATCAAAGAAATCGTAATGAAGTTTTCCGTTTATGGTAAAAGTGTTGAAGGTTGTCACAGATGCCTCGACAAGAGAAAAACGGTCAAATACCTCACCGATCAGGAGTTTATTCATAAAATCTTTTACATCAGTAATTTTTAAAGCAAGCATACAACACCTCTCTGATAACATGATTTACAGCTGTTCAGAATTAAAAAAAAGACTTCTGGATTGCTGCATATTTCTGAACATATTTTGTGGATCAGGCAGCGCTTCCTGCACTTTGCGGGAAGCGTCTTTTTATTATAAAGCACTTTTGAAAAAAAGAACAGTGTTTTTATTAAAAAGTCTTTTCAAACGTAAAGCGGTGTGATAAGATATATCTGGTATTGAATACTACATATAATGGAAAAGAGGACGATATAATTGAGATATAAGATTATCATAGATAGTTGTGGAGAACTTTTGGACGAATGGAAGAAAGATGAATGTTTTGAATCCATTCCACTGACTCTGATGGTAGGAGCTGAACAGATCATAGATGATGAAACATTTGATCAGGCAGAGTTTATTAATAAAGTGGCAGCCTGCCCGGAATGTCCGAAATCAGCCTGCCCGTCACCTGAGAGATATATGAGAGCATATGACTGCGAGGCTGAGCATATTTATGCAGTGACTTTGTCTTCTGAGCTGAGTGGTTCCTATAACAGTGCGTTACTTGGCAGAGATCTTATTATGGAAGACCATCCGGATAAAAAAATACATGTGTTTAATTCACGTTCCGCATCCATCGGGGAAAGCCTGATCGGAATGAAGATACAGGAATGCGAAGAAGCAGGGATGAGTTTTGAAGAAGTTGTTTCAACTGTGGAACATTATATTGAAGGACAGCATACATTTTTTATACTTGAGAATCTTGATACTTTGAGAAAGAACGGCCGTCTGAGCAAAGTGAAAGCGTTAGTGGCCAGTGCATTGAAAATCAAACCGGTCATGGGTTCTACGGATGATGGAAATATCTGCCAGCTGGATCAGGCAAGAGGCATGAATCGTGCTCTGATCAAGCTTGTAGAGCAGGTAATCGAGAAAACTCCGGACAGTGCAGAGAAGGTTCTTGCCATCAGTCACTGCAATTGTCCGGCAAGAGCACAGGTGCTCAAAGAGGCTTTTGAAGAGAGAATGAAACTTGCAAAGATCGTAGTCCTTGATACAGCGGGTGTAAGTTCTATGTATGCAAATGACGGCGGAGTGATCGTTGCAGTATAAACTAATTGTTTTCTTTTGCAGTAAAGTGTGCTATAATCAGAAAATACGAAATATTGATGCAAAGGAGATCTATCATGAGCCAGAAGAAAGTCGATGCTTATAAGGCCAGAAAAGGACTGCATAACAAAACAGACAGAAAAGAAAAAGTACTTTTTGGACTGGAAATGTTTGCCTGGGCATTCATTTGTGTTGTGATTGTTGCATGGATTGGTTATTCTGCATATGTAAAAGTGACAGGAGCCAAAGAGAATGTGGTTCAGAATACAGTAATGGATACTACTGCACTTGACAATTACATTTCGAATCTGTCAACAGATGCATCCGATGGTACAGACAGCACTGATGCAGATACAGCGGAGGAAGAAGATACAACAGCTTCCACTGATACAGACAGTGAAGATGCTGATGCAGCAGACACAACCGCAGATGATTCTGAAACGGAAACCGCAGATAAATCTGAAGAAGCAGATGATACAAATGTAGCAGACGATAAAGCTGCAGAAACAGCAGATTCAACAACGGATGCAGACAGCGCAGATGCTAAATAGAAATTGAATCTCTGATGGATTCACAGAAGAAAAGCAATAAAAATCCCCGGATAATCCGGGGATTTTTTTGAGGTTTAATCCGTATAGAAAAGTGCGGAATTCAATCCTCTCGCGTTAACAAAAATTATAAATTATAATTTTGTAACGTTTGCAGCCTGCATACCACGAGCACCTTCTGTTAAGTCGTATGTTACAGCCTGTCCTTCTTCAAGGGATTTGAATCCTTCACCATTGATAGCGGAGAAATGTACAAATACGTCTGCACCGTCTTCACCAGTGATAAATCCGTAACCTTTTTCTGCGTTGAACCATTTTACAGTTCCCTTGTTCATGTTGTTACCTCCATAAAAAATAAAAAAATTATATAGTTTCTGGCAAATAAAAAAATCACCAGATTTTACAGATTATATACTGTTATATAATCTCTAAAAACCAGTGACTATACATTAAATAATCCAGATATGAACTGATTATATCTCCCGCATTTTGAATTGTCAAGCAAAAAAGACTGCACATCAGTAAAAAAAGGCTTTATAAAAGAAGAAGTTTCGTGTATTATGTATATCAGAAAGTTATTGTCAAACGACAACGAAGGGAGAGAATTGCATGGGTATTCTGATTCAGGGAGGACGTATCGTAGATGCGGCTACTGACACTGATAAAAAAGGCGATATTTATCTGGAAGATGGCGTGATCACCGAGATCGGTGAGAAACTTAAAATAAAAGATAAAAGCGACAAAGTAATAGATGCGAAGGGATGTCTGGTAATGCCGGGACTGATCGATCTTCACGTTCATTTCAGAGATCCGGGACAGACACAGAAAGAGGATATAGAGACAGGTTCCCGGGCTGCTGCAAGAGGTGGTGTGACAACGGTTGTTGCAATGCCGAATACAACACCGGTAATTGACAGTCCGGATCGTGTAAATTATGTGCATAATAAGGCAAAACAGCTTGCCGGCATTCATGTGCTCCAGGCAGGTGCCATTACGCAGGGGGAGAAGGGACAGGAACTTTCTGATATCGAAGGAATGGTAAAAGCGGGAATCCCGGCATTATCTGAAGACGGCAAATCTGTTATGAATACCAGACTTTGCAAAGAAGCTATGGAAGTGGCAGAGAAATTCAATGTTCCGATTTTTGCTCACTGTGAGGATATTGATCTGCGCGGTGATGGATGTATGAATGAGGATGAGAATGCGCGGAGACTTGGTCTGCCAGGTATCTGCAATGCAGTTGAGGATGTGATCGCAGCGAGAGATATTCTTCTTGCCAGAGAGACAGGGGCAAGACTGCATCTGTGCCATTGTTCCACAGAAGGTGTTGCGAAGATGATGGAGATTGTGAAGGAAGAGGGATTGGACAATATCACAGCAGAGGTTTGCCCGCATCATTTTATCCTCACTTCCGATGATATTAAATGTGATGATCCAAACTATAAGATGAACCCTCCTCTTCGTACGAAGAAAGATGTAGATGCACTGATCCGAGGACTGAAGGATGGTTCCTTTAAAGTGATCAGTACAGATCATGCACCTCATGCAGTGCCGGAGAAGACAGGCTCTATCCGGAATGCGGCTTTTGGCATTGTGGGAATTGAGACAAGCTTTGCATTGTCTTATACTGCACTTGTAGAAACTGGAATTCTTACAATCTCACAGCTTATTGAGAAAATGAGCTGGAACCCAGCACAGATTCTGGGAAGTGACAGAGGTACACTTCAGAAGGGACATCCGGCAGACATTGTCATTGCAGACATTGATCACGAATATAAAATAGATAAAAATGAATTTGCTTCCAAAGGACGCAACACACCATTTGACGGATGGAAAGTAAAGGGAAAAATTCTCTATACAATCTGTGATGGAAAAGTTGTATACCAGAATGCATAAAAATACCATATCAATATTCAGGAGGAAAGACTCATGATCAACAAACTTATTGAAAACATTAAAAAAACAAACGCTCCTATCGTAGTAGGACTGGATCCGATGCTCAACTATATCCGCAGCATATTCAGAAGAAAGCTTTTTCTGAACTGGGGGAAACATTAGAGGGAGCAGCAGAAGCTATCTGGCAGTATAATAAAGGAATCGTTGATGCGATCAGCGATCTGATCCCTGCAGTGAAACCACAGATCGCAATGTATGAGCAGTTTGGTATTCCGGGCTTAATGGCATATAAGAACACCATTGATTATTGCAAAGAAAAAAGGTCTGGTAGTTATTGGAGATATCAAACGAGGTGACATTGGTTCCACATCTGCTGCATATGCAGTCGGACATCTGGGTAAAGTTCAGGTGGGAAGTAACAGAATCGCAGGTTTTGACGAAGATTTTGCGACAATCAATCCATATATGGGATCTGACAGTGTCAACCCGTTTATCGATGTATGTAAAGAAGAGAACAAAGGGCTTTTTGTACTCGTAAAAACATCCAATCCGTCCAGCGGAGAGTTTCAGGACAGAATCATTGACGGACGTCCGCTTTATGAGTGGGTTGGAGAGAAGGTTGCCCAGTGGGGAGAATCACATATGGGAAATGAATACAGCTATGTAGGTGCTGTAGTAGGTGCAACCTATCCGGAAATGGGAAAAACTCTCCGTAAGATCATGCCGAAAACCTTCATCCTGGTACCGGGATATGGTGCACAGGGCGGAAAAGGTGCCGATCTTGTTCATTTCTTTAATGAAGACGGACTTGGTGCGATCGTCAATTCCTCCAGAGGAATCATTGCAGCTTACAAACAGGAAAAATATGCTTCCTTTGGTGAATTAAATTATGCAGATGCATCCCGCCAGGCGGTAAAAGATATGATCGAAGACATCAGTACTGCTTTAAACAATCGCTAGGAGGCATGAAATGAGCGAAAAGACAAGAGAAATCTGCACTGTTGTAAGTCAGGAGAGCATTGGTGCAGGCATTTACAGTATGTGGATCCAGACTGACAGAATTGCAGCAGATGCGAAACCAGGACAGTTTGTATCTCTTTATACAAATGATAAATCCAAAATTCTTCCCAGACCGATCAGTCTTTGTGAGATTGACAAAGAAAATGGCCGTCTTCATCTGGTTTACAGAGTGACCGGACAGGGAACCGGAACCGATGAATTTTCACAGATGAAAGCCGGAGATACCATTCCGGTACTGGGACCTCTGGGAAATGGTTTTCCTGTAGAGAAGGCTGAGGGGAAAAAAGTTTTCCTTATGGGTGGTGGAATCGGTGTTCCTCCGATCCTGGAACTTGCAAAGCAGATGAAATGTGAGAAAAACAGATCATTGCAGGATACAGGGACTGTCATACGTTCCTCAGAGAGGAATTTGAGGCGGCGGGAACACTTTATATTGCCACAGAGGATGGCAGTGTGGGAACAAAAGGCAATG
>ENA-OQAN01000677-OQAN01000677.1-human-gut-metagenome-genome-assembly--contig:-NODE-677-length-17058-cov-1.523123_pt1 | contig 17058 bp, 24 predicted proteins | sample MGYA00242735_ERZ504527 | MGnify/ENA primary metagenome ERZ504527 (study PRJEB26092, sample SAMD00036230) | human gut metagenome | host: Homo sapiens | study: EMG produced TPA metagenomics assembly of... | reverse complement strand
TCAAAGCAAAGAATTTTTTGTCCCGAGGACTTAATCATAATCCTTTCTGCCTTTTCATCCACCAGAATACGGGCATATCACTTATCAGATTATATTCACCTTTACCTTGCCCTATCAACTACTATGGATATAAACTTACCTGTCTGGGCATCAAACATTTTCAAAGGTTGACCTTGAGAGGATACCAGGATTTTATCTTTCAACAATCTCACATAAGGACGGTCACCGATTAATGAACTATCCGTTGTTTCCAACGAACGTAACTAACCTCCTTACTTTGTATATCTTCTAAACATAATTGATTCAGATGCTGCATATGGGTTGCAACGTTTATCACACCATCTTTTTCAATAGTCTTATTACCTGAGCAGGCTGCAGCAAGGGAAGTTAAACCCATCAATAACAGGATATTAAATATTTTCATAATACACGAGTCAATACTTCAGTAATTTTTTACCGACAAATTAAAATTAAACAATAGAATCAATATCAGACGGTTCAAAATTATATTAAAAAGTTCATTGAAATACTGTCAAGAATGAATTGACAAACATTTCAATGAACTCATTTTATTTACAGCCAGAGCCGTTTAGACTTAGCCGGTTATTAACGAACTTCTGTTCTGATACTACTAATTCATTTAAAAAATATCAGAAAGTATCAATCTTATAATTGATTTAGTTCAAGATCTTAATTTCCGAACCTGTCGCAAAATCATCACCGTTCTGTGAACTTAGAGCCGTGAAACGTACATAACGCGCCTTTACAGGTTTGGTGAACATGACACGTTTCTCCTCCTGATTATTTTCAAATGAACCCTTAACGATGATTTCACCCCAGTTCTTACCATCATTACTTACCTGTAACTGATAATCCTTGATGTTTCCGTTACTGCTGTTCTGACGTGGCAAATAAGTAAATCCTTTGATTGTTTTTACTTCCGCACAATCAAAATCTATCCAATGCGGATATTTCGCCACCGTAACAGAATATACAGTATGCCAATATGTATTGGGGTCACCATCAACCAAATGGCTGGCATCACCTTCTCCTTTCTCCGCACTGCTTGCATAAATAACCTCAACCGGTATACTTTCAATCTTATTAAACTCAAACGTAACTCTCAGTTGTTCATTATCCTTATACCAGGCTGTAACCTTTCCGCCTTCACGCAGATCAAATGGTTCCTTGTAATCGAAAACCTTCTTTGAATCATTTATACTATAACATATCACTGCATTCTTTCTGGCTGTTGTTATATTCAGCATGCCGGCACGGTCCCGTGACATACCCAAAGGCATTTCACCGGCAGCCGAAACCTTTGCCCTCTGAGTCAAATCATTTCCAGCCGGACGAATGATGAAACCCATCATATGATTGCCCGCTTTGATCCGATCTTCTTCCAAAGGAGCATCCTGTCCACAACTGCTTCCGCCTAATCCCATCATCTTCAGGTCAAGATGCAGATAGTTACCGTCTGATTCAGGAAGTTGATAAGGATGGGGAGCTTCCACCATTTGCATGGCAGACCATGGCAATGCAGAAGCCGAAAGATGGTGAAGCAGCCGAAATAAACAATGCTCCTTGCCCTTCTGAATCCGTCAAAGCACACCAGCGTACCCCTTCACGATTCCCCATGGACTGTGGTTTGGGGAAGTTTACAAACTGCTCTTTCACCGTACTGTTATACAACTCCACAAAAGCACCGTTCATTCGGTCATTATAATTGTTATGAGGCCACGACCATAATACGTGTAACAGCCCAGATCTTCAGGAGTCTTCATCACATATCCCAACCGTGCCAGATCCAGACTTGGTTCATTCGATATGATATTTGCCTGCAGTTCTATGGAGCCGTCCGTGTAAACAGTCCAGATCTGATTGGTAGTAAATTTAAAATCATCCGGTCCGAAATCCCTGGATTTGGTAATCTCATATTTTCCGGAACTGATACCCAGATCACGGATCTTATAGCCACATGGAGACTGAGACTCAACAGTATAAGCAATAATTACTGAGCCATCCTTACGCGTATAAACCGATTGGTTCAATACCTTATGATGCAAATTGTTCAATCCTTTTGCAAACCATTGTCCGTAAGCCCAGTTATCATTATCCGTCTGTGCACGGAATGCATCAAGCTTAGGACCATTACCGTCTGTGAATATCATCTTATTGCCATACTGCAAGCTATGGATTGTGCCTGTCATATTATTAAACACAACAGTAAAATCATCACCTTTGACAATATATTCGTCTTTTGATCTGTCCAGACTTATCCGACCACCTCCAGACACTTCAGCAATACTTGCAAAAGTTTCAGCTGATTTCACCGGCAACTGTTCTTCCATCTGTACAAATCCCTTTCTGGCCCATGGCATATCCTCGGCCAGCAAGAACTGTACCTTGACAAAATATTCACTCTGAGCATCCAGACTACTGAAGTCATATGGTATTGTATAGCTAACCCTTTCACGAGGCCCTGCCACACTGCGAGGCCCTTTAAATACATTGCTTTCCTGGACCTTCTTCCGTCTTTTCCATAAAGACCATACCATATCATAACCAGACATCGGTTCAAAATAATTTTTGTTGAACACTTCAATCTGTCCCTTCTTCATGTCAATCGCCTTTACTCCAACATTCTGGTAAACCTTTTTAACCTCAAAGTATTCAGGCTTAGGCTTGTGACCGGGAAACAAAATACCATTCATACAAAACATTCCGTCGTTGGGCTTTTCTCCGAAATCGCTCCGTATGCCAGATATTTCTCGCCGGTTATCTTATCATAATTATAAAGAGACTGATCAACCCAATCCCAGATAGCGCCCCCACAGAAGAAATTAGTAGACTCAATAGCCTCCCAGTAATCTTCCAAGTTTCCACCAGCATTACCCATAGAATGAGCATATTCTGATATATGGAATGGATATTTGATATTAAAAGTTCCTTTGACAGCTTCACGGTCCAGGGTATAGGCGGATATTGATTAGATCCCATATCTACAAATGTCATTGTTGCGCTCATACTGTACAGGACGACTGACATCGTATGCCTTAATCGCATTATATGCAGCCACGAAATTCTTGCCCGGACCGGCCTCGTTTCCTAATGACCATATTACGATAGAAGGATGATTTACATGTGCATGAACCAGTTCCATAACCCGGGCAACATGAGCATCTTCAAATTCCGGCACATGTGACAGGGATTCTTTTCCATAATAATATTCATGACTTTCCAGATTGGCTTCGTCCTCCAGATAGATACCATATTTATCGCACAAATAATACCAGTAAGGATCGCATGAATAATGAGAGTTACGGACATGGTTAATATTTCCGCGCTTCATAATCATGATTTCCTCTTCCATCTGTTCATGTGTAATGCTGTTACCACTGTTCGGATTGATTTCCTGACGGTTTACTCCTTTTAACTTCACAGGCTTGTTGTTCACATAGAAATAACGCCCTTTCAGACCGAACTCATCGTCCTTAGCCTCCGTATCGCGTATCTCCACCTTGCAAATGCCAAAATAAGAAGATACAATATCGATGGTCTTGCCTTTTTTATCTTTCAGTTCAGCAACCAAGGTATAGCGGTTAGGCTCTTCTGCCGACCACAATCTGGCTCCTGCAATTTCAAATCTGGTTGATACATTCCGACTGCCGTTCCTTATCTAAGACAAAGGTTTCAGAAACAACAGGTTTTCCCACCTGCCCTACAATCTCATCAGAGTATAATTTGTTCTGATATACACTATAAGTCAAAGAATAACCTTTAACTGCTTTAGCCCCCAGGTTGCGCAACATGGCATTTACCTCTACGGAAGCACCGCCGGCAGTCAGATCGGTATTGATCTTCATGTCACGTAATTCCACCTTCGATGTAGAAGTCAGATACGTATCACGAAAGATTCCCGGTACCGGTACATGTCCTGAGCTTCCAGAAATGATCCGTCGGAATACGATAAACCTCTACGGCTACCATATTTTCACCCTTGACAAGATAATCACTGATATTAAAAGATGCCGTATTTCTTGAATTCTTTGAGAATCCTACATATTTTCCATTAATCCATAAATAGAAAAATGAATTGACACCATCGAAATTAATATATACCTCACGCTCCCTCCAGTCCTCAGGTATGCGGAAAGTCCTGCGATACGAACCGACTTCGTTACGGTATTTATATGTTGTCCAGTCTTTGTTCGGCTCACGCATCACTCCTCCTTTCCAGTCACCAACTACCTTTGTATGCTTAAAGATGACAGGCTGGTTACAATATATCGGCACTCCATATTTTAAGGAACCATCTTTCTGTATACCGACAACATTCCAACATGAAGGAACAGTAATATCATCCCAGGCAGCAACATCAAACTGAGTTTCATAAAAGGCCTTCGGACGTTCATCCGGATTAGGAGCCAATGAAATTTCCATGTCCCATTCAGACTCTGCCAGTAAGAACTGGCTTCCGGCTGTACTCTCCTGGCACTTTCCACATCAGCAAAAGAAAAGAAATAAGCACGCGGCTGTTCTTTGTTTAATGACAGTTTTTCCGGTGCCTCCCATTCTGTTCCTTTCGGCTCTGCCTCAGTTCCATAAAGAAAGCCACCTAATGGCTGCTGGGCAAAAGCACCCATTGTCAAGCAGCAAAAAAAATAAATTTAAGGTAATTCTTTTCATCGAGTTTTCTTTTTTCTATTTAAGGTAATACAATATGATAAGCAGACTATTAAAGATAATTTCTGCAAAAGTATATGAAAGAATTTACCCCCATTTTCACAATTATTAACCTCCTGCTTCATATAATCATCCAGCTGGCCATCAAGCCACATGTAAGTTATTCACCCCTTCCCATATATACAAGCTCTCCTGTTCCTTCTTTGATTCTACATCAGTCACCAAACAAAAGGAACAGGAGAACAGGCAAGTATTTCTGTCTGTTATTATTCAAACTTTTTCTTTAACAATAAACCACCATAAGAACCGGATTACTGTCCTCCGTCAGTTCCATCAGCTGGGGATGCTTAAGGTTGAAGGATTCTCCTCTGCCATTTCAACAATCTTCTCTGCCGGTAATAGAGACAACAAGATATTGGAGCCTACGACGTTTTTGCGGACAGAAAGGAATGCTGGCATTACCGCACATATCATTTAAGATAGCACCGTCACGCACCTCAAAGCTTTCCTTTTTATGTTTGTCATAAACCAACAAATGCATATCATCAATAGCCGAACTCTTCAATTGCCAATAACAGTACGGCATGAAAACCCAGGCATCAGTTTCCAGTGCCTGTGTGCGTATGTAAGAGGATGAAGTCGATTCAAAGGTTTTCCTGTCCGCCCCTATAACTTCCGGCCTGTGTTCAACGGGCATGGAATATCTGCCAGGTCAAAGACATACCGTGGCTTCAGCGAATCAGGAGTAACAACAAACAAGGTGTCATTGTAATATTCCTTATAACATACCATATCCTTATAACGGAACATATAACGGTCGTCATCAAAATGTACCAGGGAAACATAATCTGTTTTAGTGTCAAACAGGTCACTCCGTGAAAAGGCTCTGATTGTATCCCCTTCTGCACCGGCCACCAATATTCTGTCTTTTTCCTTTCCGCTAAGATTATATTGAAAGCATGCCGAAACACTGTCATTAAGCATGGCAAATGCCCATGAAAGAAAAGGATGGAGTTTTCCGGGTATATAAGTATGATCCTGTTTCCATATCATAGACATTAATATTCTTACCCGGTGACAATACATATACATGTCCCAGAGTCTCGTCAATATCAATGCACACTGCAGAAGTATACTGACCCGGGCCGTTTCCGCGTGAACCTATCGTCCGAACAAATTTTCCTTCATCGGTAAACTGATAAACATTCTTATACGAATACAAGAACCAATACCGGGAACTTTTCAATATTCCACCTTTTTTGAATACGGTTCATAAGGGAAGCATCCGTCGTTTCCAGCGGAATAAAACGTACAGATCTGCTATTTCACTGAGTTTTAAATCCCGTTCCGAACCGACAGCCTGCTCAAAAGGAATATGAACAGGATATCCGGTTAAATCAGATACCTCTTGAGCCTGTTCTTTTTTATTTCCACAAGACAAGAAGAACAGAGAAGAAATACAGATAAATAAACAGGATTGCAAATTCTTTTTCATATTGACACAGTTTGATAAAACCTTCAGTTCGTGAACAAGAAGTTCAAGATCAATCAGTTTTTAAGTTTGGCAAACAATACAATATTATTGTCATTCTCATCAATGTCGTCATGCAATGATGGATACGCGATCTGACTTCATCGGAAAGTTCCTTGTCTTCCAGGGCTTTCTCCAACCGATCTTTCAAAGTAAGCGGTTCCATGTTCGCTACATGATACCCATTCGAGAAACTGATCCAGGGTGCTGGTATATTCAGATAATCATTTCTCAATCGCATGAAGTTACCCTTCAAGGTTTCTTTATCTACGATATAACATACAGGTTCAGAACTTGTCCAGCTAGTTTTAGACACTTGTACCGGGAAAGAAGCATCTCCGATAAAATGATGCGGCAATTCATAAAATCCGTGCCAGGGTATTGGATCCTGATTGAATCTTACGGTAAATTTTAGGCTCAAGCTGATTCTTCTCATAATTATAGTGATACAAAGAATCCGGTCTGGTATCGGGCATGATAACGCAAAGCATCACATCATAATCCGAGGTATTTCTGGCATCATAGACTTCGTTACTGTAATCCCTGGGTACGGTAAGATGGCGTGGAGCGACTGACTGTATTCTCTTTCCATGCATATCCTGCACCCAAACCACTTCATTGATTATACTTTCGAAAGGCAAAGCAGTAACAGTCACTGTGGAATCGGATGTATTGACTCTGAACTTTCCTTTACCCACACGTACACCAAGCGGGATGTTCGGTTGGGGATTTCCCTTCAGGTCGAATACCAGAATTCTGTCGGATTGCCACGGAAGAATATAGATGCGGTTATGCTTCTCGTCAAGCTGCTCTGCGTAAGTATTCATGTATTCATCAGGCCCCTGTCCGTAAGAACCTATGGAACAGACAAACTCTCCGTTACGCTTAAACAGTTTATAAGGAACCTGCTTGTTGTTGCTCACCAATATATAGTTGTCGGACACAGTGGTTCTCACCCATCCTCCGACCAGAGCCTCATCCCGGTTATCAAGCTTTACGACCTGAAGTTCTTCGGTCAGCAGGCTCAACGGGACATCAACCGTATCATTAGCCTTTGAAAGATCACAGGCGATTAAGTCACCGGTCGGGAGCTGGACGCGTTCGGCTATAACCGGCATATCAGTCATTACGTTCTTTGTGTCAGAACAGGAAACCATACCGACTGCGTCAGTGCAACGGCAAGTGCCTGCCATGAAAAGGAAAACTTTTGTTCTCATAATCCTAATTATTTTAGTTTGTCATTTAATAAGGTTAGCATTATACTTTTTGACTTTTGCTTTCTTCAACAGCACAAAGTTAGATACTCCCCTTCAATTATTCCCTAAAACATATTGGACATTTCCCCGTTACAGACAAACCTTATTTTATTGATTATCAAAAAGATACAGAGAAATCATTATCCCTGCATGATGGACATCTGCTAAAAAGAACGTAAAAAATCATCCAGACTGAGCTGTTCATCTGTCACATTCATCTTCTCGGTCTTGATACGGAATTTGCGTTTGGATATTGCAGCTTTACTTACACAGTAAATGTCAGAAAGGTCTTTCATATTGACATTTAATTTAACCAGACAGCAGAAACGGAGATCCTTCTCCGTCATCAACGGATAGGCCTCAGCCAGCCTTTTTGTAAAACCGTCGAAAGCTTCATTGACGGTCTGCAGGATTTCTCCCCACTCCTCTTCGCTGAGCGTGATACGTGCAGAAGGATCCTTCTCACTTTTCTGCGCTAAGGAAGGCAGTTTCCCATAGACCGACAGTTTTCGGAACAGCGCCGCACGCAAATCGGCCACCTTAACCTGTTGCTGTGCTTCCTGCTCTCTCAGTGCAGTCAACTCCGTTTCTTTCTGAAGGAGTGCATTTTCATAGCGCAACTTACGGGTTTCCTCTTCGATCTGTTCATTCCGAAGCCGTTCGTCAGTCAGCATCCGGCGACGCTTCTCCCGCAAATAACCGATCATCAATCCGCCTGCAAGCAGGGAAGCCACCAGAAGACCACTCATCAGCCAGATCAATTGTTGCTGACGTTTCATCCTTACCAGATAAAGCTCATTTTCCACACGGACACGTCGGAACTCTTCAGCCGATTTCGTAAAATTCAGTCCCCTCCGGGCATCTTCCTCCTGATGACGCAACCGTTCACTTTGCCAATATAAGTTTTCTGGCAGTTGGAATTTCAGGAAACGGTCGAGCAGGATTTGGGATGCCATCCGGGATACATCAGTTGAAAGACTCTGCGATGCCAGCTGAAAATAATGGTAAGCTGAGTCCAGAGCCATTACAGACTCATACGACTTTCCCCGAAGGTACAACCGTACTGCCGCTCCATCCGGTTGGGAATACGAAGATACTGGCTGGCCTGCAAAGCTTCTTTCCAGCGTTTCTCATTCTCCAGCCAGGACATCCGGAACATCACCACCTCGTGCCGGAGCCAGGAGTAATCCTCGTCTTCCGGTAAAGAAGCAAACAGATGCCTGTATTCCTCTTCTGCCTGTTCCTTATATCCGTTTTTCGACAACAGGGAAATGCGATAACAGGCTGTACGGACTTTAGATATCGTATCAAAGGCTAAGGCGATAGCCTGATCAGCCATCTGCAGGGCCAGTGAATCTTCCTTTTTCTGAATATAGGCTTCCCGTCTGAATGAATAAATCTGAACGAGAAGCGGTATCCGACAAGCCGGATATTCCTTCTGGAATGTATCTGACATCGACAACACTGAGTTCAAACTGGTTTTCCAAAGCGCAATCCGGATCTCCATCATCTTTAATGATTCATCAGGCGCTGATTGTCTGCTTCCCGACAAGCTCCTGACCAGCCTGTATCAGTGAATCCAGCAAAGCCGGTCTGCCTGTATTAAAGTTCAGCTGGGCTTTCAGATAGCAATAGCGGGCCGCCCGGAAGCATCCATGCGTTCGGGATGTTCGATCTGCATCAGATAATAATCGCAGCTGTCCAGCGATATCCGGCTTGTCCGTTCGGCCTCTTCCAGCAAATATCCGGACGATGGAGAACAGGCTGACAACAGAATGATCAGGAAAAATATCAAAGGTGGAAACTTCATCGGGCTGTTTTTCATACAATCTCACTTTATAATAGCAGGGCAAAAATAAACATTCTTTTTAATTCACCATGAAGATACGGGAACGAAATTCCTCCTTACTTCCCTGAGAAAGTCCCATCTTCCTGCAAATCCGATAGACGGTCCGTTCTACGGAACGGGACTGTACTCCCAGCAACAAGGCCATCTCATCAAACCCAAGTCCCAGCCGGCACAAATAACAGATGTCCTTTTCGCCATTGGTCAATGAGGGATAACGGATTGCCAGGCGTTCGACCCAGCAATCAAGAGAAAGGTTCATCCAGTGCTCCAGAGCCGAACGGTCCGAAGAAGGATGATATGCCGGTGTCTTTCGGGACACAACCTGCAAATAAACCTGAGCCGCTTCAATTGCTTCCACGGAGAGCGAAATATGTTTTGAACGGAAAGTCGTTTCCAACTGACGGATGCGTATCTCTTTACTTTTCTTTTCAGCTCAAGTGCCATCAGCTTTTCCTGAACGTACGGGCTTCCCCCTGATTATCGTCAATCTGCTCCTGCAAGGAGTCTATCTGCTGTTGCAGGCAGGCTACTTCATGCCTGGAACGCTTCAGCAGTTCCATTCGCTGTTTCCGGAAGAAAGACCAGCGAGAAAGACAAGTAATGCCAGTGAAGACAAAACAGCAACCGTCAGCAGAACTGTCAGTGCCCAACGATTCCGGAAAGCATCATTCTGACGTTCCAAAGCTGAACAGTCATACCGTTTCTCTATCTCCAGCAGATCAGCACGGGTATCCGATGTGACCGTCAGTTCCATTGCCTCTGCATAATGCTGCATCTGGAGAAGTGCCTCTGCCGTTTTTCCTTCCGCCTGCAAAGTCTCTGCCATTCTCCGGAAAACTTTGGCCCGCATGAAAGGGAACGAACTTTTTACAGCTTCCCGAAGAAGGCTGTCTGCCCTTACACGGTTTCCCATCTGAAGACAAACCTCTGCCAAAGTCAGTTCATAAGGATGCCGGTCTTCCTTCGTAACAGTCCGGTCCATTGCCAGAAGCAAGAAATCGGTTGCTTCCGGCCAACGATAGTCATCCATGGCTTTCAGGGCCGACCGATAATAAATCTTTCCTGAGATGCAAAGTCCATCCGTTCAATCACATCCGACAATGTTTCATACATCAGGCGCTTTTCTTCCCGATAGGCATCAGAACCTTTCACCTGCATCGAAGGAGGAATCAGAATCCAGTCTGCCTTTACTTCATTCCAGGCCTGAAGAGAAAGCTTCAGGTCCAATGCCTTTCTGAAATAACCGATAGCCGATTCATAACCGGAATGGCGGGCCATCAGGTTTCCCAATGCCGTATAAATCAGAAAACGCGTACGCCGATCATCACCGGACGCCGAAGCTTCCTCTGCCTGCTTGTAGTTTAACAAAGCTTCCTCTTCCTTCCCCTGGTTCTCATAGACATACCCTTTATAAAAACAGGCCAGTGCCTTATCATCCGCCGATCCATACACCTTATTATATATACAGGCTGCCTCTACCAGCGAATCCGGTGGCAAGGTTCTCCCACTGCGACAGGTGGCCTGCACCGTCAATAAGGCGTATCGGGCATAATCTTCCGGAGAAAGCTTTTCGGGAAAAGCGATGGAACGCAGCACCTGACAGGCAGAATCCGGGTCCGACCAGACATAATATTTCCCCCAGCCAGTTGCGGTACGGACTGCTCTTTGTGACATGAAACGAAGAAACAGGCAGACGCCACCAGCCAGAGGGAAACAGATATAAGAATTTTCATTCAAGCTATTTTTCAATTACCTTCACAAAAATACGTTCTTCCTTTGAAATATACGAATCCGGTCAACGGAATGTATAGATAATAACCACCGGATTCTGATCCGGACCAGTCTGTAAGGCCTCCGGAGCATGCTGCAGATATCCCTGTTTCCTCAACTCTTCCAGTAAGGTTGTATTCACGACCTGCACACGTACCTGATCACCGTATACATAACAGGGCCAGAAAGGAATTCCTCCGTCCACATCATTGTCCAGTCCGGCAATATTTCCGTCACCGAGTCCATACGACATCTCCTGAAAAGTTTCATTGACAGGTGTAGAACTGAGCTTCCGACTCTCTTTGTCCAGACGAAGAATATAGAAGCGTCCATCTTCTCCTCTCATGATCCGGAAAAAGAAACAGCGGTCTGTTTCCAGAAATCCATACAGATCCAGAGCTCCAGCCAGGGATGCTCCTCCGGTTTGCATGTAATTGATGTCTGCAATCTGCTCATAATACTCTTTCCCGTTCCGGCGATCCAGCACAACAGCCGGCGAGATTCCTCCGGAAGTAACCCGGAACAAAGTATCATTGCAGGGAGTATAGGCTACTACGGAAGCTGAATAAGGCATAAACTGAATTTCCTGCATATAGCGTACCTCCTGACCGAGAGACGGAGAAAAAGGATCTTTCCTGGCAGATATTTCCTGCTTCTCATTGGCAAGAGCCACGAGCCAGGGCGACTGTGCGAAAGGAGTAACCGGAGCGCCTCCCAGAACAACATGTTCCCGATCCAGAAAGAAACGGTATCCGACTGCCTGTGAGACCAGCGTATCCCGCCGCAAAAAGGTTCCGTCGTAGCTATATACCATGCCGGAAGCTGACGGGCATTCAGATAGACTTCACGCCGGGAAGAATCGAGTGTCATGCTTTCAATGGCATATGGAGCATATTCCCCCGGCCCGTTTCCGGCTCTGCCCAGCTGGCGTACAAACTTCCCTCACGGGTAAACTGAAAGATTTGCTGGGTCTTTCCGTTCTCTACAAAAATAAATTCATCATCCATCACCAGATTGCTTACATTACTGATCAGGCAGGAATCCGTTGTTTCAAGAGGAACATAAGAAACAGACGCCACATCTTCTTTTAAGGAAACCGGAGTTTCCGTACGGATTGCTTCGCGCACATCGGCTACCCACAGATGACGGCCGATGGCTGATTCTGACACCCGGTCAATAACAGACCTGCTCCCAGCATAGCTGCATAAAAGTTTTTCTTCATGATATCTTTTATTTAAAGTTTAAGGCAAAGTTAGAGGAATCTGCAAAACGGACAGACAAGGAATATAAACTTGAGCGACAGAATAACAGACTAAATACCAATGATTTAATCTTACAGAAAGATAATATGTGCGACAAACGGCAGTAAAATTCTGACGAGATTATATATCTGCCGGATCGTTATTCACCCAAAAAGGGCGATGAAATATCTTTCGAAACTTCATCGCCCTCTTATCTGATTTCAGGAATTCATGTTCTTATTCTTCCTTCAGTTCCAGTTCCAGCAACACTGGCAAATGGTCACTGTATCCACCATGATATTTCTTTCCCCAGTATGTACGCGACGGTGACTCGCCCCCATACCGGTCGTCTTCTTCGAGCAGGAAAGGAAATTTCAGGATCTGCGCATCTTCATATTTGGCACGGATACGTTCGTTACCTTCCAGCAGATAACCGCTTACCATCATCTGATCGAGTGTTCCCCACTCTCCGCGATAACGATAAGTTCCGCCTTCCTTGCCGTCCATCAGATTATACAGGAGGGTCTTCTCTATCTGATCGCCCGGTCTGACGGCTCCGATTACTTCTGCAATGGAGCGGTTGGAAGGATAATCGTTGAAGTCTCCCATTACGATCACATTGGGATGCTGACGCACTGCCATCACAGAGTCTGCAGCCCGTCTCAGATAACCTGCCGTGAAAAGACGATAAGGTTCACTCTGCTTCTCGCCGCCTGAACGGGATGGCATGTGACAGACAAATACATCCAGCGTATCTCCGGTCACAATCCGTCCGGACACATGCAAAATGTCACGGGTGGGCCGGCGGTCAATCTCCTTGCTGGGAATGCCGATGGCATGGTAGACAGATGACGGAACGTGGCAGGCTGATACAGCAATACCACGTCAATGCCCCGCTCGTCCGGAGAGTGAGTAATGGCAAAGTCATAGCCGGCATCACGCAAAGGAGAATTCTTCACCAGATCCTGTACGCAGTGTTCGTTCTCCACTTCGCACAATCCCACCAGATCAGGAACCTGCTTGTCTCCCGCCGCCAGGATCACTTTGGCTATTTTAGCCAGCTTGTCATAATAGCGGGCCTTCGTCCATCCTCTCGGGCTGTCCGGCTGAAACTCATAATCGTTCTTCAGGGAGTCATGGCTGCAGTCAAACAGATTCTCCACATTATATTCCATCACCCGGAACTTGTCCTGAGCCTGGGAAGGGGCCAGCGCACAGAAAAGCGCCAACCCGCTTAAAAAAAGTTTTCAAGCTGATCATGCGTTCTCCGGTATATGTGCCAGTACATCCAGCAGATGATTCCAGAATTTTTCTACGGTCGGTATCAGCATCCGTTCATCAGGAGAATGCACACCGCGCAAGGTCGGTCCGAAATGAAACCATATCCAGTGAAGGATACTTTTCAAGGAACAGACCGCATTCCAGTCCGGCATGAATAGCTTTCACCTTCGGCTCGGTACCGAACAGACGCTTGTAGCTTTCCACTGCCACATTCAGGATTTCGGAAGAAGGATTCGGTTTCCAGCCCGGATAACCGTCTCCGGTTTCCACGTCAGCTCCACCCAGAATGAAAGCTGAACGAACCATCTGTGACATATCTTTCCGCGAAGAAGGATGGAACTGCGCTGACTGGTTACTACTACAATCTTTCCGTCACGCTGCTTGATGGAAGCCAGGTTGGAAGAAGTTTCCACCAGTCCCGGAATATCCTGACTCATGGCATACACTCCGTTGTGTACCGCATAGATGGAATGGAGGAAACGCTTCATGGCTTCTTTGTCCATCACTTCCGCACAGGCTGTTTCCGATTCCAGCTCCATGGTCAGATTCGGTTCCGTAACAGCGTATTCGTTTCCACTTCAGCCAGGAAAACATTCAGATCCACCCGTACAGATTCCTTATCCTTCATCGGCACAGCACAGACCGCATGTGCTTCACGGGGAATAGCATTATGCAGATTTCCTCCGTCAATCTCACACAGGTGAAGGTCATACCGATCCATCAGCTGCATCAGATAGCGGTTCAACAGCTTGTTTGCATTAGCCCGATTTTTATTGATATCATCTCCTGAATGTCCTCCGGTCAGCCCTTTGACTGCTACACGGAAAAAGAAATATCCTTCCGGAGCCTTTACCATCGGACAGGGGAAAGTAGCAGTCGTACCTGCTCCACCGGCACATCCGATAAAGAGTTCGCCTTCATCTTCCGAATCCAGGTTGATCAGGATATCTCCGCTCATGAATCCCTCCTTCAAGGCAAAAGCACCGGTCAGTCCTGTTTCTTCATCCACAGTGAACAAACATTCCACCGGTCCATGTACATATCCTTGTCAGCCAGTACTGCCAGCTGAGTAGCTACACCGATACCATTGTCGGCTCCCAGTGTCGTACCTTTCGCCTTCAGCCATTCACCGTCTACATAAGTTTCTATCGGATCTTTTCAAAATCATGTACTGTATCGCGATTCTTCTCACACACCATATCCATGTGTGACTGCAAAACTACTTTCTTCAGATTTTCCTTACCCGGGAAGGCAGCTTTTCTGATCAGAACATTTCCTGCCTCATCCATCTGATATTCCAGACCATGAGATACCGCAAAGTTTACCAGATAAGTTCTGATTTTTTCTTCCTTCTTGGAAGGACGGGGAACCTGACAAACCTCTTCAAAATAGTGAAACACCGATGCTGGTTTCAAATCCTTTTTTTCCATACAAATTCATTCGTTGAAGTAAATAATCCGTTCTTTATTTCGCAAAAATAAGTTAAATACAGGGTTTAAAGCTGTATAAATACTTTTTTCAAGGCCAAAGCCAACAGACATAGTGACAAAAACTATATATTTGCAGCACAAAATTAATAGAAATGCTCAAGACTATCCTTATAACAATGTTAATAGTTGCTATCTGCATAGCACTATTATCCGTGAAAATTCTTTTTAAGAAGAATGGCCGTTTCCCGAATACCCATGTCAGCGGAAGCAAAGCCATGCGCAAAAGAGGCATCGGATGCGTTCAGTCGCAAGACCGGGAAGCACAGAAAGACAACCCGCACGCAATCCCCGAACGGAGAAGTCTGGCCGAAGAAACGAATAACTAACAAAAATGATACTTATTACATTGATTATGAAAAAAGCAAAAAACATCTTGAAAGGTCTGTTAGCACTGGCTATCGTATTCCTGTTCACTCAGTGTACAGAAAATAAGAACACAACTCCTGCCCCGGCTGCTCCTGCTGCAGGAGGAAGTGTGGAAGGCATGAAAATCGCTTATGTGGAAATTGACTCATTACTGACTAAATACCGTTTCTGGAATGACTTGAACGACTGATGATCCAGAAAGAAGAAAATATCCGTACGACCCTGAACGAAAAGGCAAAAAGCTCTGGATGCAGCATGAGAGACTTCCAGAGAAAATATGAAAACAACGGCTTTGTAAGTCAGGAAAGCGCACAGCAACAGCAGGCCCGCCTGATGAAACAGCAGCAGGAACTGCAACAGTTGCAGGAAAAACTCAGCAAAGAACTGGCCGATGAAAACCAGAAGAACAGCCTGCAGCTGAGAGACTCCATCAATTCTTTCCTGAAAATCTACAACAAGACTAAAGGATACAGCCTGATCATCAGCAACAGCGGTTTCGATAACCTGTTGTATGCAGACAAAGCTTTCGATATCACTCAGGAAATTGTAGACGGTCTGAACGCACGCTACACTCCGAAACCTGAAGAAATAATTTCCAATCCTTTTATATAGACAGACACAGATTTCATGGAGGACATTCTGCTTCCCGGAGATCTGTGTCTGATTGTTTAACCACTTAATCTCCCGAAAATGACACAAGGATACCCCACCCGTAATTTCGGACAACCCACCAAACGGTATTGTCAGACTCTCGATCTGAAAAATGATCCTGAACTCATCAGAACTTATCAGATATACCACAGTGAATCAGAGATGTGGCCGGAAATATTGGAAGGCTTCCACACCATCGGTATTCTGGAAATGGAACTTTACCAGCTGGAGGAACGACTCTTCATGATTGTGGAAACTCCTCTTGACTTTGACTGGGACACAGCCATGGAACGGCTGGCAACGCTTCCCCGGCAGGCTGAATGGGAAGCTTTCGTTTCGCGCTTCCAGAAATGTTCGCCCGAAGACACGTCGAATGAAAAATGGAAAATGATGACCCGCATTTTCCATATTTATAAGTAAAAAATAACCTGAACAAAAATAACCTCCAAATGTTATAACTAGAAAATAAGTAAAAACTATAACATTTGGGAGTTATGGAAACCTTTGATGAACTGATCTCTTCACCTGAGCCTGTGCTTGTGGACTTTCATGCAGAATGGTGCGCGCCTTGTCAGACAATGGTCAAGGTCTTGAAAAAGATTAAAGACCTGCAAGGAGAAGCTATGCACGTCATCAAGGTTGATATAGACAAGAATCCCTCCGTAGCCTCCCATTTTTCATTCAGACTATACCCACGCTGATTCTTTTTAAGAACGGAAAGCAGGTATGGCGGCAGAGCGGTGTAATCGATCCCGTCAATCTGAACAAGATTATCAATATGTTTAAATAGTCGTCCCTTAAGAATTATCTTTTTCTGTTGATATTCAGTAATTTATTCTATAAAATTCTTTGATAAATCTGCAAGTTTTAGTACCTTTAGGTCAAGAAAACTTGCAGATTTTATGATTAAAAAGACGAATAATATCCCATCTTTATT
>ENA-OQAN01000675-OQAN01000675.1-human-gut-metagenome-genome-assembly--contig:-NODE-675-length-17079-cov-1.848042_pt1 | contig 17079 bp, 17 predicted proteins | sample MGYA00242735_ERZ504527 | MGnify/ENA primary metagenome ERZ504527 (study PRJEB26092, sample SAMD00036230) | human gut metagenome | host: Homo sapiens | study: EMG produced TPA metagenomics assembly of... | reverse complement strand
AAGTTTGATATGCATCAATTTTAAATGTCACGTTTTATTCAACTTTCCGCAATTCACTTTAATCTACAGTGACTGCGTCTCGAATTTGTTTTAAATTACATAGCTTCTTGCAATTTTGCTCTTTTCAAGATACCCTTTGCATCTCAAGATTTCCAAGCACTTGCTTTCTCAATACGTAGAATCACTGATTCCCAAGTGCTCTGCAATCTCCGAAACTTTATGAGCCCGGTGATAGCAAAAAGAAAGAACCTTATCATCATAATCAGTCCCACTCTGTACCGGCACAAAATTCAGAACTGGAAGATTGTTATCTTCCACTCCATCCATATAGGTCAAATCTGGTAATACAAGCGTAAAATGATCCGATGAAGAATAAATATATGGTCGATGCATTTCATCTGCCATTTTATACTCTTCCACAATTTTATCAAATCCTGTACCGGCCGCTCCATCACATTACAGCTTACTAAGACAGCTGTAATCAGTTCATTTCTTCTTTTCGAAATAATACCTGATAAGTCATACGTTTTTCCTATCTTTTCGCCTCTGTAAAAACTTCCCGGAGAGGAAATTTCCAATCTGTCCTTAAACATATCAACTTGAATCTGTGTCCCATCAAGAAAATAATCCCGATGTGCAACGGCATTAATTACCCCTTCAAATAATGCTCTCTGTGGGTATGCATCGATATTTTTTCTAGTATCTCCAAGTTTAATCATAGAATGATTCATTCTCTGCGTGACAAATTCCATAATGTAATTGATGACATCCAAAATATTTCCTGAAAAACGATTGATTGTTACAATTCGTTCGCTCCCCTTGTTAAATCCAGAAAATACAGAACATTGCACCTCTGTCTTTTTATCTTGATAATCATCAGCAAACAACGTTGCTCCATTCGCAAGAAAACCTTCCTCATCATAAAATCCCATTGATTGCAATGCTTTTTCTGATAACTCTTTTCCATTATTGTGTGAAGTGTAAAACTGACGAAGCTTTTTAAACTTGGACACATCATATTTTACATCTGATGTCAAAATATCATATTGCGTATTTTTACTTTTCACACTCATTTCTATAATTTCTTCATAAGTTGCTCCATTTGTAAAACCATCTCTTCTCATAAAAATAGATGGGATATTTTTATATTTTAAAATGATTGGTTTGACAGCAGATTCCAGTACTCTTACACGTATCAGAAATCGTTCTTTACCTTTGATTTCATAACGAATAAAAGAGGGTTCCATCCGTGGTCTCGGCACCAAATGTTCATTGACCTGGTTATTGAAATAATTACGTTCATTATCTGCCGCACTTCTATCAAACCCAATCAATTTATTTGTTTTATCCTCTACTCCAATATAAAACTCTCCGCCCTGAGCATTTTACAAATCCTGCGATTGTCTTCAGCCATCCTACTACATCGTCTCTGTTTAATTTGCTCTTGCACTCAAATTTGTCGTTCTCCAGTTGTATATCGTCTATCACTTCTTCCAAATACATCTAATCACCTCACCTATTTCTCTACGATTATTTTACTTCAAGCTCACTTCAAAGTCAACTTCAAGCTTACTTCAAAGTCACTTCAAAGTAATTTGAAGTGAGAGTTCACACAATTAGTTTTCCACAAAAAAAGATTTCAAACCGGTAGTTTTCCCCACCGATTCAAAATCTTTTTCTTTCAACTTTTCTATTATTCTACATCTGTCACTTCCACTGTGACTTTATCCAGTTTCCAAATATCATCTACATATTCCTGAATTGTTCTGTCTGATGTAAACTTACCACAAGATGCTGTCTGGATCAGCGCCATCTTAGACCATCTGTCCTGATCTCTGTAAGCTTCTTCCACACGTTTCTGTGCTTCTGCATAGCTTCTGAAATCTTTCAAGATAAAGTAAGTGTCGGCTCTGTCGCTGCTGTTTGTATTCAGCAGAGAGTTGTACAGATCTCGGTAAAGTTCTCTGTCACCGTTTCCGTAAGTTCCGTCTACAAGCTGGTCTACCACACGTTTGATATCCCAATCATTAAAGTAAATGTCAATCGGATTGTATCCGCCATTGTTCTCATAGTTAATAACTTCATCGGAACTCAACCCGAAAATAAATGCATTTTCCATTCCGACTTCTTCCACAATCTCCACGTTTGCGCCGTCCATTGTTCCAAGTGTCGGAGCGCCGTTTAACATAAACTTCATGTTTCCGGTTCCGGATGCTTCTTTTGATGCTGTAGAAATCTGTTCACTGACATCTGCTGCCGCGAAGATCAGCTCTGCATTGGATACTCTGTAATCTTCGATAAACACAACTTTAATCTTTCCGTTGATGCTTCTGTCATTATTAATCACATCTGCGACAGAATTGATCAGCTTGATCGTCTGTTTTGCGCGTATATATCCAGCCGCCGCTTTTGCGCCAAAGATAAATGTTCTCGGATAGAATGACATCTCCGGATGCTCTTTGATCTGATTGTACAGATACATCACATGTAAAATGTTCAATAACTGACGTTTGTACTCATGAAGTCTCTTCACCTGAACATCAAAGATAGAGTTCGGATCTACTTCAATTCCGTTGTGTTCCAAAATATATTTCGCAAGACGAACTTTATTTTGATACTTGATCTCCATAAATTCTTTTCTCGCTTTTTCATCTTCCACAAGTGGTTTCAGTTTTTCCATCTCCTGCAAATCTGTGATCCATCCTTTTCCGATATGAGCTGTAACCCAGTCAGCGAGAAGCGGATTACCATGCAGCAAGAAACGTCTCTGAGTAATACCGTTTGTCTTATTGTTAAATTTCTCCGGCATCATCTCATAGAAATCTTTCAGTTCCTGATGTTTTAAAATCTCTGTATGCAGTTTTGCCACACCGTTTACAGAATATCCTGCTACGATCGCAAGATGCGCCATCTTCACCTGTCCATCATATAAAATCGCCATACTGCGTACTTTATCTTCATTGCCAGGATATTTTGCACGGATTTCATTTACAAATCGGCGATTGATCTCTTCCACAATCTGGTAAACACGAGGTAGCAGTCTCTGGAACAAGTCGATTGGCCATTTTTCAAGCGCTTCTGCCATGATCGTATGGTTTGTGTAAGCACAAGTCTTCGTCGTAACCTCCCACGCTTCATCCCATTCCAGTCCATGCTCATCCATAAGCAGTCTCATAAGCTCTGCAACCGCAACTGTAGGATGCGTATCATTCATCTGAATCGTCACTTTTTCGTAGACTTATGGATATCATCATGGTCTCTCAAATATTTGTCAACGGCTTCCTGCAAACTTGCAGAGATAAAGAAATACTGCTGTTTCAGACGAAGCTCTTTTCCCGCATAATGGTTATCATTCGGATACAGTACCTCTACAATCGTCTTTGCAAGATTCTCCTGCTCTACAGCTTTTTGATATTCTCCACGGTCAAATGAATCCAAATGGAAGTCTGTGATTGCCTTCGCATCCCAGATGCGAAGTGTATTTACAAGGTTATTGTTATATCCGACAATCGGCATATCGTATGGAATCGCAAGGACAGACTCAAAATTCTCCTGAATAAACATATCCTTTCCTGTCTTTGGATCTTTTTCCACACGGATATTTCCTCCGAAACGCACCTCTTTTGCGTATTCTTCACGTCGGATTTCAAATGGATTTCCTTCTTTTAACCAGTTATCCGGTGTCTCGACCTGATATCCATTCTCTATTTTTTGTTTGAACATACCGTAATGATAGCGGATTCCGCAGCCATAGGCTGCGTATCCCAAGGTTGCAAGTGAGTCAAGAAAGCATGCTGCCAGACGCCCGAGTCCGCCATTTCCAAGTGCCGCATCTGGTTCTTGATCTTCAATCACATTCAGATTGATTCCCATCTCCTCCAATGCTTCCTGCACTTCTTTATAGTCAGTCAAATTGATCAGGTTGTTACCCAAAGCTCTTCCCATCAAAAATTCCATAGACATATAATATACAGTTTTTGGGTCATCTTTTTTATATTGTTCCTGTGTCATCAGCCATCTGTCGATGATATCATCTTTTACAGCATAAGACACTGCCTGAAACAATTGCTGCTGTGTTGCTTCCTCTACTGTCTTTCGATACAGTCTTTTTACATTGCTTTTTACAGTTTTTTGGAATTCCACCTTATCAAATTTTTCACGGTACATAATCACAACCTCCTATTTTTCTACTCCCATAGTCATAGTTTCACCGTTGATGTTCCATTCTTTTTTTGTATCCGCCAGGTGTTCCTTTGATTACTTCTGTAGCCAAAACTTCTCCGCCAATTTCAGTTTCATATTTTTCAAATACAGCCTCTGCCTTTTCTGTTCCCTGATAATATAGTTTAATCTTATCTGTCACTTCAAAGTCTGCTTCTTTTCTCATTGTCTGAATCTTGCTGATCAGCTCTCTGACAAACCCCTCTTCCAGCAATTCTTCTGTCAGGTTTGTGTCTAAGACAACTGTGATTCCATTATCACTCTCAGATACATAGCCTTCCATCTGAGCTGTATCGATCAAAAGATCCTCTCTGAACAATGTCACTTCCTGTCCATTTACGTCCAATTTCAAAGCTTCTGTCGCATTCAGTTCATCCATTGCCTGATTTCCGTCTAAGTTTGCTAAAGCTTCTTTGATTCCGCCCAGTAATTTACCGTATTTCGGTCCTACTGTTCTCATCTGTGGTTTAAATGTATAAGAAGTAAAGTTTCTCACATCATCTGTGAATTCCATCTCTTTTACGTTCAACTCTTCTTCCACGATTTCCTGATAAAATTCAGGTAATACTACATTTGATTTTACAAACATCTTTCCAATTGGCTGACGGTTCTTGATATTTGCTGTATTACGGCACGCACGTCCCATAACAACCAGTTTCAGAACTTCGTCCATGTTTGCTTCCAAATCTTTATCGATATAAGCCTCGTTTGCAGCTGGATAATCACATAAGTGAATACTTTCCGGAGCATTTGCATCAATGCTTCTTACAAGATTCTGGTAAATGTCTTCTGTCATAAACGGAATCATCGGTGCAGCCACTTTTGCCACTGTCACAAGTGCTGTGTAAAGTGTCATATATGCGTTGATCTTATCCTGCTCCATTCCTTTTGCCCAAAAACGTTCACGGCTTCTTCTTACATACCAATTACTCATATCATCTACAAAATCCTGCAATGCTCTTGCACTTTCCGGAATTCTGTAGTTTGCAAGATTATCATCTACTGTCTTGATCAGTGTGTTCAGTTTTGACAGTAACCATTTATCCATAACAGATAATTTATCATATTCCAAATTGTATTTTGTTGCGTCAAATTGGTCGATTTCCGCATAAAGTACGAAGAATGCGTAAGTATTCCACAATGTACCCATGAATTTACGCTGTCCTTCCACAACCGCTTTTCCGTGGAAACGGTTCGGCAGCCATGGCGCGCTGTTTACATAGAAATACCAACGGATTGCATCTGCTCCGTATGTCTCTAATGCATCGAACGGATCGACTGCATTTCCTTTGGACTTACTCATCTTCTGTCCGTTCTCATCCTGTACGTGTCCGAGAACGATAACATTCTTATAAGGCGCTTCATTGAAGATCAATGTGGAGATCGCAAGCAATGAGTAGAACCATCCACGAGTCTGGTCAACCGCCTCTGAAATAAAGTTTGCCGGGAACTGCTGCTCGAATAATTCTTTGTTCTCAAATGGATAGTGGTGCTGTGCAAATGGCATTGCTCCACTGTCAAACCAGCAGTCGATTACTTCCGGAACACGGTGCATCTCTTTTCCACAATGCGGACACTTGATTGTCACAGCGTCGATAAATGGGCGGTGAAGTTCGATGTCATCCGGACAGTTGTCGGACATCTCTTTTAATTCTGCAATGCTTCCAATTGAATGCATATGTCCACATTCACATTCCCATACATTTAACGGAGTTCCCAGTAACGGTTACGGCTGATTCCCCAATCCTGAACATTTTCAAGCCAATCGCCGAAACGTCCTTTTCCGATGCTCTCCGGAATCCAGTTAATCTTGTTGTTGTTTCTGATCAAATCTTCTTTTACCGCTGTCATCTTGATGAACCATGACTCACGTGCATAGTAGATAAGCGGTGTATCACAACGCCAGCAGTGTGGGTAGCTGTGCTCGAAATTCGGAGCATCAAATAAAAGATTTCTCTTTTCCAGATCTTCTAATACAAATGGGTCTGCTTTTTTACAGAATGTTCCTGCCCAAGGTGTCTCTGCTGTCATCTCACCTTTTTCATCTACTAACTGTAAAAATGGAAGGTCATATTTACGTCCTACCTGAGCATCATCCTCACCAAATGCAGGAGCAATATGAACGACACCTGTACCGTCTGTCAATGTTACGTATGTGTCACATGTCACATAGTATGCTTTTTTATTCAGTTCCACAAATGGGAATAATGGTTCGTATTCTTTTCCTTCTAAATCTGTACCGACATAGCTTTCCAATACTTCGTATGCAGGAGTTCCCTCTTCCGCAAGATTTCCAAGTACTGTGTCAAGCAATGCCTCTGCCATATAGTATGTGAATCCGTCTGCTGCTTTTACTTTTACATAAGTCTCATCTGGGTTCACACAGAGAGCCACGTTTTGACGCAATGTCCAAGGTGTTGTTGTCCATGCCAGAATATAAGCGTCTTCGTCTTTTACTTTAAATCTTACGATTGCGGATTTCTCTTTGACATCTTTGTAACCCTGCGCTACTTCGTGGCTGGAAAGCGGAGTTCCACAACGCGGACAGTAAGGTACAATCTTGTATCCTTTATATAACAATCCTTTATCCCAAATCTGTTTTAATGCCCACCATTCTGATTCAATGAAATCGTTGTGGTAAGTTACATATGGATTTTCCATATCTGCCCAGAAACCAACAGTCGCAGAGAAGTCTTCCCACATTCCTTTGTATTTCCAGACACTCTCTTTACAGTGTGCGATAAATGGCTCCAAACCATACTCTTCAATCTGTTCTTTTCCGTCTAATCCAAGCATCTTTTCCACTTCAAGCTCTACCGGAAGTCCGTGTGTATCCCATCCTGCTTTTCTAGGTACCATGTACCCTTTCATTGTACGGTATCTCGGAATCATATCCTTGATAACACGAGTCAACACGTGGCCGATATGCGGTTTCCCGTTCGCTGTCGGAGGTCCGTCATAAAACGTATATGTCTCCCCCTCCTTACGATTTTCCATACTCTTCTCAAAAATCTTGTTATCAGCCCAAAACTTTTCCGTCTTCTTTTCACGATCTACAAACTTTAAATCTGTGGATACCTTCTGATACATTTCTTCTTCCTCCTTCTTATTTGGGGACGTAGTATTTTTCAATTTTACTACGTCCCTAATTGACACATGCCCTGTCCCTTTTTGAATTTTGATACAAAAAAACTCCCATCCTGTAATCAGGACGAGAGCTGTAAAACCTTCGTTATACCACCTATTACACCATACTGACATATGCGTTCCTGCTAACGGTGGAATCCCGGCAGTACCTATTGGACAACTTCGTTCGGTCACTGCAACTCAGAAGTGATCTTCAAATATATTCTACTCGTATCAGGCTCTCACCATCCCTGACTCTCTTTGACTTTAAAATATATCCTACTGTCTTCGTCAACGTTTTTTCATATATCACTAACATTATAAAAAGAAACCCTTGGTTCGTCAAGGGTTTCTCTATTTTTTCTCTTACTCTGCGACTTCTGATCCTTCAATAATTTCTCCTTGTTCCACTCGGTTGATCAAATCCTCAATGTTTGCAACCGATGTCTCATCCGGATATGTAACATAGAGCGGACCTGAGCTAGCTGCCGAATAACAGATATCTTTTCCTCCGGTTCCCTCCGCTGCGACTGAATAAATATTCCAGCTTCCGCCTTTACTCAACTGTGTCTTGATCAAAGATTGGATCTGTTCCTGAGACATGTTAGTCTCTACATTTCCACTTACGTCGTCGATAATTGAGTTCGCTTTCATAAGCATCTGAGGCGAAATCATTTTCTTGATCATGGCCGTGATAACTGCCTGCTGATTCTTTCCTCTCTGGTTATCTCCGCCCGGCACATTCTCACGTTCTCTTGAGAATGCCAGCGCTTCTTCACCGTTAAAATGGTTGATTCCCTGTTGTACATCCATGACATGTTCCGAGTTCTTACTTGTCGTAAATGCATACTCAGAATATACATCAACACCACCTAAATGGTCTACAATGTCAATTAAAGAAGTAAAGTTAATTCTGGCATAAAATGGAATCTCAACTTGATACAACTCTTCCAATGTCTTCATTGAAACATCCACACCATAATTTCCGGCATGTGTCAGCTTATCATTCTCCCCTCCGGAAATGCCCGGAATCGGCACATAGTAATCTCGCGGTGTAGTAACCAAAAGAATCTGATGCGTCTTTGGATTCACTGTGGCAATGATATTCACATCACTTCGGCTTGTCTGTTCAATATCCCCATACACATCAATACCACTGATATACACACTGAATGGATCCTGTATGCTCGTATCCACCGACGTGCTGGCAAGTTCTTTCTTAATCTTGTGCTCATAAATAATACGAACACTCTTTTATATCCTGCAAATGACTCAGAAATATTATCTGTATAACCTTCATTGTAAATAATCGCATCTACTTTTTTATCATTGCAGTGCCTCTGCCTGTTCCTGAAGATCTTGATATTCAACTACCGTTATGTCTTTTCCAAGCTCCTCGGAAACCATCTGAATAGCTGCCTCCATATCCGTTCTTCCCATCTTATACTGAACACCAAACGTGTAATTCTCAGTATCTTTGATATCTTTTGCCGGGTCATCTTTTAATACAGCTACAACCATATTATCAATCTTATAGTTGCCTCCCGTAATCTTGTCCAATGCCCCGTTCGCCTTTCCGATATAATATGTTCCGACGCTGATCACCATAATCAGACTACACTCAATATCTTTCCGCCAATTGCTTTCTTCTTTCTATTCAACTGCGTAAATAGTGTAAGCCCAAGCAGCAACAATAGAATACCTCCGATTATAAGCATGTATTTCAACGGAATAATTCCTATAATGTGGAGCATACCAACACATAACATCGACACAATTGCCTGAATTGTGACAAGAGTCAATCCTACCTTGTGCGGCTTTGCTCTCCCTCTGCGTCTTACATTTTTCCTGTTTTTATTTTTTCTGCGCTTTCTAGATCTTGTTTTTCCATCCTCGTCCAAACTTTGCCGATCTCTTGCGTTCTCCAGTTTTCTTTTTTTTCCTCTGCTGTAATTCCTCAAATGCCTCTCTTTGCTCTTGATTTGTCCTTTTTCTAATCATTTAATGAATCCTCTTTCGCATGTTTCACATTTTGCTTCATTTAAACTCAATGATTATATCATATTCTGTCGAAAATTACGAACATTTTAAGATATTTTTAATAAAAAGGCATTTTCACATTTCCTACTCGTCTAAAATTCCTGCTTCCCGAAATTTTCCCACTACAGCTGCAGTATCCTTTTTTGCCTGCTTTTCCTCCACGTCATATTCTTCCATTAGCGCTTTCACCAGCTGCTCTTGCGTACATTCTTTTTCCAAATTTCTCCACAGAAATGCTCCTGTCTCATTCAATTGTATCATGCCGTGGAACTGTCTGCTCTCTCCTTCCACCGGAACTGCCGCAAACACTCCTGCTACCTCTCTCAATATAAATCCTTCTCTAATTTTCATGCTCTGATTTTTCCTCCAATCCCATCTCTTTCATACATGCTCTTATCTTTTTATTCTGATCCTGATTTCTAAGCGTGCGAAATTCTCCGATTATCTTTCCCGGAGAACATATCACTTTTTTTGTCAAACGATGTATCCACGCCATCCAAATTCTCCGTGGGTATTGTGCCAGCCACGGATATGCAACAATTAACTGTTCCTGGTTTGGAAATATCCTCTGCAGGAAATAAGCTTTTTTATTCTCATATCGATTGACCTCTGTCTGTAAATGAAACTGAAAAAGACCATAAGTTCCACTCTGTACTATATAATTCCAGACCGGCTCTTTTTCAAGCGCTCACCACATTTTCCTTTTTGAAGCAACTCCCTGATTTTCTTTTCCATTGTAAAAAGTTTTGCCTGAGTTAGCTGATTTTCCACAATTTTTGTATTGCAGCAACTCATCTTTGTGTTTTCAAACACAAGAAAATCTAACAGCATCCGTATCCCTGCTCCTCCATGCTCGAAGTGCTTCGCCATATGTCCTGTCTGGTACAGATAAAAATCTTCCCAGGACAATCTGATACTCTGTCTGACATCCTTCTTTTTTTGTGCTTCGTTCCCAGACTCCTTCCATATAATTATCCAAAGTCTCATAGCCTGTCCCACAGTCTTTGTGAATTTCTACTGTCATACAAGGCTCTTTCTGATAGACATCATGATGCCCTCCCTTATGCAGGACCCGATATCCAAGCTTTTCCATCAGCACAGATACCCGCTCAAGATCTTTTGTCTTTACTAAGATATCCAAATCTGTCAAAAACCGCATGTCCTGAGAAGGATACTCGTATTTTAACAAACCGCCTTTCAGCAGCATCCGCTCAATGCCTTCCTCCTCAAAAAGTTTTGTCAGCTTTTCATATTCATGGTATTGTATCGTCTCCCGCATAATTCCGGATAATCTTGCTTTTTGAAACTGCTTTTTTACTTCATCCGGTATCTGTTCACAATATTCTTTATTCAGGCATAGTTGTTCCACCGCATACGCCACAATATTTTCAATGCGATGATAAGCACTTATCTCATATATCTTCTGCCAATCTGGCCACACATTCGGAAACGGCACGTTCACCTTTCCCACAACTGCACATGCCATATAAAATATGTACTCGGCTTCCCTTTCTGTCGTCATCTGCTTCTCCTTTTTATCTGAAAAAGAACCGGCAAATCTGTAAAAATCCGCCAGTCCTTTTCCCACTCTTACTCATCCGGTTACATTAGATTACTCCCAACCTGTGCCAGGCATAACTAGATCATTATCTCCCCATGTGTCATCGTCGTTTTGACCGCTCAATGTCATCTGCATCTGGATATCTCCTTCAAACGCAAACACTTCCACAGCATCCGGCATTCCGCGTAAGACTGGGTATCCTTTATTGGATGCCGTATCTGTATTCCAAATAGACGTATTTAACATCATAGAGTATGCATAGAACGTCGGTGATGTCAAACCTCCGGTCCACGACTCCGGCTCACTGATTGCCCAGTGCGATGGAACTGTTCCCGGTTTTGCAGGAGAATGGTAAATCTTAACCCAGTTGCTCAATTCTGATGCATCATCTACATGTGTAATCTTCCATCTTGTATTTGAAGAAGATATAACTGTCTTTTATGCAGGACAAAAAACAAAGCCCATCGGCTCAACGGTTCTTACCTGCCCTCCAACTGTCTGTAGATTTTCCTCTTATTTCCTTTTACTGTCATTCGCTGTTCTAGTCCTTCCTTAGTATATTCCTGTTCCCCAGCCCGGTTCCTTTACAATTGGGAGCTGTTCTGCCGGCTCTTCCGGCTCTGTCTGTTGCTCATCATTGTTATCTGAAGGTTTGTCCGTTTCTGACTGATTCTCCTCCTCTGATGCTGCTCCACTTCTGATTGCTGAATTTCCTATGACTGTGTATTTGTTTCTTTCGATGCTGTATCCTGCTTATTCTGTTCATCCTGCCCTGTCGATGCTACAGCTTCTGCCAACTTTTCTTCCAATTTCTTTTGTTCCTTTTTTCGTAAGTTCTTTTCCTTCAAATGCATCGGGCTCTGCCACATTGTCCCTCGCATTTATATTTTGTATTTCCTGCACCTCATCTGGCTTCTCTTTCACTGTACTTTGAGACTTACTTTGTCTGTTCCACAAAAAAATCCCTGCTGAAATACAAAAAATACACACCGCTATACTTCCCGCGATCCATAGTACTTTTTTACTAAATCTTTTTCTATCCAAACATTTTCATCCTTTCCTCTTCTTATTTGTAAATTTTTCAACAAAAAAACTGAGGTATGTCTATTTGTGGGCAGGCCTCAGTTTCTCTATTCACTTATGAGTAGTCTTTTCTAACTAATCGCTCTCTAGTATACAATAGACTATTTCCTCAGTGCAAGTGTAATTTTTTTCCAATTATTCTCTTTTCATTCGCTGCTGTCTCTGATGTCTCATGCGAGCTCTCTTGCGGCGTTCTTTTATTTTTTTTCTCTTATAAGCTAACAGAAGAATCAATGCAAATGCGAAAAGAATCACAATCCCTAAAATGACCAGTAAAACTACAACTACTGTTGGAAGTCCTTCTTCTTTCTTTGTCTCTTTCTTCTCCGCTTTTGCAGTCTTCTTTTCCTCTATTCCATGTATCTTATTATAATATTTATCGGTAATAGTCACAGGCACTTTTCCAACTTCCTGACCTTGATAAGTGTAGATCAAAGTTCCACTTTTATCTCCCAGCTCTGTTGGCTCCTGCAGTGTGGCATCCAATTTATCAAAAGTCACTCCTGACGGCAACATGACATATGCATTCTCGTCGACAGACTTTATATTTTTGTCGGTAACCTGTTCTTTCGTTACCGGAACCTTTGAAAAATTATCAAACGCATAATCCAGCATTGCTCTCGTGTCTACATATGCATTCTGTCCGCCTCCGTGAACCCTGAGAGTAACCGCCACAAGATTCTTATCATCCTTTGTCGCAAATGTTACAAGTGTCGTCAATGCCTGATCTGTATATCCTGTCTTTCCTCCTACACAGTACTCATAATAATTGCGGTTTCCCTGAAACAGCATCTTATGATTCTGCTGAAATGTTCTTGATTCGCTCGTAAGCGCAGTCGGTCCAATTGTGTACTGACGAGTACCTGTTATTTTTCGAAACTCTTCATATTTAAATGCGGCAGCTCCGATCAAAGCCATATCATGTGCCGAAGTATAATGTTCATCATTATGAAGTCCGTTTGCATTTACAAAGTGTGAATTTGTGCCTCCCAGTTCAGCCACTTTCTCATTCATCATATTGATAAAATTATCGTATCCGCCATTTACACTGTTTGCAATGGCATAAGACACCTCGTTCGCCGAAGCGAGAAGCATTCCATACAAGGCATCTTCCATCGAAATCTCTTCGCCAACTTTCATTCCGATATGTGCATCTCCATATTCGAGAAAATCAATACAATTCTGTGTGAATTTCACCCGATCTGTCAACTGGCTGTTCTCCAAAGCGACCACTGCAGTCAAAATCTTTGTAATGCTCGCCGGATAATGCTGATCATCTATTTTCTTTGCATAGAGAATGGCGCCACTATCCATATCCATTACAATTCCCGATTCGCTGTAAATATTCGGTCCGACAGGCCATCCGGGCCAGCGCATTCGAATCCACTTCCTGATTATAGACACTGTCTACTTCTTCCGCCGGAATCTGCTGATCTACCTGTATCTTTGCTGCATCCACATTCATTCCCACGGTTCCCATCACTAAAATGCCGGCAATCAGACCCGATAACAGCCTTTTTCTAAATCTCATTTTCTTTTCCTCCACAGTATGTAACTTAAAATCTATTTTGTATTATAAATTATTTCTATATTTCCCGCAATAACAACTTATTGTGGTATAATAGGGATATCAAATAAATCTGGAAAGGGGTTGTTTTTATGAGTAAACGAATTATTACAATCGGAAGACAATTTGGAAGTAACGGACGTCTAATCGGGATTGCGTTGGCAGAACGTCTCGGAATCAACTGTTATGACAAGGATCTGATCAAACTTGCCTCAGAACACACAGATATTCCATATGACCAACTGAAACTGGTAGACGAAAAAAGAGAAAAACCTTGGCGGTATCAAGTAGACGAAAACAGCAATATCGATCGTCACTATCGTTACGGTCACATTGATGAGATTCTGTTCAACCTGCAGTCAAAGATTATCAAAGAAATGGCTTCAAAAGAAGACTGCATTATTGTGGGACGCTGCGGTAATTATGTGCTCCGCGATGAAGAAAGATGTAAAAATATCTATCTGTACGCCCCTTTAGATGTCCGTATCTCAACCATTATGGAGCGATACCAACTAGATGAAAAGGGCGCTCACTCCTTAGTGCGCAAGATGGATAAAGACAGAAGCTACTATTTCAACTACTACACCGACCAGAGCTGGGATGAGATGAACACTTATGATCTGAGCATAGACACAAGTGCATTTACCGTTGATGAGATTGTCGATCTGCTTGAGATGGTTTATAACAAATTGTAAATAACTGTATGGCTCGAACGATTGAGCCTTGATATGACAACAAGGGAGATATCGCCGTGTATCTCCCTTTAGTTTTTTCTTTCACAAGTGTCAGACAGATGAATGCTCATTTCATGCCACTGCTCGCCGCCCCAATTAGACTCTCCGATGCCATGATCATGAAAACCAAATTTTTCATACATATTTACTTTCTCTTCTACACAGGTCAAAATGACTAACTTGCGATTCTTTTCCCGCTCTCTTCTCAAATATTCATCCACTAGCGCTCTCGCCAATCCCTGACCTCTATGGTCCGGAAGCACATCCAGACCAAGCAGCATAATGTTCTTTCCTTCCGGATTATGTACGCTGGCATCTGTAAAAAAATCATCGGTGAGATGTTCCCGATCTGTTGCCAAACCATTGAGAAATCCTGCTAATTTTCCTGTCTCCCTATCCACTGCTACCAAAAACAAATCCGGTGCCTTTTTTATACGTGCTGCCATGTGCTCATAAGAACACGCTTCATTTGGCGGAAAACAGATTTGTTCAATCTCTGCTGCTTGTTCCGTCTCCTCTAGTCGAATCATTCGAAATTCATATTTTTGTAAAATTGTTTCCATCTTATTCTCCCTCTAATGCTCTTTTTCTTACCTGCCCAATATTGTACATATCAACTTGTCAAACGCCTCTTCAAATCTTTTATTATCCAACTCCGTTCTTTTTGCAGGTCCTTTTAGATGATGCCGTTTTTTTGTATTTCTCGCTTTTTTTTGCCAAATGGCGTTCCATTAGCATCTGATCTATATTTTCATTTGTGTACCATTTTCCACTCTGATGAATACCATAAGCACCTTTTCCGAGAATCATAGCAGCCACGCCATAATCCTGAGTCACGACAATATCTCCTCTTTTGCAGATGCTGACTAATTTAAAGTCAACCGCATCTGTCCCAGCACCGACAGTCACAACTTGACTGTATGAAGACTCCAGTACGTGATTGGTATCACATAATAAAATTACCGGTATCTGATATTTTTGTGCAATCAGCTCTACAATAGTTACTACCGGGCAAGCATCTGCATCCACTAAAATTTTCACATTCTCGTTCATAATAATACCTACCTGTGCCAGTTCTGCTGAATCTGCAATTTATTCTCCCTCTTTTTATAAAAGTTTCTCACTATCTGAACTTACTATCAACGCCGTACACTCTTGCGCAAAGATGATCCGCCTTGTAATAAATGCCCGTTTTGGATCGACTTCATCTCAAGCCTGACCAAAGCGGGCATTTTGTATATAATATACCGCAGAATGGACTGCTTGTCTACGGTGTTTTCTGTACTTTTAAACTTTCATCTGAAAACCGATAGCCTCTCGGCAGACAGAAGCCTTTTTTTATCTCATCAGGCATTTCATGTGCTGGCAGCAATAAAGCGGTTTTATTCCTTCGGAACCCTTTTTGATTATAAAATCCGACTCCACCGGGATGTGTATTCAAAAAAAATATTTTGATCTTTCATTTGACGCGAGAGCTTGTCCACAATGTTCCATCCTAAATGAAGTCCCTGATAATCAGGATCAACAGCCACATTTAAAATCAGTGCATGCGCTCCATCGGAAATTGCTCTCGCACAGCCGATTAATGTTTCGTTATCGTATGCATACTGTACATACTGACTTTTAGAAAATGTGTCTTTTGTCACATGTTCGTTTCGTTTCCCTCCAAAAGCTTTTTCTAACAGCGCATTTACCTGATGATAATCGGCACGGTCAGATTTATCGGAATAAAAAACCTTAAATTTTTGTTTATCCGATTTCTTCCCGACCGGAAACATTCCTGTAAGAGGCTCAAATTCCGTTTCATATCGATACCCGATTGGCAGGTATAATCCACTTTCGGTCAGTTCTTTTTCCTGTGCATCACTTAACACTTTTCCTACATATGTAAAGGAATTTTTGGAGCGTCGAAAACCGATTTCTTCATACAAATCCAGTTTATCCGGCGTGGCTGTCACAAAAATTTCCTGTCCCTGCAGTTTTAAAATCATTTCACGGATAAGTTTCTTTTCCGTTTCCGCCTTATCAGCCCATACATCACAAATCAATGCCCAGTCATATCCGTCAGACAGCGCGCAGATTGCTCCTGTCTTCTTTTCATCACAATATGAAAAAATCTGAATCTTACTTCCACTTCTTTCTTCCCTATATTCAATACCCATGTAAAACACTCTCTTTCTCAGCCATATCTCAAATTTGTTAAATATAATATTCCGGATCCAGTAACAAAATGTCAATAGTTTTTTAATCACTTTTTTCAAAAATAAGCAAAAAAAATAGAACGCATAGATTTCTCTATACGCTCTACGTTCAGATTTCATATTAAATTTTTGCGTCTTGTGAATCATTTACCAGTCCTTCTAGCTCTTTTTCATTTTTTTCATCTTCAACAGGTTTCTTTCCGGTAATATCCTTATATGCTTCTTTCACACCATTCTTCACAGCCCACTTAATGACAAAATATAGTGCTATCAAAATAACAATTGCGGTTCCTCCGCTTATGCCTAATTCATTCCACATAATTCAATCCTCCAAATTCAAATTCCTCAGTTTCAAAAACTGGAATTTCTATTTGTGTTGCCATGTCATTACATAATCTTTTTCTCCGGTAGCCTCATCTAGCCACTATGCTGAATCTCAAATCCTTCTCTCTTATAAAAAGATATTGCCCGTGCGTTCTTTTGGTATACGTTCAAGTGCAACTTATTCCTTTTATCCTTTGCATAATTCAGCAGAATTTTACCTAT
>ENA-OQAN01000671-OQAN01000671.1-human-gut-metagenome-genome-assembly--contig:-NODE-671-length-17130-cov-2.180439_pt1 | contig 17130 bp, 19 predicted proteins | sample MGYA00242735_ERZ504527 | MGnify/ENA primary metagenome ERZ504527 (study PRJEB26092, sample SAMD00036230) | human gut metagenome | host: Homo sapiens | study: EMG produced TPA metagenomics assembly of... | reverse complement strand
CTGTCGGAAATAGAAGAGTTTATGGTATTTTCATATTTATGCGCTGTGATTTTGTACCAAAATATGCTAAAATATCCTTTATTGATAAGTCACAGCACCCACCGGAGGATGCGGGGAAAGCGACTGGAATATCCCGCTTCAGGGTAAAAAATACTGAGATATGAAAGACAAAGGAGATTTTTATGGATTTACAAAACAGAGCGGAGGCCGGCAGTGACGGACACGATGAGAGTGTACTGAATCCGGAGATGCCCAACGAAACTGATCTGACGAAGAAGGAACGCCGCCGGATCGAAAGAGAGAAACTGAAGGGAATGGGAACAGGTAAGAAGATTCAGTATATCTGGATGTATTATAAGATACATATGCTGTGCGTGCTTCTTGCCATTGGCGGAGTCTGTCTGGGAGTGAATATTTATCGTCACGCACAGATGAAGACGGTGCTTTCCATTGCGGTGGTGAATGCAGGGAATTATGACTCTGAGAAGGTGGAAGAGGATGTTTTGAAGACACTGGGAACAGAGGATAAATATGCAGAAGTCAGTGTGGCGCAGAATCTGATGACGGACGAGACAGGAGAGGATTTTGATTACTATGCCAGAATCGCATATGTGACGGAAATCCAGAGTGCTACCGTTGATGTCCTGATCATGCCGAAGGAACTCTATGAACATGAGAAAGACAGCGGAATGTATGCAGATCTCAGGGAAACGTTTGGAGATGAGGTGTTTGAGTCTCTGGGCGCTGTGATGATCAGCATCTGGAGCTTGACGGCAGCAGTAGTGTTGCTCAGGACTTTGGCCTGAGATATGATCCGGTGTGCATCTGCCTTCCGGGTAATGTGAAGAATAAAGAGAATGCGTTGAAATGGATCCAGTCTGTTCTGAAATGATGGATCCATATGTTTAGCTGAGTACAGAGATAAATAAGGCTCCGGTTCGTAACACAGGAACCGGAGGCCTTATTATATATGAATATTACAGTGTATCGTTACGTTTGATGTAGCCAGGCTCATCCGCAGGACGGATGATCTCCTTGGCATGCGTGATCTTGGCATGCTTGTCTACCACCAGATTTTCGATATGGACATTCTCACCGATGGTACAGTCTGCAAGAACGACACAGTTCTTGATAACAGCGCCCTTTTTGATGGTACAGCCACGTCCGACAATGGAATTTTCTACAGTTCCCTCGATCATGGAGCCGTTGGAGATAACGGAGTTGGAAACATTGGCTGTGTCAAAATAATGGGTCGGACAGGAGTTGTTGGTGCGTGTATAGATCGGCCAGTTATCATGGAAAAGATCGGTTGCAGTTTTGTAGTCGATCAGATCCATATTTGCATCGTGATAGCTCTTGAAATCAGTGATCGATGCAAAATATCCGCGATGAGATATACCACGCACATCCAGCTCACCGTCTCTGCAGCCGGCATTGATCACGTCTGCAAGGGTATAAAGAGAGGAGATCTCTTTTGCCTTATGGATGAGGCTGATGAAAAGCTCCTTGCTCATTACGTAGGTATCCATGAAAATGTTGCGGTTCTTTGCATTGCCGTGGTTGTGCTCAATGGAGAGAACACCCTTCTGACGGTTCAGGTTCAGGATGTGGCAGTTCAGATAGTTCTCCTTGGCATTATCAACGGAATGATAAAGCATGGTCACATCTGCACCGGATTCGATATGGGCATCGATCAGCTTGGAATAGTCGGTGGTGTAGATCATGTAATTCGGAGCGATAACAACATACGGATAATGAACTGCTTCGATGCACTCCAGATTGGAGTAGTAGTTGTCGATATCGGTGTTATAGATATCGTTGACTCCGGAATGCTCTGAAAAGAGGAGTTGGAGATTACCGCTCTTGGAGTTGATGTTGTAGTGACGTCCGGTTCCGAGATGTTCTACAAGAGAACGGGGTTTGTTCTTTACATAGACCTGAATGTACTCAATTCCGCTGTTGGTCATATTTGAGATCGGGAAGTCGATGACACGATATCTTCCGAGAAATGAAAAGGCGCCGATCGCACGGTAGTCCTGAAGCCCCTCCACATGGATATTTCTTTCTGAGGAATTCACGATTCCAAATGCTTTAAACATATTACTCAGCCCCCTTTACACGTTTTGATACAAGTTCGATGTGCTCACTGTCCTTGGAACCGACACGAGCATTGGCACCGATCACGACTCCGTCTGCAACGAGAGCACGCTGGACAACGGCACCTGTTTCAACAACAACACCCGGCATCAGGACACTGTCGATGATCTTGGCACCAGGACCGACCTTGACGCCTGTGAAAAGTACGGAGTTGGTGATCTCACCTTCTACAACACAGCCCTGAGTAATGAAAGCAGTGTTGATCACAGCGGTATCACAGATATACTGTGGAAGAGAGGTAGCATCCTCAGTGTAGATTTTCCAGGTAGGATCGTTAAGATCCAGTTCACTGTTAGGACTGAGAAGATCCATGTTCGCTTCCCAGAGGGAATCGATGGTTCCTACATCCTTCCAGTAGCCTTTGAACTTGTAGGCGTAGAGCGCCTTGTCCTGTGCAAGGAGTGTAGGGATGATGTCTTTACCGAAATCGTGATTGGAATCCGGATTTTTGATATCTGCCAGCAGGAGCTTGCGCAGAAGCTTCCAGTTGAATATGTAGATACCCATGGAGGCAAGATTGCTCTTCGGGTGTTCCGGTTTCTCTTCAAATTCCACGATGCGGTCATCTTCACCGGTGTTCATGATACCGAAACGGCTGGCTTCCTTCATGGGAACCTCGATAACTGCAATAGTGGCATCTGCCTTATGCTGGATATGGTCATCAAGCATCTTTGCATAATTCATCTTATAGATGTGGTCACCGGAAAGGATCAGAAGGTATTCCGGGTTCTGTGAGTCGATGAAATCAATATTCTGAGAGATCGCATCAGCTGTTCCACGGTATACATCCAGACCGGCATCCGCTTTCTCACGTGGAGGAAGTACATAAACTCCGCTGTCCTTGGCATCAAGGCCCCAGCGGCCACCGGCTGCTACATAGCTGTTCAGTAAAACTGATTCATACTGTGTCAGTACACCTACGACATCAATGCCACTGTTGGCACAGTTACTGAGCGGAAAATCCACGATACGGTATTTACCGCCATAACCAACGGCTGGCTTGGCAACTTTATTCGTCAACTCGTGAAGACGACTTCCTCTTCCACCGGCCAGGATCATTGCTAACATACTGTTTTGTTTCATGGCGAATCCTCACTTTCATTTCTTGTTTACTGCCAGGTGTCTTTAACCATAAAAACAATAAACTTTGTTAATATTATACACCTTTCGAAAAAAGAAAATCCAGTTTTTTGTGCAAAACGTTATTTTTATATTGGGAAATTAGACGGATTTGGGAAAATTGATGGATGATCTGTCGAAAAAAAGAAACGTTTAAGAAGGTTCCGGGATGCTGAAAAAACAGTAACACTGAAAATAGCCGGATTTTGGATACATCGGCGAAGATTCTTGCGGAAAATGTGAAAGCAGTGTATTCTGTAAAAAAAGTCCGGAATACAGCGGAGAAAGGATATCGATATCAGACAGGGAGAAGACAGGATGAAAGAAGAAAGAATTTCCAACTATGTAAAACTATGTGAAGAGTGGGCACAACGCTTTTTGAAGATGGATCAGGCAGATCTGCATAAACGGGTGCCGGAACTGAAGGAAGAAAACGGGTTTCTCACGATCATTCATTTCGGAAGAAGATATGGGGTGAGTCTGGAAGACGGCAGTATCCGGAGCCTGGATGGACAGAGAGAACCGGATACTACGGAGATGCTGAATATTTATACGCTTCTGGGGTATGCGAAAGAGGGGGCTTTTATTATGGATAAGTGGGTCCCTTTTGCAGATCTCAGGAATGCAAGACCATTTGCACCGGCGTATCAGATCGGAGAGACGGATGTGTTCAGTGCTACATTTTCCGGCCATGAAAAGGAATTGAGGGAGGCGTTTCAGAAACTTGACGGCAGGGAACGTGCCCCAGGGTGATGTGGGATATGAGATCAGGGCCTTTGACTGTATGCCTATGAGATTCTTTTTCTGGGAACGGGACGAGGAGTTTGAAGCACAGGGAAATATCCTGTTTGATTACAGTGCCACAGATTTCAATCATGTGGAGAGTGCGGTATCCATAGCAGATTCCGGGATCAAAAGGCTTGCGGAGCTTGCCGGGGTTCCGCTCAGGGGGAAATCTTTTCAGATGCGCTGATAACCGAAATATAATAAAACCAATATGAAAAATAAATAATACGAAAGATAATTGCAGTTATCAGAAAAATCGTATATAATGAAGGAATATTTAAGGATTTTGAGACAGTAACTGTCACGAAGGATCTATGAGAAATTTACGAATCCGGAGGTGATGCTCGTGGGGAAAAATGCATCGGGAATGTATGTCATAGATGAGGATTATAAGATTATCAGCTATAACCTGGCAGCACGTGAGATCTATCCGCAGCTGAAGAGGGGCGAGAAATGCTATCACTGTCTGAGAAACAGAGAACTCCCTGTGAGATCTGTCCGGTCGTTAACGGGATCAAAGGTCCGAAGAACTATCTGGAACCGGGACGGAATATCCTGCGTTCGGTTGATGCTGTGGAGATTCCGCTGGAATCCGGCGGGACAGGACATGCCCTTGTTTTTTCGGATACAGAGACGAATGATGAGATCAGCAGCGGAATGATGGAGAATCCGCTTCTTATGGGGATCATTAATGTTCTCGGAAAAAATTTTATCAATATCTACTCTGTTGACAGAGAGACTCATAAGGTCCAGGTATGCCGCTTCCAAGGGCAGAGTGGAGCTTATGGGGAGGAGGGACTTCGCAGGGATGAATCCTATGAGAAGATCATGGATATTTATATTGAGAGCAGTGTTGCGGCAGAGGACAGGATCCGGATGCATCAGATGATGGATTTGAGAAGATATGCCAACGTCTTACAAGGATTCCCCAGTTGATGGTACATTATCGTGTACGCCGAAGCAACGGGAGGATTGAATATTTCTATGTGAAATGTGCCAGGGTAGGAACGGCTGAGGATTTTCAGGCCGTGGTGTTTGCTTTTGCCAATGAGGATATGGATGTACGGTACAGTGAGATGGAGGCCGTACTGGAACCAGGAGGAACAGCATCCGGAAGAAAACTTCTTATTGTAGTGAATGACGAGACGGATCGGAAAGCGCTTACAGAACATCTGGAGGGCAGTTTTGAGGTTATCACTGCGATGAATGAAGCAGAGGGGATGAAGCGTCTGTCTGAGAATTACAAAACCCTTTCTGCAATTCTTCTTGATATGAGTGTGCCGGTATGTGATGAATTTCAGTTTCTGGAGCTGATCCGTGATGATGTGATGCTGACCTCTGTGCTGTGATCATCATAACCGGAAGTAACCGGTTGGAGGATGAGGTGCGATGTCTGGAACTGGGAGCAGTGGATTTTGTACGGAAACCGTATAATGTCCGTATATTAAAAAGTAAGATCAACAATGTGATCAAGCTGAGAGAGTCCGTGATGGTACTCTCAGCTCTGGAATATGATGATCTTACAGGGCTTTATATCAGACAGGCCTTTTTCCATCATGCAAAGACGCTGATGCGCTTTAATACGAATCAGGATTTTCATGTGGTGGTGGCAGATATAAAGAACTTTAAATGGATCAACGGAACCTATGGAGAGAAGACCGGTGATCAGGTTCTTACCTATCTGGGAGATACGTATAGAAATCAGGTTCGCTACGGGACGGTGGGCAGATATGGAGGAGACCAGTTTGTAGCCATCATATATGGAAAGAAAGAGATCCGTAGGGCAGATATGGAGAAATTTATCCACAGAGTCGAGAGCGGAGCACCGATTCCTAATCTGGTGGTCAACTATGGGGTCTATGAGAATGTGGATAAGACACTGCCTTTTACCCTGATCTGTGACAGGCTTTTCTGGCCATGAAGAGTATCCGGGATGACTATGAGCACCAGATCGCTTTTTATGATGATGAGATGAGACAGAGGCATATCCGTAACGGACAGATGGAGAATGCTTTCGTGGAGGCTATACGCAATGAAGAATTCGTAGTCTACCTGCAACCGAAATACAGTGTGGAGACAGAAGAAATCGTTGGGGCGGAGGCACTGGTGCGCTGGAAGAGAGCGGAAGGAACTATGGTTTCGCCGGGAGAATTTATCCCTCTTTTTGAGAAGGATGGTCTGATCGTACGCCTTGATGAATATGTTTTCCGAAAGGTATGCAGCATCCAGGGGGAACGTATAAGATCAGGGAAAAAGATACTTCCGATTTCGGTGAATCTGTCACGTGCCAGTATCCATTACGATAATATGATCTGTCGTTATGTGAAGATCGTGGAAGAAAATGGCATTCCGTTTTCTTCTGTTCCCATTGAATTGACAGAAACTGCTACGTTGTATAATGAACGGATTAGTAAGCTCATAGAGAAGATGGTGGATGCAGGATTCGAGCTGCATATGGATGATTTTGGCTCCGGCTATTCATCTATGACAAGCCTGAACCAGCTGCCATTCGATACTCTGAAGCTGGATAAAAGTCTGATCGATTACATAGAGAATTTTCGTGGGCAGCAGGTGATCCGTCATACCATTTCGCTGGCACATAGCCTTGGAATGAAGGTTCTTGCCGAGGGCGTGGAGAAAGCAAAACAGGTGGAGATCCTGCGAAGCCTGAGCTGCGATGAGATCCAGGGCTTTTATTATGCACGGCCTTTGCGTGGGAAAACTTTGAAACAAAGGTTATAAGAGCAAAAGAGGCGTGTAAAAAATGAGAGATCATTTTTACACGCCCTTTTTACAGCTAATGCTTCCGGACCTGTTTTTCAATAAGATAAAGTGCAAAATACAGCAGCATGGCAATGATGCATAGGATCACAATGGACATCAGGACCCATGTAAGTCTGAATGTCTGGCTTCCGTAAATGATCAGGTATCCCAGGCCTTTTCGGGCACCGATAAATTCTCCGATGATCACGCCCACCAGGCAAAGCCCGATGTTGACCTTCATCACACTCAGGATAAGAGGAATGGAGGAGGGCAGGACGATCTTCAGAAGCTTTTCCTTTTTGTGTCCCCCCAGAGTTTCGATCAGCTTCAGCTTTTCCGGATCTGCCTGGCAGAAGCCGGAGTACAGATTGATAACGGAACCGAAGATGGCTACAGACATGCCGGCGACCACAATGGTACGTTCGTTGGCACCAAGCCATACGATCAGAAGAGGGGCCAGAGCAGATTTCGGGAGACTGTTCAGTACCACCAGGCATGGCTCCAGGATCCGTGCGATCCGTCGGGAGCACCAGAGAAGTACTGCGGTTCCTACGCCTAGGATCGCAACAAAAAAGAAACTGACAAGAGTTTCTGCCAGTGTCACGGCAATATGTGCAAACAGGGACTGATCCCTGCACATGGAAAGAAAGGTCTTTGCGATCAGGGAAGGACTGCTGAAGATAAAGGAATCGATCCATCCAAGATCAGAGGATATTTCCCAAAGTCCCATAAACAGAACAAAAAGAAGTGTCCGTGCAGCCAGGATAATGTGTTTTTCTTTTTTCTGCCGTGCAAGATATTGTTTCTGCTGTCTGGAAATTTCAGGCATTTTCATTGAGCTCCTTCCATATGATGTTAAAATATTTCTTAAAATCCGGAGCATTTCTGGAGGAGAGGGGAGTGCGGTCGCTGATATCCAGATCGATATCAATGATCTTTCGTACAGTGGCAGGACGTGCAGAAAGGATCAGTACCCGGTCGGCCATGCTGATGGCCTCTGAGATATCGTGAGTGACCAGGATCGCAGGCTTGCCGGAGCTTTTGAGGATTTTTCCGATATCATCACTGACATTTAAGCGGGTCTGGTAATCCAGAGCGGAAAATGGTTCGTCCAGAAGAAGGAGCTCCGGTTCCAGCACAAGGGTCCGGATCAGAGCGGCACGTTGGCGCATACCGCCGGAAAGCTGGGAAGGGCGGGCATCACGGAAACGGTCCAGACCGTAGGTCTGAAGAAGGGCTTCTGCATGTGCCAGCTTTTCAGGTGTGAGTTCTTTCCGGATCTCCAGGCCGAGAAGGATGTTTTTGTAGATGCTCCGCCATTCCAGAAGATGATCCTTCTGGAGCATATATCCTACAGCGGCACTGCCGGAGGATACCGGCCGGCTCCCAGAGTATGGAACCGTGCTCAGGAGTGAGCAGGCCGGCAATGAGATTCAGAAGAGTGGATTTTCCGCATCCGGAAGGCCCTACAATGGACAGGAATTCACCGGGCATCAGGTCAAAGGATATATGAGAAAGGGCGGGTGTCTCACCGGATAATGTGTGATAGGAGAGACACACGTCCCGCACTTTCAGGACAGGATTCATGGATGTTGCCTCCTTTTCGTAGATAATGATATAATATTATCATATGTCTGAAACATGAGAAGGCCAATGGCAGAGATGCATACTTTGATGTCTGCCTGAAAACAGTCATAGAGAAAGGAATTACAAACATTGAACAAGAGAAACTACCAGAAAGAACTGGATAAACTGATTGAAAGAAACCAGAAAGAAGGGAAAATCCCCAGACTTTTTCTGCATGCCTGCTGTGCGCCATGCAGCAGCTATGTGATGGAATATCTGTCGCAGTATTTTGAGATCACGATATTTTTTTTATAATCCCAATATCGCACCGGTGGAGGAATATTCACACCGCGTGGCTGAGATCCGCCGCCTGATCGGGGAGATGGAGTTTGTACATCCGGTAACGCTGGTGGAGGGACGGTATGACCCGGAGGAGTTTTATGAGCTGCAAAAGGCCTGGAAGATGTTCCGGAAGGAGGAGAGAGGTGCTTTCGGTGTTACCGCCTGCGGATGGAAGAGGCGGCAAAGCTGGCGAAGGAGGGAGGATATGATTATTTCACCACAACCTTAAGTATCAGTCCTCTGAAGAATGCACAGAAGATCAATGAGATCGGTGAGGAGCTGGCAGAAATCTATAAAGTGCCACATCTGACTTCGGATTTTAAGAAAAAGAATGGCTACAAGCGTTCTATTGAGCTGTCTCATGAGCATGCTCTGTACCGGCAGAATTACTGCGGCTGTGTATTTTCAAAGAAAGAAGCCATGGACAGAGAACGGCTGGTTACTGAGAACCGAGTGAACAGTAACAACGGCTGAAGACAGCAAACGTATAATTATGAAAAACTTTGCATTTTTATAAAAATATGTTACACTAACACAGAAAAGTGCAGACGTCCGGGAGACGGAGCTCGTGTATGTCCGGAGAAGACAGTTCTGCCGCAAAAAAAGAAAAGTGAGGAAGAATCAATATGGCACAGTTATGGGGAGGCCGTTTTACAAAAGAAACGGACAAGCTGGTTTACAATTTTAACGCATCCATTTCCTTTGATCAAAATTTTACAGACAGGATATCCGTGGAAGCAAGGCACATGTTGCCATGCTTGCAAAACAGGGGATCCTGACAGAGGAAGAAAAGGAGCAGATCACAGAAGGACTGGACGGTATCCTTGCAGACGTGGAAGCAGGCAAGCTGGAGATCACAGCGGAGTATGAGGATATCCACAGCTTCGTGGAGGCAAACCTGATCGACCGTATCGGAGATGCCGGAAAGAAGCTTCACACAGGAAGAAGCCGTAATGACCAGGTAGCTCTGGATATGAAGCTTTATGTCCGCGACGAGATCGATGAGACAGATAAGGAGCTGAAGGACCTTCTTCTTGCCCTGCAGAAGATCATGGAAGAGAATGTTCACACCTACATGCCGGGATTTACCCACCTTCAGAAGGCACAGCCGGTAACTCTGGCACACCATGTAGGCGCATATTTTGAGATGTTCCGCAGAGACCGTGACAGACTTTTTGATATCCGTAAGAGAATGAATACCTGTCCGCTTGGAGCGGGAGCACTGGCAGGAACCACTTATCCGTTGGATCGTGCCTATACTGCAGAGCTTCTCGGCTTTGATGCACCAACCAGAAACAGTATGGATTCCGTATCTGACAGAGATTATGTCATCGAGCTTCTCAGTGCATTTTCTACGATCATGATGCATCTGAGCCGTTTTTCAGAGGAGATCATTCTGTGGAATTCCAATGAGTACCGTTTCGTTGAGATCGATGACGCATACAGCACAGGCAGCAGTATCATGCCGCAGAAGAAGAATCCGGATATCGCAGAGCTTGTCCGTGGAAAAACAGGCCGTGTTTACGGAGCGCTGACATCTATTCTCACAACCATGAAGGGAATCCCGCTTGCATACAACAAAGATATTCAGGAAGACAAGGAGTTGACCTTTGATGCCATCGACACCGTAAAGGCTGTATCGCCCTGTTTACCGGCATGGTTTCCACTATGCAGTTCAACAAAGCCAACATGGAGGCAAGTGCAAAGAGAGGCTTTACAAACGCCACAGACGCAGCAGACTATCTGGTTAACCACGGTGTACCGTTCCGTGATGCTCACGGCATCGTCGGAAGACTGGTCCTTCTCTGTCTGGATAAGGGAATCTCTCTGGATGAGCTTCCGCTTTCCGAGTACAAAGAGATCAGTCCTGTGTTTGAGGAGGACATCTATGAAGCCATCAGTATGAAGACCTGCGTGGAAAAACGTGTGACTCTGGGAGCGCCGGGACCGGACGTGATGGAGCAGGTGATCGCTCAGAATAAAGAATATCTTGAAAAAAATTAAGATAATGCTTGCATTTTAGGAAAAATTGGTATAGTATTTACAGAAAAGACAAATGTGTGCCATGGAGGGACACGAGATGGAGGAGAGTTTTATTATGAGTGAAAAGCTTAAAGTCGGTATTTTAGGTGCAACTGGAATGGTTGGTCAGAGATTCATTTCTCTTCTGGAGAATCACCCGTGGTTTGAGGTGGTTACTGTAGCGGCAAGCCCGAGAAGCGCAGGCAAGACCTACGAGGAGGCTGTAGGCGGCAGATGGAAAATGGATACTCCGATGCCGGAGGCAGTAAAGAAGCTGGTTGTTATGGATATCCACGAGGTTGAGAAGGTTGCAGCTACTGTTGACTTTGTATTTTCCGCAGTTGATATGACTAAGGATGAGATCAAGGCGATCGAGGAAGAATATGCAAAGACAGAGACACCGGTTGTGTCCAACAACAGCGCACACCGCTGGACACCGGACGTTCCGATGGTAGTTCCGGAAATCAATCCGGAGCACTTCGAGGTTATCGAATTCCAGAAGAAACGTCTCGGAACAAAACGCGGCTTTGTAGCTGTTAAACCGAACTGCTCTATCCAGAGCTACGCTCCGGTACTTACCGCATGGAAAGAGTTCGAGCCGTATGAAGTAGTTGCCACTACATACCAGGCTATTTCCGGAGCAGGAAAAACCTTCAAGGACTGGCCGGAGATGGAGCACAACATCATTCCGTACATCGGTGGTGAGGAAGAGAAGAGTGAGAAGGAGCCATTAAGACTCTGGGGCAAGATCGAGGACGGCGTGATCGTTCCGGCTACCACACCTGTCATCACATGCCAGTGTGTACGTGTTCCGGTCCTCAACGGACATACAGCAGCTGTATTCGTTAAATTCCGCAAGAAACCTACCAAAGAGCAGCTGATCCAGAAGCTGGTTGAGTTTAAGGGACTTCCGCAGGAGCTTGAGCTTCCAAGCGCTCCGAAGCAGTTCATCCAGTATCTTGAGGAGGACAACCGTCCGCAGGTACAGATGGATGTAAACTATGAGAATGGAATGGGAGTATCTGTAGGACGTCTTCGTGAGGATACTGTTTATGATTACAAGTTCATCGGACTTTCCCATAACACAGTAAGAGGTGCCGCAGGCGGAGCAGTTCTCTGTGCAGAAACTCTGAAAGCGAAAGGATATATCCAGGCTAAATAAGAACTGGATCCTTTACAGGAAATAAAGAAAATCATCAGAAACGGGATATCGGTTTTTCCGGTGTCCTGTTTTTGCGTATGTGGAAGGAACAAAGGAGATATGCGCAGAAAAGTAATTACTACAGTTGTGACATTTTCCACAACCACGGCTGCCATGAAAATGGAAAGAACGGCCAAGGAATCTGAATTTCCGGGAAGGCTGATCCCGATCCCTTCAGAGATCAGTGCCCAGTGCGGACTGGCATGGAAATGCGTGGAGCAATCAGAGGAGGAAACAGAAAATTTCCTGAAAAAAAAGGAACTGGCCTGGGATGGCATCTATCGTGTTCTGGTATAAAACGGATATTGTTTGTTGTATGTAACAAAACGGAAAGTTTTGAAAATTTTCGCATTTTTATTGTTAAATAATTAGTAAAGTGTTACAATATAACAAACAGATTTCCGGAAAGCGTGTTGCTGTGAACAAAGAAGCAGCAACAAAGTGCCACGCTTGCTAAAAATATGTGGAGGTGCTATTTATGAACAGGGAGGATGTAGAGAAACTGTCAACCGCTGCGAAGGGTAAGATAAACTTACTGAACAGCAATTTCGGAAAATACTTTATGCGGGCGATCATGGCCGGATTTTTTATTGATGTGGCGATGATCTACAGTAACGTTGTTGGAAATGTATTTTCCAAGACTTTCCCGGAATGGGGGAAATTCCTTGGAGCCATCGTGTTCTCCATTGCGGTCCTGTTGATCGTAATGGTAGGAGGAGAGCTGTTTACCGGTAACAATCTGGTAATGGCTTTTGGTGCGTATGACAAGAGCGTATCATGGAAAGATGTTGGAAAGGTCTGGGGAATCAGTTACATCGGCAATTTTGTGGGATGCCTGATCCTGGCGCTGATCTTTGTAGGTGCCGGAGCGTCCGGTACAGCAGATTATTTTGCCGGATTTATAAACGGAAAACTGAGTATTCCGGCAGGACAGATGTTTTTCCGTGCGGTACTTTGTAATTTCTTCGTCTGTCTTGCTGTTCTCTGCGGCATTAAGCTGAAGAGTGAGTCAGGCAAGTTCCTGATGATCGTGATCTGTATTTCAGGTTTCGTTGTCAGCGGATTTGAGCATTGTATCGCAAATATGGGTATTTTTACAGTTGCATTCTGTATGGTGCCAGGATTGTCTGTCGGCGCTATGCTTAAAAGCATGGTGATCGTAACACTGGGAAATATAGTTGGCGGAGCTGTGCTTCTGGCATGGCCGCTTAGAAAGATGAGTGCAGATAAATAGTATGGCAAAGGCTTATACATAGCGGAGAAGCCAGCGTGGCACAGGAATTTGCGAAGGCTTTGAAGATCAACGGTCAGAGAAAAGACGGATATCTGGAATCTGATGATTCTGTGGTAACCTGGTGTGTAGGACACCTGGTTACCATGAGCTATCCCGAAAAATATGATATCAAGTTTAAAAGGTGGAGTTTTGATACCCTGCCTTTTTTGCCGCGCGAATTTAAATATGAAGTGATCCCCGGGGTCAAAAAGCAGTTCGAGATCGTAAAAGGACTGCTGAACCGGCCGGATGTGGATACCATTTATGTGTGTACCGACTCCGGACGTGAGGGTGAATATATCTACCGTCTGGTAGCCCAGATGGCAGGAGTAAAGGGGAAAGTCCAGAAACGTGTGTGGATCGATTCCCAGACAGAGGAAGAGATCTTAAGAGGAATCCGTGAAGCGAAGGATATCTCGGAGTATGATAATCTGGCAGCATCTGCGTATCTCCGCGCAAAGGAAGATTATCTTATGGGAATCAATTTTCCAGAGTTCTGACCTTGCGCTACGGAAGCAGTGTCACCAATTATCTCCATTCCAAATATCAGGCTATTGCAGTAGGGCGTGTGATGACCTGTGTTCTTGGCATGGTAGTGAGGAGAGAACGGGAAATCCGTGTCTTTGTGAAGACACCGTTTTACCGTGTCCTTGGCAGTATTGGACTTGCAGGTGAAAATTTTGACGGTGAATGGAGAGCTGTGGAAGGCAGCCGGTATTTCCAGTCCCCGTATCTTTATAAAGAAAACGGCTTCAGGAAAAAAGAGCATGCACAGATGCTGATCGATCAGCTGATGGTGAACCAGCCCCTTTCCTGTATTGTGGAAAAGGTGGAACGAAAAAAAGAAAACAAAAATCCGCCGCTTCTTTTTAACCTGGCGGAGCTTCAGAATGTGTGCTCAAAGCTGTTTAAGATCAGTCCGGACGAGACACTCCGGATCGTACAGGAGCTTTATGAGAAGAAGCTGGTGACTTATCCGAGAACGGATGCCAGAGTTCTTTCCACGGCAGTGGCCAAGGAGATATACAAGAATATATCCGGTCTTCGAAATTATCAGCAGGCCGGTGTTGCGGCGGCAGAGGTTTTGGGGATGGAATCCTGGAAAAGCATTGCAAAGACCAGATATGTGAATGACAAGCAGATCACAGACCATTACGCGATCATTCCTACCGGTCAGGGATTGAATGCGCTTGGAAGCGTGTCTCTTACTGCACAGCGTGTGTACGAGACCATTGTACGGAGATTTTTGTGTATTTTTTATCCGCCGGCCGTTTATCAGAAGGTGAGTCTTGTGACGAAGCTGGACGGCGAGGCATTCTTTTCATCCTTTAAGGTTCTCAAAGAAGAAGGCTATCTGAAGATCGCCACGAATTCTTTTTCGCGGAAAAGGGCTTCAGACAGTGAGAAAAACAGAAATGGAGAGGAAGACGAGGTTTCCTGTGATACTGTGCTCCTGGAGGCGTTGCAGAAGCTGAAAAAGGGTGATATACTTCCTGTGAACGGTTTGAGTATCAAGGAGGGTGAGACTTCACCGCCCAAACGATACAATTCCGGTTCCATGATCCTTGCCATGGAAAATGCAGGACAGCTGATCGAGGATGAGGAGCTTCGAGCCAGATCAAGGGAAGCGGGATCGGCACCAGTGCTACCCGTGCCGAGATCCTGAAGAAGCTTTTTAACATCAAATATCTGGCACTGAACAAAAAGACCCAGGTGATCACTCCAACGCTTCTTGGGGAATGATCTTTGATGTGGTAAATTGTTCTATCCGGCAGCTTCTGAACCCGGAGCTTACGGCAAGCTGGGAAAAGGGGCTCACCTATGTGGCAGAGGGCAGCATCACGGAACAGGAATATATGGACAAGCTGGAGCATTTTGTGCGGGTACGTACCCGGCAGGTGGAGGCAAGCAATTATCAGTATAACCTGCGGCAGTTTTTTGATGCGGCCGCTGTAAACTACAGGAAGCCGGAGCGAGCTTCCGGACAGGGAGGAAAGAGATCATCATGATGAAAGATTTTACTATCAGCAATATGCTGGATCTGAATGAGACCATTGCAGCAGAGCTTTTTGAGGGAAAAACCTATCCGTGGGAGGTTCTTCCTGAAATCGGAGATTTCATTATTAAGCTTGGAAAAACACTGGATCCTTCTGAATATGAGGAGAAGGGCGAAAATGTATGGATCGCAAGATCCGCTACAGTTGCGCCGACTGCAAGTATCACCGGACCGGCTATCATTGGCAGAGACGCCGAGGTGCGCCACTGTGCATTTATCCGCGGCAAGGCTATCGTTGGTGAGGGCGCAGTTGTGGGAAATTCCACAGAGCTTAAGAATGCAGTGCTGTTTAACAAGGTTCAGGTTCCTCATTATAATTATGTTGGAGATGCTGTGCTGGGATATAAGTCCCACATGGGTGCCGGATCGATCTGTTCCAACGTAAAATCAGACAAGAAGCTGGTTGTCGTAAAAGACGGGGATGAAAAGATCGAAACCGGTCTTAAGAAATTCGGAGCGATGCTCGGAGATCATGTTGAAGTCGGATGCGGTTCTGTGCTGAATCCCGGTACTGTGATCGGACGGAATTCTAATATCTACCCGCTGTCACCGGTACGTGGATGTGTTCCTGCAGATTCCATTTATAAAAATGCAAAAGAGATCGTAAAGAAAAAATAAGAAACAGATTCTTCTGGACACGCATTTAGGCTGCACTTTTGAGAGAGTGCAGCTTTTTTTGATGGGGTGATGGATGCAACAGTATTGGTCGTGGAAGGATGAACCGACCGGGAGCGGGCGGGATTAAGATAAAAACAAAAGCTGTCGAAGTATGACCAGTCCTATAATATGGACTGGGTAAAACCAGTAAAAGAAATATTTTGCTGATTTTCCGCGGATGAAGCCTCTTTTTCCATTGTACAGGTTAATGGACAGAAAGGCAAAGGAGGCTCTCCATTCATAGTAAAGCCAGCAGCTTCCGAGGATTGCCTGGCCTGGCTTATCGTTTCGCATATAGAACATGATCAGCAGGAAGATATACCCCCGCCATCCATAGTCTGCTTTCAGAAAAATGGAGATGACAAGCAGTCCAAGGATGCAGAGAAGCTGCATCGAAGGTCTGGCCTGGAAATATTCAATGGCACAAAAGGCCAGATATCCGAGGAAAAGCGTAAAAAACACATTTTGTCTTTCGTAACGCAGCGTATTTGTAAACATCAGATTCCACGGAATTTCTGAGAGCAGCGCAAAAAGAAGGAGATTTCTTCCATAGAGGAACCGGCTCCGTGTATGCCGGAAGCTTCCAGCAGGAGAAAACAGAAGATGGGAAAAGCAGCTCTTCCGATATCGCGGAAAATAAGATATACAGTATATTCTCTGCCGAAAAGTGTAAACAGGATTTTCTGTGCGGCTGATACATACTGAGTAGCACAGCTCCGATATGATCGATCAGCATGGTGATGACCGCGATCATCTTCAGAGCGCTTCCGCTGAGAATGCGGTATTTTTCTGGAAAAACAGAATCCACAGATGCATTCATGAAAAATATACCTCCAGGGTTAAACTTGCTAATATATTATCACATACATACAGTAGTTGCCAGAAATATTTGACAGTTAGGCATGCAATACTGCCGGAATAACTACCAATATTATGCGTTTTATGGCAAAATTTTATCAAATATGACTGGACGAAACAACGGTTTTGTGAGAAAATAGCCGTAGGGTGTTATCGAACTTTTTTTCTCAATAACATCGGTCAATCTATACTTGAAAGGAGTTTTAAAATGATTTATTCACGCGAAGTAGAAGAAATGTGTCCAGTGGCACAGGGCGTACATCATGGTGCCCGCTCCGATCCGGAAGAAGCAAAATGGGTTCAGGCAAAAGAAGTAACGGATATCTAGCC
>ENA-OQAN01000670-OQAN01000670.1-human-gut-metagenome-genome-assembly--contig:-NODE-670-length-17152-cov-1.797885_pt1 | contig 17152 bp, 28 predicted proteins | sample MGYA00242735_ERZ504527 | MGnify/ENA primary metagenome ERZ504527 (study PRJEB26092, sample SAMD00036230) | human gut metagenome | host: Homo sapiens | study: EMG produced TPA metagenomics assembly of... | reverse complement strand
AAAAGAAACTGGAGTCAGTCAGGTCTGTGTTATGGGATATGTGCAGTATCTTATCTTTCCAAAATTGAACAGGGAAAGATGGAAGTATCAGAAGAGATTTTGAAGCTTTTGCTGGAACGGTTAGAGTTACTGTGGATTGATGACAAAGAAACAAAGGATTTAGAAAGTTTTGTGGAAGCACAGTATGAATTTCTATTTTACGCATCCTATACAAGAATTTTTAAAACAAAAAGAAATATTTCAAAGAGAAAAAGGAAAAGTTGTAATTCCAGTTCGTTTGATCGCAGATGCCTGCATTTTGGAAGCAGTATATGAGAGTCGTAAAGATGAAATAGAAGAGGGATTGGAACGTTACCTGGATTTCAGGCAGCTTGCTGTTCTGCGTATGCTGCAGGGAAGGCTGGATGAGGCAATCACATTGCTTCCAATTCCGTTTATGTATATGCGGGCAGGGGAGATTCTTTATGAGACAGGCCAGAATTACGCATCAGCTATTTCTTATCTGCAAATGGGCTATAATCTGGCAGCCCAGGAAGGGATGGCGATGCTGATGTGCAGTGCCGATTATCATCGGAAATTGCTACAGTAATCAACAGGAACTGGAAAATATGGAGAGAGAGTATCAAATTGCTTCGCGTCTGGCAAGAGACCTACATCAGACAGAAATATTAAAGGTGATCAACTATAATCGGGCATCTACATGGGTGGCGCTTGGAAGCTATAAGAAAGCGTACGACTATTTTTCAAAAGTAGAAGAACCCGCGATATTAGATTTGCATAAGCTTGCAATCTGTTGTGAAGCGTATGGAAGAAAAGCGGAGGGGATAGAAGCTGTAAAACGCGCAGAGAGGATGGGAGAATTCGGGGATGATCCAGATGATGAGAAGCAGTTGGAAGTGGAAATGTGTCGACTGGTCCGCTATCGTTTGGAACATGAGAATTATCTGAAGGAAGAGGAATATGAAAAACTTTTGTTTCCTTGTTTTGAGAAAATGAAAGCAAGACTGCCTGTTGGTTTTGCGGTATTTCATGTGCCGTATGTACTGGAGTGGTATACAGACAGACGCCAATATAAGCAGGCATATGAGATGGTGAGGAAATATGGGGGATTTATTCCTGTTTTATAGTTTTCCAATCAGCGCGTTTTAGGTAGCAAAATAGGGGAAATAATATGTTTCCCCCAATAAACGATCTCATCCTCCAATCAGGATTACAACCTTAAATGATGTATCATCATAAGAAATATCCAGTGTCCCCTCATATTTTTCGACAATATCCCGAATAGAAGAAATTCCGATTCCATGAGCAGATTTGTCTTCTTTATCAGAAATATACTGATTTTTTTGGACTACAATTTCATTGATTTTAGAATTGATCAGTTCCAGACTAAAATATCCGTTTTCCGTGTAGCGGCATTTCAATTCCAGTTTTCGTCTGTCCGGAGCTTCTATTTTTTGACATGCTTCAATCGCATTGTCCAGTGTGTTGGCAAACAGTGTACAAAGACTGACATCGTCGATATGGATTATACAAATGATGGGAGGATAACAGCAATCGAAATCAAAGCGCTTGGAATTCTTCTGTTACTGATTGCAGTTTTCTGTTTTGTATTGTTCTCTGTATATCATGTTTCTTTGAGAAAAGTAGAGAAGATTGTAAACTTAAAATTAAAAATAAGTTTACAATCAAGCATCCAATGCACTATAACTGAAAAAAAGAAATCAGCATGGAGGCAGAACAATGAGTTTGATACAGGAAATAAAGGAACAGGTATTGCAGGGAAATCAGATTGCAAAGGCAGAGGCCTTGCAGTTATATGGGGAACCATTGGAGGAATTATGCCTTGCGGCAGACGAGATCCGTTACCAGTTTTGTGGAAATCGATTTGATCTTTGTACGATCATTAATGGAAAGAGCGGCAGATGTTCAGAAAACTGTAAATATTGTGCACAGTCAGCCTGTTACCATACAGAAATTGAAGAATATCCGCTGCTTGCAGTGGAGAAGATCAAAGAGCAGGCGAAATACAATGAAGAAAGAGGAGTCCTGCGTTATTCGATCGTAACTTCCGGAAAAGCATTGAATGACACGGAAGTGGAACATGTCTGCGAAAGCGTCCGGGAAATCCACAAAGAATCAAAGATCAAGGTCTGTGTGTCCGGCGGCCTTTTGAATGAAACTCAGTTTCGAAAATTAAAACAGGCAGGCGTCACAAGAGTGCATAATAATCTGGAGACATCCCGACAGAATTTTCCGAATGTCTGTACCACTCATACTTATGAAGACAAGATCGCAGCGATCCGCGCAGCTTGGAAAGCCGGAATAGAAGTATGCAGCGGAGGGATTATGGGACTGGGAGAGACCGTGGAGGACCGGATCGATCTTGCATTGGAAGTCCGAAAATTAGGAGTCAAATCCATGCCTGTAAATTTACTGAATCCAATTCCGGGGACACCTTATGAGCATAATCCGGTTCTTACGACAGAAGAAATGCGTCGGATCGTTGCAGTTTTCCGGTTTTTGCTTCCGGATGCATGGATTCGCCTTGCAGGAGGAAGAGGGCTTCTCCCGGATAAAGGAAGATCCTGCTTTACATCCGGGGCAAATGCTGCAATTTCAGGAGACATGCTGACAACTGCGGGAATCACCATTGAGCGGGATATGCAGATGTTAGGAGAACTCGGTTACATTGTGAAATAAAGAAACTTGGAAATAGAGGAAAAGTGGAAGTGAATTTCATTTTTTTCTCTATTTTTCTTTACAAACAAATATTTTTTGTTATAATAAGTTAGCCAAAACTAATAAAAGTTAAATGAAAGTAATTTCAAGGAGATGAAAAATGTTTGTATTGGGTAAAGTATTAAGTACAGCAGCAGTTTTACTGTGCATATTGTGTCTGGCAGCTCCGCTGAAAAAAACAAAGGCAGGGCAGAAAATAAAAGGACTTCGGATACTGCTGAAGCCGCATGTGTTATATGGCTGGCTGCTGCTTGTTATAGGACTTATGCATGGGATTATGGCAGGTAAGAACCCGGGGATGATCAGTGGCAAGCTGGTATGGATGGTATTGCTTGTTCTGCTTCTTGCGGCCTGCCTGAAAAGCCGGATGAAAAAATCTGTCTGGATGTTTCTGCACAGATCCTTATCTGTTGTTTTTGCAGCAGGAATCGTATTTCATATTGCGTATGCAGTGATATTCTAAAACTGCAGTTTTTGTTTCCTCCTTGTAAATCTTTCTGACTGACGTTATACTCAGAACAGAAAGTATTTTCACTAGAGGAAGGACTAAAGAGAGAATGACGATCAAACAGAAAAAAACAATTGCAATAGCAGCAACCGGCGGGACCATAGCCGGAACCGGAGAAGCGGGAAAGACGGCAGTCTATCATGCGGGAGAGATGAATGTGGAGTCGATTCTGGAGACAATCCCGATGATTCGGAATGTTGCAGATATTGAGACGGTACAGTTGTTTAATGTGGACAGCAATGAGATGGATGAAGAGAAGTGGATCACGCTGGCGAATCAGCTCAATGAGCTGGCAGCCCGTCCGGATATCGATGGAATTGTGGTCACACATGGAACAGATACCCTGGATGAGACCGCATATTTTTTAAATCTGACAGTATATACACAGAAGCCCGTAGTACTTACAGGAGCAATGCGTCCGGCCACAGCCACCAGTGCAGACGGACCGTTTAATCTGTATCAGGCAGTCTGTCTGGCGGCCAGCGATGATGCCAGAGGACAGGGTGTGATGGCTGTGTTTTCCAACACAATCTATTCCGGAAGAGATATTCAGAAAGTAAATAATTACAAGACAGATGCATTTGATCAGAACGCATTCGGCTGCCTGGGATATATGCAGGATGAGACTGCGTATTTCTTTTCCAGAAGCTTTAAGACACATACCATGCAGTCTATTTTTGCTCTGCGCAGGCTGGAAAGTCTGGCGAAAGTAGCCGTGGTTTATTTTTATGCAGGCGCAGATGAGAAAATCCTGGATTATCTGGCAGAGACCCATGAAGGATCGTGATCGTGGGATCCGGCAGCGGTAATTATAACCGGAAATGGATGAAAACGATGGAGAAACTGGCAGAAAAAGGAACAGTGTTTGTCAGGCATCCAGAGTGTCACAGGGAATTGTATTTGATGACAGAGTGTTTGATCCGATGGATGTCTGCATTGGAGCGAATACGTTGTCCGGGCAGAAAGCGAGGGTTCTTTTGATGCTTGCACTGACGATCACAAAAGATGTAAAACAGATTCGAAATATCTTCAATCAATATTAGAATGGATGCGGCGTATAGATTGACAAAAGTATCATTTGTATTATAATAGATAATACAAATGATACTTTTTTAATGAAACGGAGGAACGTAAAAATGTGGATCGTGATCTTTTTAGGAGGCGCATTGCTCACCGGCTATGCGCTGTACCGCCAGGCAGTCAGAGAATCGGGCAGTAGATTTCAGTGTCGTCACTGCGGACATACGTTTCGGACAGAGTGGAAAAATCTGTTTCTTGCCACACACAGCTGGGAGAATATAAATTAAAGTGTCCGAACTGTGGTGCCGCAGATTATTGTGCAAATCTGGATAAAAAGAAGAAAAATAAAAAGAAAGGGGACTACAGGGATGTTGATTCGATTGGATATGGCAAGTGCTACTCCGATTTATGTGCAGCTGCGCAATCAGATTGTGATGGGAATCGGCACGGGTGCATTGAAGGTCGGGGAAAAGCTTCCGACTGTTCGGCAGATGGCGGCAGATGCGGGAGTCAACACCATGACGGTAAATAAAACCTATCAGCTGTTGAAGGCGGAAGGGTTTATTGAGATTGACAGAAGAAGAGGTGCAGTTGTGAATCCGGTGGAGGATACGGCGGGAGTTTTCCGGGAAAAACTGGAAGGAGAGCTTGCACTTCTGGGTGCAGAGGCAAAAATAAAGGGAATGAACGAGCAGGAGTTTCTGCAGCTGTGTGAGACAATTTTTGAGAATTTATCCGGGCAGACCGGAAGTCTCCAGTTTGGATAAGGGGAAGGACGGTGCATGATGTATGGGATACGAGATTATGATGTGTGTGATGGCTCTGTTTGTGAATCTCTTGGTCGTGGGATGTTTTGCGCTGGTTTACGGAACAAAGATGAAGTATGAAAACGGTATGCTCTTTGGGATCCATATGCCAAAAGAAGCACAGAAAGATCCGGAAGTCCAGTCATTGATGGAGCAGTATGCAGTTCGAATGAAAAAATTTTACTGGTGGAATGTGGCAGGTGCCGTACTGTCAGGTCTGCTGGCATTTAGCTATACTTCCATCTTTATGTTTGGATGGATGTTCTGGATTTTTGAGTTTACGATCGGAAGTATGGGCTTTCTCTGTATGAATCATCGGAAACTTTATGACATCAAAGTAAAGCATCAGTGGTTTGCAGCAGAAGGTGCGGACATCGTTGTGATCGATATCGGAGCAAGTGCAAAGGCAGAGGAGAAGCGGATTCCGGCAGTCTGGCATCTGCCTGCAGTTGTGATCCTGGCATGGCTTTGCTTTTTGCCGGGGATGCGAAGATGGGTACAGGAAGAGGCAGCAAATATACTGGTTCCGGGAATGGCACTGCTGACGGCAGGTTTATTCTGGGTATTGCACATCTGGACCAACCGCAGACGGTGTGACGCATACAGTGAAAATACGCAGATCAATACAGCGATCCATGTCAGGGAGAGAAGAATGTGGGCATGGATCTGGCTTGTGGGAACATATACAAGTCTGATCGGTATGGGAGAAATTCTCTGGCGGATTTCCCGTAAAGGATATCTGGATGTTGTGGATACGATCATTTGTGTCATATTCAGCATGGCAGGCGGTCTGTTTATACTTGCGGCAATCCTGTGGATGATGAAAAAGCGGCAGGAGCTTTTGAAAACAGAAGAGCCGCTTTCCTATGTGGATGATGATATTTACTGGAAAAATGGCTGGTATAACAATCCACGGGACAGACGCTGGGTGGTTCCTGACAGAATGTGCAGTTCGAACTATTCTTTTAATATGGGAAAACCGGGTGTCCGTTATCTGACAGGAGCACTGGGGAGTGTGATCGTCATCGGCGTTTTGTGGCTGGTTGTTGTGTTTTTTGGGATGGATTTTGTCCGTCCGCAGCTATCTATAGATGGAAACCAGGTGACAGTCAGAAGTGCTGAATATGGGATTTCTTTTGACAAGAAAGAGATAGAAGATGCAGAGCTTCTGGAAGACTTGCCGGAAGAAGATTTTGTGAGGATTAACGGACTTTCTGACAGCCGCCAGCTCTTGGAAAATTCAAAGGCGAAGAGTCCGGAAAGGCGATGTTTTATATCCGGCGTGGAGAAACACCGGTTTTAAAGATCAAACTTCCGGAATATACAGTTTTTGTCAACAGTGAAGAATCCGGGAAAGTGCAGGAATGGTACGAGGAACTTTCCTCTTGATTTCATATTTTTTTCGTGATATACTTCTCCTAAAAATTTGAAGTGATTTTTAGGAGGAGTATTTTTATGGACGCAGACCCTGCAGGGAACAAGATTATTTTTGACTTATGTATCTTATTATTTTTCACATTGATGAATGCTTTTTTCGCCGGAGCAGAGATGGCAGTTGTTTCCGTGAATCACAACCGGATCCGCAGTCTTGCCGCAGAGGGCAATAAAAAAGCAGTCGTTATCCAAGGTCTTTTCGAAGATTCCACGAAGTTTCTTTCAACGATTCAGGTAGCAATTACATTTGCCGGATTCTATTCCAGTGCTTCAGCGGCGTCGAGCATTTCACCGGTATTGAGTGCATGGATGGAACAAAGAGGAATTCCATATAGTACAGCGATTGCGTCAAATGGAGTGACGCTTGTTTTGATGTTTTTTAATCTGGTATTCGGAGAACTTGTGCCAAAGAGGATCGCACTGCAGAAGGCAGAACAGTTCTGTATGATCACAGTGATGCCGATCCATTATATTTCTAAGATTTTGTCTCCGTTTATCAAACTGCTTTCTATCTCGACAAAGGGAGTGTTAAAATTGCTCCGCATGAAGACGGAAGATCAGGAAGAGATCGTTACAGAGGAAGAAATCAAAGCAATGCTGAAGATGGGAGCAGAATCCGGTACGGTCGAAGACAGCGAACGGGAAATGATCAACTCGGTATTTTCTTTCGGCGATAAGAGCGCAAGAGAGCTGATGGTGCCGAGAAGAGAAGTGTTTGCTGTGGATATTGAGGATCCGGATGAGGAGATTCTGGATGCAGTTCTGGAATCCAGACATTCGAGAATTCCGGTTTATGAAGAAACTGTGGACAATATTATCGGAATTCTTCATGCCAAAGATGTGATGATCGAAATGCGGAAAAAACGACCGGAGAAATTGAGATCCGCGGGCTATTGAGAGATGTGTTTTTGTGCCGGATACAAAAGATGCCGATGATCTGTTTCGGGAACTTCAGGCATCCAGAAGGCATATGGCGGTGTTGGTGGATGAGTATGGTGGATTCTCCGGAATCATTACAGTAGAGGATCTGGTGGAGGCAATCATGGGAGATATTCACGAAGAAGATGAAGTCGAAGAACCGGAAATCCAGCAGCTTTCGGATGAAGAGTACCTGGTAGACGGAGGTATCCTGCTGGAAGATTTGAACGAGGAATTGCCGTTGTCTCTGTTCTCGGAAAACTATGACACACTGTCGGGCTACATGATTGAAAATCTGGGATATATTCCAAAAGAAAATGAGCAGGCCTCTGTTTTGGCAGGTGAGTGGCAGCTGCGTGTAGAACAGGTGAAAGATAACCGCATTGCAGGTACATGTTTCCAGGTGCATGGGGCATGTATCAGAAAAGTAATAAGTAATTATTAGGAAAAGTAAGTAACAGACGCTCTGGAAAAGGTGGATTTATATTGAATTCTAATAAATTCAAAGTTATAATAAGGCTGTATTTATAAATAGAATTCGTAATCAAAGGAGACCATCTATATGAAAAATGTTATCAATCGAGCAGGAATTGAAAAGTAATTCTTATCCGGGAAGAGGAATCATCCTTGGAAAAAGCGAAGATGGAACAAAAGCGGTTGCCGCTTATTTTATCATGGGAAGAAGCGAAAACAGCCGCAATCGTGTTTTTGTAGAAGAAGGACAGGGAATCCGCACACAGGCATTTGATCCTTCCAAGCTGACAGATCCGAGCCTGATCATTTATGCACCGGTTCGTGTACTGGGCAATAAGACGATCGTGACAAACGGAGATCAGACAGATACAATCTACGAGGGCATGGACAAGCAGATGACATTTGAACAGTCTCTCAGAAGCAGAGAGTTTGAGCCGGATGGTCCGAACTATACACCTCGTATTTCCGGAATTATGCATCTTGAGAATGGAACATACAACTATGCAATGTCCATCTTAAAGAGCAATAACGGAAATCCGGATGCCTGCAACCGTTACACATTTGCATACGAGAACCCGGTTGCCGGAGAAGGACACTTTATTCATACATATATGCATGACGGCAATCCGCTTCCGAGTTTTGAAGGAGAGCCAAAACTGATTTCTGTACCGAACAGAATCGAAGAATTTACAGATCTTCTGTGGAACAGTCTGAATGAAGAGAACAAGGTTTCTCTGTTCGTTCGCTATATCGATATTGCAACTGGGGATATCGAGACAAAGATTGTGAATAAAAATCAATAATCAGAGGCAGAGTGTGGATAAAGGAGAAGAAAATGAAAGAATTAGAATTAAAATATGGATGTAACCCGAACCAGAAACCGGCAAAGATCGCAGTCAATGATGGAAGAGACCTTCCAATCGAGGTTCTCTGCGGAAGACCGGGATATATCAACTTCATGGACGCATTTAACGGATGGCAGCTGGTATCCGAGCTGAAAAAAGCAACCGGACTTCCGGCGGCGACTTCTTTCAAGCACGTATCCCCGGCAGGGGCAGCAGTGGGACTCCCTCTGAGCGATACACTTGCAAAAATCTACTGGGTGGATGATCTCGGAGAGCTTTCTCCGCTTGCATGTGCTTATGCAAGAGCAAGAGGTGCAGACAGAATGTCTTCCTTTGGAGATTTTATTGCACTCTCTGATGTGTGTGATGTATCGACTGCAAAGCTGATTAAAAGAGAAGTATCTGACGGTGTGATCGCACCGGGATATGAGCCGGAGGCACTGGAAATCCTCAAAGAGAAGAAAAAGGGAAATTATAATGTGATCCAGATCGATCCAAACTATGTTCCGGCACCGATCGAACACAAAGATGTATTTGGTATCCAGTTTGAGCAGGGAAGAAATGAGCTGGTGATCGACGATGCATTATTTGCAAATGTTGTGACAGAGAACAAAGAGATTCCGGAAGCAGCAAAAAGAGATCTGGCGATTTCTATGATCACACTGAAGTATACACAGTCTAACTCTGTATGCTATGTAAAAGACGGACAGGCGATCGGAATCGGAGCAGGACAGCAGTCCAGAATCCACTGTACACGACTGGCAGGAACAAAAGCGGACAACTGGTTCCTGCGTCAGAGCCCGCAGGTATTAGGGCTGCAGTTTGTAGACGGAATCAAACGTGCGGACAGAGACAACGCAATCGATCTGTATATCGGAGAAGATACATGGATGTTCTGGCAGATGGAGCATGGGAGAATATCTTCAAAGTAAAACCGGAAGTATTCACAAGAGAAGAAAAGAGAGCATGGCTGGATCAGATGACAGACGTGGCACTTGGTTCAGATGCATTCTTCCCATTTGGGGATAACATTGAACGTGCACACAGAAGCGGTGTTAAATATATCGCACAGCCGGGCGGTTCTGTAAGAGATGACAATGTGATCGAAACATGTAATAAATACAAAATGGCAATGGCATTTACAGGAATTCGTTTATTCCATCACTAAAATGTGGTAAAATCCGTATGACGGGGAAATTTCAAGTACCCGGCATACGGATTTTGTGTATAAGAAATGATAGAAGATAAATGATGTCTGATGGAGGGAAGAAGCGATGATAATAGAAACAAGAAGCGCACAGGAGACATTTCAGCTTGGAAAAGAACTGGGCGAGAAGGCATATCCGGGGCAGGTGTTTACGCTGACCGGAGATCTTGGTGTTGGGAAAACTGTGTTTACGCAGGGCTTTGCGGCCGGTCTTGGAATTACAGAGCCGGTTAATAGTCCGACATTTACGATCGTACAGGTGTATGAGGAAGCAGACTGCCGTTTTATCATTTTGACGTATATCGCATTGGAGATGTGGAAGAAATGGATGAAGTGGGATTCGAAGATTATGTGATGGGGGAAGGTGTTTCCCTGATCGAATGGGCAAACTTAATTGAGGAGATACTTCCCCAAAAACGGACGGAGATCACGATCGAGAAGAATCTGGAAGAAGGGTTTGATTATCGGAAAATTACTGTGGAGGAAACCGTTTAGGTAAATCTGTTTGCACAATTTAGAAAAACACGGTAACATAGAGGATACAAAAAAGAAAAGGAAAGGAAAGAGAATATGCGGGTATTGGCAATTGACAGTTCAGGGCTGACTGCGACTGTTGCAGTCGTGGAAGAGACTCAGACTGTTGCAGAATATACGATCAATTATAAAAAGACACATTCACAGACATTGCTTCCTATGATCGATGAAGTAGTAAAGATGACAGAGCTGGATCTGGGTACGATCAATGCGATTGCAGTGGCAGGAGGACCGGGATCTTTCACCGGACTTCGGATTGGTTCTGCGACAGCGAAAGGGCTGGGACTTGCACTGAATAAACCATTGATCCATGTGCCGACTGTGGATGGACTTGCGTATAATGTGTTCGGGTGTGAGGATATTATCTGTCCAATCATGGATGCAAGACGTAATCAGGTATATACTGGAATTTATACATTTTCAAAAAAAGCGGGAGAAAAAGAAGGGAGGAATCTGGTAGAACCGGTTTTTCAGGTGATCAAGATGCAGATGGCGGTTTCTATTGAAGAACTGGCAGAACGGCTGAACCGCTATCGCCGTCCGGTCGTATTTTTGGGAGACGGAGTGCCGGTCTATGAAAATGTACTGGCAGAAAAACTGACTGTTCCGTATTCTTTTGCACCTGCGTATATGAACCGGCAGAGAGCTGCTGTTGTAGGAACTTTGGCAATCCAGTATTACAAATCAGGAAAATTTGAGACAGCAGAGGAGCATCGTGCCGGATATCTGCGTGTTTCTCAGGCGAGAGCGGGAACGCGCTCAGCGTGAGAAAGAAGCAGAGATTATAGTACGAGAGTTGAAAGTGGAAGATTCTGCGGCAGTTGCGGAGATGGAGCAGCAGATTTTTTCGGATTCATGGAGTGAAAAAAGCGTGTTGGAGACTGTGCAGCAGAAGCAGTCTGTTTGCTTTGCGGCGGAAAAAGCAGGACATCTTTTGGGATATCTGCTTGCATATCATGCGGCGGACGAAGCGGAGATCGCAAGAATTGCGGTGCAGAAAGAAGCACGCAGACAAGGGGCTGCCGGTAAACTGATGCAGGCGCTTGAACACTATTGTGAAGAACACAAGATGGAAAAGCTTCTTCTGGATGTGAGGGAGAGTAATGAGGCGGCGCGCAGCTTCTATACGAAAAACGGATTCGTGGAGGATGGCATTCGACAGGGATTTTATGTTAACCCGTCTGAAGATGCGGTTTTGATGAGCAGACAGCTCGGTGCAGATGTCTGATGGATTTCAAAAGAATGCTTATAGAATCACTGGAAGTGCCGGAAGCAGTTCCCAGTAGGAATTGCGGCGATATCCGGCTATAATGTAGCGTAGCAAAAAGAAAATCCGAAAATCACAGGAGGAAATTTTATGCGCCAGTATGAATTAAAAGAACGAAAAGAAATCAGTAAAATTATTTGTAATAAATGTGGAAAAGAAATTCCGGTATCCGGTGGACATGAGATGAAAGGGGTGTTCCGTGTGGACTACGAGTGGGGATATTTCTCAGAAAAAGACGGAGAGAGACATGCCTTTGATCTGTGCGAAACGTGCTATGATGCACTTCTCCAATCGTTTCTGATACCGGTGGAAATAGAGGGATGATATGTTAGATGTATGTTTGCTTGGAAGCGGCGGAATGATGCCGCTTCCTTATCGCTGGCTGACGTCGCTGATGACACGGTTCAACGGCAGCAGCCTGCTGATCGACTGCGGGGAAGGAACGCAGATTGCGATTAAAGAAAAAGGGTGGAGCTTTAAGCCGATTGATGTGATCTGTTTTACACATTATCACGGAGATCATATCAGTGGGCTTCCTGGACTTCTTCTCACCATGGGAAATGCAGATCGGAAAGAACCGCTGACTTTGATCGGACCAAAAGGGCTGGAGCGTGTGGTATCTGCTCTGCGGGTCATTGCTCCGGAACTGCCGTTTCCGATCATTTATAAAGAAATTGAAGGGGCAGAGCAGACTTTCGAATTAAACGGATATCGTCTGAAAGCATTTCGGGTGAACCATAACGTTCTCTGCTATGGTTATACAATGGAGATCGACCGTGCAGGAAAATTTGATGTGGAGCGTGCAAAAGAACAGGAAATTCCGCAGAAGTATTGGAAGCATCTTCAAAAAGGTGAAACGATCGAGACGGAAAATGGAATCCTGACTCCGGATATGGTGCTTGGACCGCCGAGAAAAGGGTTAAAACTTACGTATACAACAGATACGAGACCGACGAACTCTATCCGGGAAAATGCGAAGGATTCTGACTTGTTTATCTGCGAAGGGATGTATGGAGAAAAAGAAAAAGCAGCAAAAAGCAGTAAGAATACAAGCACATGACATTTTATGAAGCGGCGCATCTGGCAAAGGACGCACAGGTGAAAGAGATGTGGCTGACACATTACAGTCCGTCCCTGACAAGACCGGAAGAGTATATGGATGAAGTGCGCCGGATCTTCCGGAAGCCAAGGCAGGAAAAGACAGAATGTCCAGAGAACTGGCATTTGAGTAGAAAGAGGTTTGCAGTATGAAAGAAATCAGAGATATCAATATATTAGCGATCGAGAGCTCCTGTGATGAAACAGCGGCAGCAGTGATCCACAACGGAAGAGAAGTGCGCTCCAATGTCATTTCTTCCCAGATTGAACTGCACAAACTGTACGGGGGCGTTGTGCCGGAGATCGCATCCAGAAAGCATATTGAAAAGATCAATCAGGTGATAGAGGAAGCTTTAAAAGAGGCAAACGTGACATTGGACGATATCGATGCAATCGGGGTAACTTACGGTCCGGGACTTGTGGGGGCTCTCCTTGTCGGTGTGGCGGAGGCAAAAGCGATTGCTACGCAAAAAAATCTTCCGTTGGTAGGGGTGCACCATATCGAGGGGCATATTTCCGCCAATTATATTGAAAATCCAGACCTGGAGCCGCCGTTTTTATGCCTTGTGGTATCCGGCGGACATACCCATCTGGTCTGTGTGAAAGAATATGGAAAATATGAAATACTGGGACGTACCCGTGATGATGCGGCGGGAGAAGCCTACGATAAAGTGGCGAGAGCAATCGGACTTGGTTATCCGGGCGGGCCTAAAATCGACCGGATCGCAAAAGAAGGAAATCCGGATGCCATTCAGTTCCCAAAGGCGCATATGGATTCAGAATATGATTTCAGCTTCAGCGGTCTGAAATCTTCAGTATTGAATTATATCAATGGATGCAAGATGAAAGGAGAGTCCTATAATCCGGCAGATATTGCGGCATCCTTCCAGAAAGCGGTTGTGGAAGTTTTGGTAGAAAACTCCATGCATGCAGTAGAAAAATATGGAATGAACAAGTTTGCGATTGCAGGCGGTGTGGCATCCAACAGCGCCCTTCGCCAGGCAATGCAGGAGGCTTGCGAAAAACGTGGTGTGAAATTTTATCACCCGTCACCGATTTTCTGTACAGATAATGCAGCTATGATCGGAGTGGCTGCATATTATGAATATCTGGCAGGAACAAGGCACGGGCTGGATCTAAACGCAGTTCCGAATCTGAAACTCGGAGAAAGATAAAGGATATGAAAGAAAAAGAATTTGTAACAGCAATCGTTCTGGCAGCAGGCAGAGGAACGCGGAATGGGGGACCAAAATACAAAAACAGTATCTGGATCTGTGTGGAAAACCGGTCCTCTATTATTCCCTGCACGCATTTCAGGAATCTCCTCTTATTGACGAAATCCTGTTAGTGACAGGAGAACAGGAAATCGAATACTGCCGGAAAGAGATTGTAGAAAAATATCAGCTTACAAAAGTAAGAAAAATACTTGCCGGAGGGGCAGAGCGTTATCTTTCTGTCTGGAATGGAATCCAGGCAGCAGAAAATAAAGGCTGTCTCTTCATTCACGATGGTGCCAGGCCGTTTGTAGATGAGGAGATGATAGAGCGTGTGTATGAGCAGGTACAGAAAAGAAAAAGCATGTGTAGTTGGTATGCCGGTCAAAGACACCATCAAAATCGCGGATGAAAAGAGTACGTTCAGACAACACCGGACAGAAGCACAGTGTGGATGATACAGACCCCGCAGGTATTTTCTTACGATATCGTAAAAGGAGCTTACGAGATGCTGATGCGGGAACAACAGATTTCCGTGACAGACGATGCCATGGTCGTGGAACAGATGCTGAATCATCCCATCCGTCTGGTGTATGGTTCGTATGAAAATATCAAGATCACAACACCGGAAGATCTGGAGATGGCAGAAGTGTTTTTGAAAAGACGAAAAAAGTAAATGATGTATGCAAGAGGCTGGGAGTTTCCGGCCTTTTTCTTTTGGCAAAATGAAACTTTTGACCGAAAAGAACTGTATGTATAGATAGAAAGGGGGGTATGCAAGATGGTAAAAAAGAGATTGATACTTCAACTGCAACAAAAAGAAATTGCCGCATTAGAAGAAATTATCCAAACGTATCATAATTATGTAGCAAAAATTGTATATTCGATTCTTTCTTTTTATTCGACAGAAATAGATATACAGGCAGTGATCAATCAGGTGTGTTTTTTTGCTTTGGGAAAAGGCAGAACAGATAGATACAAATAAATGTGAAGACATTAAGTACTATCTGGCTGCGATTGCCAAACATGAGGTGATCAATGAAAGAAACAAATTCGTCCGCATGTTGAATTGGATGAAAATGTGATTGGAAACAGTGCAAAAGTATTTGCGGATATAGAGTTACGAGAGGTAATATATTCTGCACTTCAACAGTTGAAAACAGAATATCAGATTATATTGTTGAAATATTATTATCAGGAAAAGTTGATTCGGGAAATTGCATCAGAAGAGGGAATCCAAGAGTCTACAGTAAAAACAAAATTAAAAAGAGGCAGGGAAAAGCTGAAGGAAATCTTGATAAAGGAGTGCGTCATTGATGAAAATGAATTATAGTGATATGTTTGACTGTATTTCTGATAAAAGTGCTGAAATTTTGAATGAATATGAAGAATACGAGCTAGATACTGTTTTTTTCTGCAGTTAATACTGAAAAAGTGGTAATTTCTAAGATTATGAATAGAGTACCTTCGGTAAAAAAGAAAAGTCTGGAAATGGCGAATATTACTTGCAGCGGCAATGATATTATCAGCTTCATCAATTGTATTTGCAGTGAAATATTGGCAGTTTCCAAATGATGGAGGAACACAGCTGGTAACGGAGGAAAATCGTGAATTGATAGGAGAAAGCATACAAGGAACAGCATTGGTTTATGATTCGGAAGGAAATCTTATAAACAAAGAAGATGCGGAAAGTGTATCAGGGCTCTATGATTGGGAAAACTGTCCAATGATTCAACAAATAGAGGATGAAACTGCAATTCCGAGTACATTTACAGTAATCCCAGTGAAAAAAAGAGGGACACAATATCAAATCCCAGAAGTGATGTTTACCAGTGAAGCGCTTGTGATTTTTACAAAGGAAGACGGAAGTGGATGGGAATTAAGCGAAGGTGATGAGATTCAAATTCATCTGGAAGAATACGAAACAAAGGATTTTCGGGTAGAAGGACAAATGATCGGATACAAATTGATCCATAACGGAGAATTAAAAAAAGCAGAAGATGTACGAGAAGGACTCAGACAAAATTGCATACTGTCTGCAACTGAAAAAGGGGAGTATTATCCATGTTTGATCGGCAGAAGCTCTGATATTACAACGCTGAAAAATGGAACTATTACAGTTATCGAAAAATAGAAGTGAATATATAGCGGCAGCCATAATAAAGAAAGATGCAATCAGCTGCCGCGACATTGATTATTCCTGTTCCAATTGTGTTTGTGTAAGCGCTATATTTGCGCAGTGTCATTTCTTAATTGTAGGCAGAAATTATTTGCGCAGAGATAGTTACGAAAGAAGAGTTAATGGCCATCGCACAAAAAAATAAAAAAAAAGTGAAAAAAAAGGTGTTGACATTTCAGATAGTATTATGCTAGAATACACATTGTCGCGAGGGCGAACAAGACAATTTAACCTGTGAAATGACAGGAAGTTTGGAGAGGTATCGAAGTGGTCATAACGAGGCGGTCTTGAAAACCGTTTGTCCGAGAGGGCGCGTGGGTTCGAATCCCACCCTCTCCGCTTGGGAAGTTCAGAATTGAATGGACTTCCTTTTGTTTTCCTTGAAGGTGCGCATGCACAACTGAGAAGATTGAGGCATATGACGACAAACGAGGAATGAGTGAGAAAAGTATAGCGTGTATAATACGCGGGCATTTTGGAGAAGTACCCAAGCTGGCCGAAGGGGCTCCCCTGGAAAGGGAGTAGGTCGTTAGTAGCGGCGCGAGGGTTCAAATCCCTCCTTCTCCGTTACTTTCTAAATGAGAAAGTACACATTGAAAACTCTGGAAGAAAAATAAAAAAGTTCTTGACAGAAGAAAGTGGATGTGATAACCTATTAAAGCTGACTTGTGAGGGAGAAACACTTCCGGAACAGACAGTAAAAAGAAAAATAAAAAAGTTCTTGACAAAGAGAAAACGGCGTGATAAAATATCAAAGCTACTTCTTATCAACAAGAACAGCGAAGAACCTTGATAATTAAACAATAGACAACAACCTTGAAAATTTCTTAAGAGAAGATTTTTTAAGAACAGCATCTAAAAGATGCACCCGTCACATTTAATGTGACAGACAGTAAAAGGGATGAATTA
>ENA-OQAN01000668-OQAN01000668.1-human-gut-metagenome-genome-assembly--contig:-NODE-668-length-17160-cov-2.364528_pt1 | contig 17160 bp, 24 predicted proteins | sample MGYA00242735_ERZ504527 | MGnify/ENA primary metagenome ERZ504527 (study PRJEB26092, sample SAMD00036230) | human gut metagenome | host: Homo sapiens | study: EMG produced TPA metagenomics assembly of... | reverse complement strand
CATCGGCTCCTTGCCGACCATCCACGCGATCGCCAGCGCGGCCGCCACCGCGGCAACCGCCCACGGCGCAATCAGCCACGGGGTCTCGCGAATCCGCGCATATATCCAGCGGGACGCATCCGTGCCGTATTCGATGCCGAGACGGTATACGACGACCAGCAATCCTGAAACCAGACCAATGACTATGCCGGCCGCCGCCATCTTCCACTTCAAGTGGTCGAATCGCGGAATCAGCCGGCGGATATCATGTGCCGCGTCGTTGCCAGTCAAGCCGGGAAACTCGTTGCCGACGGTCAGTCGACCAGCGAATTGATCTGGATGATATGTCGCGCTGCGGGCCGGTGCCGATCACGGAGATACGGCAGCCGGACAGTTCCTCAAGACGCTTGACGTAATCCTGACAGGTCTTCGGCAGATCATTGAAGTCGTGGATTTGGGAAATATCCTCGTCCCAACCCGGCATGGATTCGTAGATCGGCTTCGCTGCCGCGAATTCGGACTGATCAGTAGGCATATCGTCGCGGCGTTCGCCGTTGACATCATAGGCCACGCACAATGGGATTCCTTCAGCCGGTAGCACGTCGAGCTTGGTGAGCACGATGCGGTCAGGCCGTTGACCTGAGCCGCATAACGATTGACGACCGCATCGAACCAGCCACAACGACGCGGACGGCCGGTGGTCACGCCGTACTCGTGGCCCTGGCTCGCAGCCATTCGCCTTCCTCGCCGAACAGCTCGGTCGGGAACGGTCCTTCGCCCACGCGGGTCACGTACGCTTTGGAAACGCCGATCACGCGGGTGATCTTGGTCGGGCCGACACCGGTACCGGTGCATGCGCCGCCGGCAGTCGGGTTGGAGGACGTGACAAACGGATATGTGCCGTGATCCACGTCGAGCATAGTGGCCTGGCCGCCTTCGAACAGCACGGTCTTGCCTTCGTCAAGTGCCTTATTGAGCACCAGCGAGGTGTTGGCCACGTACGGCTTCAAACGTTCGCCGAGCTTGAGCAGCTCATCCGTGGTTTCGTTCACATCAATCGGACGACGATTGTACAGCTTCACCAGCATCTGGTTCTTCTGATGCAGCTTGCCTCAACCTTGTCGTGCAAATGCTCAGCATTGAACAGGTCGTGCACGCGGATGCCCACGCGATTAATCTTGTCGGCATACGCAGGTCCAATGCCGCGACCGGTGGTACCGATCTTGTGCTTACCCAGGAAACGTTCCGTCACCTTATCAAGCACACGATGATACGGCGCAATAATGTGCGCACCCTCACTCACCAGCAGTCGGGAGCAGTCCACACCGCGGCTTTCCAAGCCGTCGATCTCTTCGAAAAGCACTTCAGGATCAACAACAACACCGTTGCCGATAACCGGAGTCGCGGTCGGCTGATGATGCCGGAGGGCAGCAGGTGCAGCGCATACGATTCGTCGCCGACCACCACGGTATGGCCCGCATTGTTGCCGCCGTTGAAGCGGGCAACATAGTCGACCTTCGTGCCGATCAGGTCGGTCGCCTTACCCTTGCCTTCGTCTCCCCACTGGGCACCGATCAAAACAATTCCAGGCATGTTGTTGCACCTCCGCGCGTATGCGATTTCGCCTCAAAGCCTTACCAAGGCCTTACAAAGACTATCCTGCGCCCTCTACCGGATATCTGCCGGATATGCACCGATCGGCCGTTGAAACTAGTCAGTTCCATCGTTTTCGTCTCATACAACGCGACACACCCACCGTGCCGCCCACACGCCGCATGCATTACGCGGCGCGTGCGGCATCACACTACTTCAACGCCTTGCCCGCGCTGCCAAGCTGCCTGCAAGCCTCCACCACGCGTGCGGCCATGGCGCTTTCCGCTTCGCGCCCCCACGAACGCGGGTCGTACATCTTCTTGTTGCCCACCTCGCCATCGATTTTGAGCACCGAATCATAGTTGGAGAACATGTGACCGGCCACCGCACGGCTGAATGCGTACTGCGTATCGGTGTCGATGTTCATCTTCACCACGCCGTAGCTCACGGCCTGCGCGATCTCCTCCGGCGCGGAGCCGGAACCACCGTGGAACACCAGGGCGAACGGCTTACCGGGAGCGACATCCAGCGAGTGCGCGGGGTCGGGCATTTCGCCGGCCTTAATCGCGAGCGCGACCGTGGTCTGGATTCGTCGAGCAGTTCGGGGCGCAGTTTCACCACGCCCGGTTTGTATGCGCCGTGCACGTTGCCGAAGGTGAAGGCGGCCATGTAGCGTCCGCGCTCGCCAAGGCCGAGTCGTTGCGCGACGGCGATGCCTTGCGCGGGCGTGGAATACAGTTTGTCGTTGATTTCGGCGCTGTGCCCGTCTTCTTCGCCGCCGACCGCGCCGATTTCGATTTCCAGCACGGTGTGCGCGGCTTGGGATTTGTCGAGCAGTTCTTCTGCGATGTCGAGGTTTTCACCCAGCGGCACTGTGGAACCGTCCCACATGTGTGACTGGAAGGTCGGTTCCTGACCGTGCTTCACCTGTTCGGCTTCATGGTCGAGCAGGGGGCGCACCCATTCGTCCAGATACTGTTTGGCGCAGTGGTCGGTGTGCAGGGCGATGGTGATGTTGGGGTATTTCGCCGCGACTTCGTGCGCGAAGGCTGCGAAGGCAAGCGAGCCGGTGACGCGGTCGTTGACGCGTTGCCCGGAGAAGTAAGGCGGCGCCGCTACGGAGACTGGATGATGCCATCGGATTCCGCCTCGGCGAAACCCTGGAGTGCGGCGTTCAGGGTCTGTGTGCTGGTCACATTGATCGCGGGATAGCGTAACCGCCGCGGCGTGCGGCGTCCAGCATTTGCGCATAACGTTCCGGCGTTGCAATAGTCATGCCTCCATTATCGCCCGACCCTATCCCACTTATCATGTGACAACATTCGCCATCTTTCCTTTCCGTTTTCCCGACCGTCCGCTCCATATCCAGGTCGCCCGCCCCACTAGGCCATATGCCGAGCGTTTTTCGTCTCATATCCCGACATTTGCGGGACCGACCATTAAACAGGGCGAAACCATTGCGATCGTTCCATCGGAAGTCATAGAATATCCACCGGATCGCGCGACGAAGAGCCCAACCGGGTATTCCCGCACGGGCATGCCGCCGCACGTAGATGTTGCGACCAATACCCGCGAGGAGGCTTGATGCACCAGGTTTTCGCCATCTTCCTTCGAGACGTGAAACGCATTCTGAAGAACCCAGTGGCGCTCGTCGTCACGCTGGGTGTGGCCATCATCCATCACTGTACGCATGGTGCAACATCCTCGCCAACTGGGACCCGTACGCGAACACGGGCAACATCCAGGTCGCTGTGGCGAACGAGGACAAGGCACAACCTCCACGCTGGTCGGTCATCTCGACGCTGGCCAGCAAACCGTCAACCAGCTTAAGAAGAACCATCAGCTCGGCTGGCGTTTCGTTCCCGAGCAGCAAGCCATCGAAGGCGTGGAATCCGGCAAATACTATGCGGCGATCGTACTGCCGGAAGACTTCAGCTCCAGACTAATCGGCACCGTCACTGGTAAAGGCGACCGACCGTCGATCACGTACTACATCAACGAAAAGCTGAACGCGATCGCGCCGAAAATCACCGATACGGGTGCGACCACGATCGACGAGCAGATCAACACCACTTTCGTTTCCAGCGTGGCCGACGCCGTAGCGAAGGAAGTGAAGGAGGCAGCGGGAGAAACCACCGGCAGCATGAAAAGCGCGCAAAGCGACGTCATCAACGATCTGACCGACACCATCAACCAGCTCGAAACCGTCCAACAGCAGCTGCGCGGCACGCGTTCCACGCTCGACAAGGCCCTCACCACCATCGATTCGGCCAAACAGTCCAACATCGCGCTCGCCTCGGGAATCACCAACTCGCTTGACACCGTCGGCAAGGCGTCCGACTTGCTGAGCGAGACGCGCACACAAACCGAACGATTCTCGAACACGCTGGTCGGAGCGCTCGACAACGGCAGCACGCAACTGTCCGGCCTGCAGGTCAACGTGAGCAATGCCACCGGCACCGTGCTCAGCGGACTGAACACCACGCAGGACGCGCTCGACCAAGTGTCCAGCACCATGCATCACGTCAACACCACCACCGGCAATGTGCTCGACGGCGTGGAGAAGGCGTTGCAGGCCAGCCAGCTGGATCCGAACAGCCAAACGTATAAGGATCTTTCCGCGCAACTCGCCGAAGCCCGCAAACAGCTGACGTTCCAGCAGCAGCGCATCGACGCCTTCGATCAGGACACCACGGCTGAGATCAACGCGGGAAGAACACCGCGAACGGTTCAACGACGATGTCACCACGCTGGCGAAAAACGGCACGGCGTCGATGGCGAGCGCACGCACGACCATCACCGGCACGGTCATGCCGAATCTCAACACCGGGCTCGATACACTCAGCCTGGCCAATGGGTCGCTGTCCGGCACGCTTACCACGCTGCAAAGCACACTGGAACAGGGCAACGGGCTGCTCGACCAGTTGTCGCGCACCGTGACCCAAACGAACACCACCATTGCTGGCACGCAGACGCAGCTCGCCAATCTCGCCAAACAGCTCAACACCACGCGCACCGATGTGGCCGCGTTGAGCAGTTCGGCGATGTTCCAGCAGCTTTCCCAAGCGCTCGGACTTGACGCGAGCGAGGTCGGCTCGTTCGTGGGCGAGCCGGTGCATTTGGACGAACAGGTCCTCTACCCGGTCAAAAACTATGGTTCCGCGGTCACGCCGTTCTACACGAATCTTGCGCTATGGGTCGGCGGATTCGTGCTCGTCGCGATCTACAAGCTTGAAGTGGACCGCGATGAGAAGATCCGCATGTACACGCCACGCCAAGGCTATATGGGCCGTTGGCTGCTGTTCGTCACGGTCGGATTCCTGCAGGCGATCATCGCCACGATCGGCGATCTCGCGCTGGGCATCCAATGCGAGCATCCGTTCCTGTTCATCCTCGCCGGCATTTTCGCCTCGTTCGTCTACGTGAACATCATTTACGCGCTCGCCGTGGCGTTCCGGCATATCGGCAAGGCCGTCGCGTGATTCTGGTGATTATCCAGATTCCGGGCGCGGCAGGCCTCTACCCCATCGAGATGATGCCGGAATTCTTCCGCCGTCTGAAACCGTTCCTACCGTTCACCTACGGCATCAACGCGATGCGCGGGCCGATCGGAGGCATGTATGCCAACCATTATTGGATCGACATGCTCTCGCTGTTCTGGTATCTGCCTGTGGCGCTGTTCATCGGCTTGGTCGTCCGCAAGCTGGCGTTGAACCTCAACCGCCTGTTCGACAACCGTCTGGCGGACACTGATCTGATGATCACCGAACATAACGAAGGCACGGTGGAACCGTTGCGGCTCACCGAGACCGCGCAGCAGATCGCCGAGGAGTTCCCCGAACTAGCCCGCAGACGGGCGATTCATTTCTTCCGCCTGTACCGCGCCTGGTGCGCTGGGGATTCCTCGCGCTGGCGGTACTGCCGTTCGTGTTCCTGCTGTTGCTATTCATCACGCGCATGAAGCTCGCCATGCTGCTCGGTTGGATCATTTCGATCATCGCCATCGACACGTATCTCATCGTGGTGGAGTATCTGCGCGAACGGTATGCGAATTATCTGGGCGAGGAAGCGATGAGTGCGGAAGAGTTCCGCAGCGCGATCCTGCACGAGAACCTGCTGTTCCGGCCGGGCATGCATTACAAGCCGATGCATGCCGTACGCACGAGGCTGTATGAGGCTGCGCATGGTGGTTCGGCCGGACATGCGCCTGAACATGCGGCTGAGTATGCGGCTGGAAACACGGACGGAAATGCTGGCAGGAGTCTGCGTGAGGAGGGGAACGAACAGTGAAAATGATCTGGGGCATCTTCAAGCGGGACATGTGCCACGCCACCCGCAACGTGATCGCGTGATCGTCTCGATGGGCCTGGTGGTGGTGCCGGCGCTGTACGCCTGGTTCAACATCGCGGCCAGCTGGAACCCCTACGGCAACACCAAGGCATTGAAGGTCGCCGTGGCCAATAACGACAAGGGTTACAAGTCGGATCTCATACCGGTGCGCGTCAACGTGGGCGAAACCATCATCAGCACACTGCACGCCAACGACCAGCTGGACTGGCAATTCGTGAAAAGCGACAAGGCAATCGACGGGGTGAAATCCGGCGAATACTATGCGGCGATCGTAATTCCGAAAGGTTTCAGCGCCGACATGATGACGCTGTTCTCCCCCGACATCAAACACGCGCAGCTCAAGTACTATCTGAACGAGAAAATCAACCCGATCGCCCCGCATATCACCGATCAAGGCGCGACAACCGTGGTCAACACAATCGACAAAACCTTCGCCAAAACGATCGCGCAAGTCGGACTCGACCTGGCCTCAAGCATCCTACACTATTCGCAAAGCCCGCAAATGGCCGAATACATGCGCAACCTCAACGGCAATCTCACCACCATGGCGGATACGCTGAGCGGCGCATCGCAGCAGGTAACGTCGTATTCGCAGCTGCTCGGCTCGGCGAACGACATCGTGGATTCCACGGGCAAACTGCTCGCCTCGGCGACCAAGGCGGGCAAACAGGCCCAGAACGCGTTGAAGCAAGGCAAATCAGGTGCCGCGTCGTTCACTTCGGCAGGTGCGAACGTCACCTCCTCAGTGAACACCGCGCTCGACCAGGTGTCAGGCGCGTTCGACCAAGTAGCTGCCAAGGTGAACAAGGCGTTCGACGCGATCGGCAAGGACTCAGACACCGCAGCCAGCCAGTTGACAACGTTGAGCGAACAAGTCTCCAGCAGCGAATCGCTGTACGACACGTACATCACAAGCCTCAACCACATGCACGAATCGGTGGAACAACTACCGGACAGTGATTCCGCGAAACAGGCGCTGCTGGAAGCCATCGACCGGGAGATCACGCTGCTGGAAGCCGCCAAAGGCGATTCGCAGAAGCTCGCGCAGCAGCTGAAAGACACTTCCATGCAGGTCACGCAGGATACCGCAGCCGCGGAACGCTCCCGCAAGGAGATCCTGAACCGCATCACCTCCGCGAAGCAGTCGATCAGCAATGTGCGCGACGATTACGCCACGAACGTCAAGCCGAAAATCGACGCGCTCGCCTCCACAGTCAGCACGCTGATCTCCCAAACCGACAGCATGATCACCCAGCTGAGCGGCACCGCCGACGATCTGGACGATGTGACGGGCGATGTGGGGACGAATGTGACATCCATCCGTTCCACGCTCGGCGCGATCGCGAAGAAACTCGACTCGTCGGCAGCGACGGTGAAGGAGCTGATCACGAAGCTGGAGACGGGCGGGAACGCCGGTGACGGCAACAGCGATGGTGGCGACGGTGACAACGACGCCAGTTCGTCCGATTCGGGTGAATCGGACGAACTACGTGCACTGGCCACCGCCAACGCGTCCACACTGTCCACGCTGATTTCCGCGCCCGTCGCACTGCAGCGCGTCTCAGTGTACCCGATCGCGAACTACGGTTCGGCCATGGCGCCGTTCTATACGATCCTGTCAATCTGGGTGGGTGCGATCATCCTATGCGCCATGCTGAAAGTGACAATTTCGGACCGCGAGAAGGCGCATGTGCTGGGCTTGGGCGACACGCTGCCGCGCGTCGCCGGCCCGTCCGGCCCGGGGAACGCCTCACGTTGGGGACTACGCCTCGACCACGAGTATTTCGGACGGTACGCGATCTTCGCACTGCTCGCGTTGCTGCAGGGCACACTGGTTTGCCTGGGTGACATGTATTTCCTTGGCGTGCAGGCGAATCATGCGCCGCAGTTCCTTGCCGTAGGGTGGCTTGCCGCGCTCGTGTTCTCGAATATCGTGTATACGCTGACCGTGTCGTTCGGCGATATCGGCAAGGCCGTGGCCGTGGTGCTGCTGGTGATGCAGGTCGCCGGTTCGGGCGGTACGTTCCCTATCGAGACGCTGCCGAAGTTCTTCCAAATGCTCTACCCGTTCCTACCGTTCCCGCACGCCATCGATGCCATGCACGCCGCGATGGCCGGATCGTACGGCAATGAGTACCTGCTTGACATGGTGTATCTCGCCTTGTTCCTGATTCCTTCGCTACTGCTGGGATTGGTGTTGCGCAAGCCGGTAATCCGGTTGAACAACTGGGTGAGCCGCAATCTGGAATCCACCAAGGTGATGTGACGAGGCGGATTTGAACGGGCTGGTTTGAGCCGGTTTAGATCGGTTTCGGCTGGCACACATGGACGCGTCATTGGCGACGCATCACCATCACCGCCAACGGCAACACACACCAAATACCAGCCGGCAAAAACCTAAGCTAGCGTGGATGCGTAGGGCATTGTCCTGCCCAGTCACTTCCCTTACGTACCGCTGCGCCATCCCGGCGCTCCTCTGCGCCGCCACTACCCCACATGTCGCCTCCTCACACACCAACAAGCGTCCGATTCTGCAGAATCGGACAATCAGCGGCGTCGCGCAAACCACACGTTGATCAGCGAGCCGACCACCACCAGCGCGACACCGATCCAGAATGGCATGCCCAACGCCACGCCCAATAGGAGCGTGCTGGAAGCAGTGGAGAACAGCGGCGTCGCATACGAACCGATCGCAAGCGTTCCATACTGCCATGTAGCATGCCATACCCCCAGCACGCGTAGCCGCCAGCAATCGACGCGGCACATGCGAGCAGCGAAATATAGCCGCCGATACCAGGCGCTACAGCTGGCAAACCGTCGCCCGAAACGAAATGGATAATCCACAGCACAACAGCAACGCAACAGAAGAAAATCGTCGTACCATCGTAACCATCAGACATCGATGGCGTCACGGTCGCGTAAATCGCCCAAATAAAGGCGCCTGCGAACGCGAGCGCGTACGGCAATGGATTGCTGGCGATATTGGCAACCGCTTCCTGCACGTCAAGGTTTTCACCGCCGACCGCCCATTGCCACGCCGACGGTGGCTACGATTGCACCCGGCAGCGCTTCGGAGACCGAGCCGCGTTTGTGCGACACGGCGGCGGTCATCAGTACCAGCAGCGTCGGCCACAAATAATTGACGAGGCTGACTTCCACAGATTGCGCGTTCGTTGTGGCCAGACCGATCGACAGCGAGATCGACGCCTCGTATGCGATGAACATGAGTCCGCCTGCGACGAGGTACTTGCGTGGCGCTTGGCTAATCGGTTTCGGCCGTCGCACGATGAGCAGGAGCATGCCGCCGACAGTGTAGATGAGCGCCGAGCCGAGCGTGGCGCCGAACGATTCGGAAACGAGTCGTACGAGGCCGGCCATGAAGCCCCACAGGACGATTGCGAACAGGCCGATGAGTGTCGCCGCGTGTGATATGGCATGACCAAATAGGGGGTACTGGGGCGTTCGCCTGCGGATTCGGCGGGAAGTTTCTGATCCGTATTCACGGATTCCAGCCTACCTGCCGCCCACCCCGCATGTCCGATTCTGCAGAAACGGACAATTGAACACCGGTTTTGGCACCTTGTGCGTCCGATTCACCAGAAACGGACGCACAAACATTCGGATTCGTATCCCTCACGTCCGATTCACCAGAATCGGACATTCCTGCGACCTGCGATGCCGCAAACCCGATTACCCCCGGAACCGCGCCAACAGCAGCGTCGGCCACCCCAACCGACGCGGCCACACCATCCGTATCAGCAGCCAAGTCCACGCGTCCCGCACCCCCACAGCCCGCCGACGCGCGCACGTCGCCCATGACCAAATCATCCAATGTCACGCCGAACATGTCGCAAAGCATCAGCAGCTTATCCATTTCGGGGTATGCCTTCTCGGACTCCCATTTCGAAATTGCCTGCCGGGAAACGCCCAGCAGCATTGCCAGCCGTTCCTGCGTCATGTTGCGCGAACCGCGCAGATACTGCAGATTCTCTTTGAAACTCATGTCCGCCCTTTCGTCGAGTTTCCATATCGCCTCGACTTGCGATTATTGGCGATTGCCAAGCAACAGCTTGTCATAAACGTCGCGTTCCACGCCACCATCTTTCGGTTGCATTGCGATTCGCAACCAAATTTTGCGACGCAACCGACAGTTGCGCGGCGTGAAGTTGACTTCACGGGTCTTTTACGGTAATAGAAAAACCCTTGGAATTCCAACGATTCCAAGGGTTTCGAATGGAGCGGATGACGGGAGTCGAACCCGCCTTTAAAGCTTGGGAAGCTTTCGTTCTACCGATGAACTACATCCGCAAAAAATGTGCCTTTTGGACACAATCATTTAGTCTAGCATGCATTCGCAGGATTCACGGCCATCAACCGATATTCGATACCGTCACCCACTTGCCAAATCGCATATCAATCAACGCGCAACAACCACAACAGCATTAATGTCATTCATCAGATGACATCAAAATATTCTGCAATGCATCCCCACAGGAAACACACACAATTCGCGTCAGAATCAGCGGAATCCTATGCAATCACGCATGACTTGCGCAACCTGCGCACATTGCAATCGCCGCCGATCAGCGACCATACCCGCCTTGCACGGGATGCTGCGAATAATCTCGCGAATAGCCCCCACCGGACGTATCCCCCTGCACCCGCACCGCGCCGGCACCAGAGACACCCCCATTCTGCCGACGAATATCCTCCGAAGCATACCCGCTCGTCGCATAACCGCCAGCCAAATAGCCGGACTGCACGCCCCGCGCCTTCATCTCCTGACTCATCTGCATCAACCGGGCAATACGATCCTCAGTCGCCGGATGCGTGGAAAACAAGCGAGAAAAACCTTCCGCAGAGAACGGATTCGCAATCATCATCGCAGCAACCGACTGCGTACCGGCAGTCTTCTGCATCGGCATCGTCTCAGCGCCGTTCGAGATCTTATTCAATGCGGACGCGAGCGCTTCCGGATCTTCCGTAAGTATGGAACCATCTTCGTCGGCATCATATTCTCGCGTACGCGAAATCGCCATCTGAATAAGCGAAGCGGCAATCGGCGCAAGAATCGCGCTCAACAGCACACCCAGCAATCCAAGACCGTTAGAGGATGAACCATTGCGATCGTCACGCGAATTGCCGCCGCCGAAATACATGAGCGAATAGCCGAGATACGAAATGACCGTCGCCATTGCGGAAGCGATCGCAGACGTCAGGATATCGTGATTGTACACGTGCATAAGCTCGTGCCCAAGTACGCCGCGAATCTCGCGTTCGTTCAGCATCTGCAGAATACCCTGCGTGCAGCAGACCGCCGCATGACGTTCATTGCGTCCCGTTGCGAACGCATTGGGCTCATGGTTGGGGCGATATAAATACGCGGCATCGGCTTGCCCGCCTTCGCCGACAGTTCGCGCACAATTTTGTACAGTACCGGCGCTTCCTGCTCGCTGACTTCCTGCGCATGCATGGATGCAATCGCAAGTTTGTCGGAAAACCAGTAGGATGCGAACGTTGAGCCAAGTCCGATGAGAATGTAGATACCAAGCGTACGCTGGCCGCCACCGGTCGCCCACCAAATGAGCATGATGACGCCCCACATCAACGCGAATAACAGCGTTGTCTTCAAGCCATTGCAATGGCCATGCACCCGCAATTTGCCGTTCATGGTCACTAGCGTAGAAACGGAGCCTGAGTTTTTGCTGGATATGTGCTGGAGACTGGACTGCGGAAAAGGCTAGGGGGCAGTTGCGGAAGTTCGCATGCTCAGCTTCTCCCCGGATGTCCGATTCTGGAGAAACGGACATCCGATGCATGCCAAGAGGCCTTTGGGCGACCGAATCGGGAGAATCGGACAAGTAGCAAGTCCTTCGTCCACATCACATGTCCAATTCACCAGAAACAGACATACAGAACATGTTTCGGACACTCCAGATGTCCGATTCACCAGACACAGACAAGCACAGGATAAAAAATGCGTCTTGGGTGACCGATTCTCCAGAATCGGACATCCAAGACGCATGAAAGAAACCTGGGACCTATCAGATCAGATCCCAAACACCCACCTTAAGCGTGAGCCAGGGCGCGCATCTGCTCCGGATCGATGACCTTCTTGTGCTCACGGCCTTCCTTCGCACCCTCGGCACGTTCGAACGCATCGATCTTCTTCCAGCCAGCGAAGTCGATCGGCTTGACACCGCGCGATTCCAGCAGCCGGTCGATGGACTCCGGATCACGATCGGCAGCCACACGACCGCCTTCAGCAGCCTTCGACAAATCCTCCAGCATATTGGTCACGATCAGCAGTGCGTCGGACTTGGTGGAGCCGATCAGGCCAACCGGACCACGCTTCGCCCAACCGGTCGCATACAGACGCTCGCGCACTTCATCCGTGGCTTCAGCGGCCGTAGTGATACGACCGTCACCGTTCGCGTTCGCCAAGTGCGCATGACGCTCGTCGTACGCAATGCCCGGCGCGGTGGCCGGTTTGTAGCCGATCGCATGGTACACAGCCTGCACCGGATACTCTTCGAATTCGCCGGTACGGCTCATCTTGCCGTCCGCCGATGTCTCGGTCTTTTTCCACACGGATGCCAACGACCTTGCCGTCCTCACCCAACACTTCGACCGGAGCGGAATTGAAGTGCACGTAATATTTGCGGTCAGCCGGATTACCCTCATAATCCACGTCACCGTCATCTTCCATGTCTTCCGCCATCTCACGAATCGTGAACAGCTCTTCGACCATCTGACGAGTCAGCTTGTCTTTGCCGGCCTCTTCAATCGTGTCTTCATCCAAATCGAAATCGTCTTCGTTGATGATCAGCTGCACTCCCGGCAGCTTCTCCATCTCACGCAATTCCTGCACGGAGAACTTGGCCTGCGCCACACCGCGACGGATGAACAAGTGAAGCACACGCGCCTTGTTGGACTTGATGCCCTCATATACGTTGTCCGGAATGTCGGTGCGCTCCTTCAGATCATCGGCATTGCGCATGAGCTCGCGAGCCACGTCCATGGCCACGTTGCCGCCGCCGATCACGGCGACTTCCTCAGCTTCAAGCGGCCATTCGCGAGCGCCGGTCGGATAACCGTCGTACCATTCCACGAACTTGGCTGCGCCGTATACGCCGTCCAGATCGGCGCCCGGCAGTCCGAGCGGCTTGTCTTCGACTGCACCGGTGGCGAACAGCACGGCATCGTAACGTTCGAGCAGTTCGTCGAGCGTCACGTCCTTGCCGAATTCCACGTCGCAGTACAGGTGGATGTCCGGATTGTCGAGCGTCTTTTCGAGTGCCGACGCGATGAATTTGATGGACGGATGATCGGGGCCACGCCGTAGCGCACCAGACCGAACGGCACCGGCAGCTTTTCGAACAGGTCGATTCGGGCGGCAGTGCCGAGGCCGAGATCCTCGCCGAGCTTCTTCAACTGGCGCAGGAAAATGTCAGAGGAGTAGACGCCTGCAGGGCCGGCGCCGATTACAGCAATACGAAGTTCATGAGTTTCAGTCACGCGCTCTAGCCTAATGCATTCCCTGCATTTGCAACAGGGGTGCTTATGCACTTTCTTACGACTTCTTCGCCTTGTGCGCACTGCGTTGGTGTTTGCGCTGAATCCAGATGAATCCAACGTGTGGCTGCATTAATCGTACGCGATGAGCGCGGCAGATGCACGTACAATCGCAAGTAGTCGCAGAATCGCGGGATGTAGGAATCCGAAATATCGGAATTCGTCCATCCCGCAATCGCAAGCAAGTACTTATTAAGTACCAGGCAATCGTAAGAAGGTGGCAATGCGCATTCACATCACATATACCGGCGGCACTATCGGCATGATTGACTCGCCGAACGGCTGATTCCGGGCGCCGACACTCGCGGATGGCTGTTCCGTCTGCTGGAGGACGCACACATGGACGCGAGCCTGTTCACGTTCACCGAACTTGATCCTCTTATCGACTCGTCGAATGCGACTCCCGACAATTGGCAGACGATGGTCGACGATTTGCGTGCGCACCGCGATGATGCCGACGCGTTCGTGGTGTTGCATGGCACCGATACGATGAGCTATTCGAGCGCCGCGCTTGCGTATGCGTTGGCTGATTTTGGCAAGCCGGTGATTTTCACGGGTTCACAGCATCCGCTTGGCAAGATCGAGTCGGACGCCACTGCGAATGTCACGGGCGCGCTGAATGCCGCGATGAGCGGACGATTCCACGGTGTGGGACTGTTTTTTGGACATCACCTGTTTGCGGGCAATCGTGTGAGCAAGTCGTCGAGCTGGGCATTTGAAGGTTTTTCGGCGCCTTCCGTCGGCCCGCTGGCACGCACTGGCACGCCATGGCATTGGTATGCGGGCGATTCCGCTGCGGTTGGCTACGGTTGGACGTCGCCTCAGCCTTACTCTCGCCATGATGTTGCGGTGATCGATATGGCACCCGGCATTTCCGCGGCACGGTTGGAAGCGATGCTTACGCCGCGGCCGGAAGCGGTTTTGTTGCGTGCGTACGGCGTCGGCAATGTGCCAAGCGACGAGCCTGGACTGACTGACGTGATTGCCGACGTGCTGCATGATGGCGTTCCCGTTGTGATTGCATCGCAGTGCCAGCAGGCGGAAGTACTGCTCGGCCATTACGAGACGGGTGATGCGATCGCACGCGCCGGCGCAATTGGATCTGGCGATATGACGCTGGAAGCCACGTATGCGAAAATCATGTTCCTGCTGTCTCAAGGCGTGACCGGAGCCGACTTCGGCAAGTGGATGCACACATCGATCGCTGGAGAAATCTCCCCGAGCTCGCTGTAAACAATCCCAAAACTTCCGAATCTGCCTTATACATGCCTTATGTATGGCAGATTCCGAAGTTCGTCCGGAGCTATCTGCGTTATATATGGCAGAGCTGTTTTGAGAAACCGGACTTAGAGGGTGTATTCTCGCCCCCTAAGTCCGGTTTTCTCATATGGACCTGCCAGATATAAGCGAAATACTTGCTGACAGACCTCCAAATCTGCTATATATAGGCGAGATACGGGGTTTCGAGGCGCAATCAGGCTGATTCGCCACGGTCGAAAAGCACGGTGAGCGCCCACAGAATGCTGACAACATCAATCGCTTCCTGCATGAACGCGCCGACAACCACGGGAATCAGATTGAACGCGGCCGCGATCATGCCGATAATCGCAAGGCCGAGGCCGATCAGCACCGCCTGCAACATCACCTTTTTCGTGCGGCGCGCGATGGCGATGGCCCGCGGAACGGACGCAATGTCGTCATTCATGATGACCACTTGCGCAGATTCGGAAGCCGCGGTGGACGTGCCGTCGGTCATGGCCATGCCGATATCGGCAACCGCAAGTACGGGGGCGTCGTTGACACCGTCACCGACCATCATGGTGATTTGACGATTCTTGGATTCGCCGGTTACGCGTTGCTTGATGCGATTCCACAACGACAGCTTCTGGTGCTTGGATTCAGTGGCGCTCTTGACGGCGGCAACCTTGTCTTCAGGGAACAGTTCGGACTGCACGTCGTCGATACCGACTTCGTTTGCGATGATGCGGGCGGACGCAGCCTTGTCGCCGGTAAGCATGGACAGTTCCTTGACACCCAACTCGTGCAGGCGAGCCAAAGAACGCTTCGCATTCTCGCGAGGTACGTCACGAAGTACGATGCGGGCGGCAAGACGGCCGTCAATCGCCACGTATGCAGCCATTTCGTCAGGAGCGAGCGGGGCAAACAGCGAGTTTGCGGTTTCAGGCTTGCGAGCGGCGGATTGGGTTGCGACGGACGCGGAAGTAGAGGGCGCGGCTGCAGGCTGCGCATCGTCAGGCACCCCGTTCCTCACTCCCATAGTGTCCGATTCTGGAGAATCGGACAAGTAAACACACGTTTTAGCCCTCTGGATGTCCGTTTCTGGTGAATCGGACATCCGCAGCGCATTCTGAGTCTCCCGTTTGTCCGATTCGGCAGAATCGGACACGTAATACGTCGCATCCGGCATATGCAGCACCGGCATGAATCCGGATTCGTCAGCCGTCACGTATGCGAACCGCCCCACGCGCACCTGATGCCCGTTCACTTCGCCGGATATACCCTTGCCGGACTCCTCTACAATGTTCTTCACCACCGGATAGTCGCGCCCGTGCCCCGGCAAATCGCGCTCGACGCACAGCCTCTGCCCCGCCGCATACCGCGCATACAAATCATCCATAGCCTTGCGTCCGGCCGCCGCGATGCCTTTCGACAGAATGTGCACCGAATAGCTTCCACCACGCTGGCCATCATGAGAATATGGTCCTCATTGAACGGCGAACTCGTCTCAACCGGCTTCTCTACACGTACGACCTGCGGCTGCTTGACGGTGAGCGTGCCGGTTTTGTCGAAGAAAATATGCGATACGCGACCTAGATTTTCCAGCACATCCTGCGCTTTGATCAGGATTCCCGCTTTGGCAAGTCGCCCGGTTCCAGCCACATATGCGACCGGCGCGGCAATCAACAGCGGACATGGCGTAGCAAGCACCAATACTTGCGCAAATCGCAGCGGCAATCCGGAAATCGCCCATGCAATCCCAGCAATCGCAAGCGAAAGCACGGTAAACGGCACTGCAAGCATATCCGCGGTCTTCACGACAGCGGGGCGCGACTCTTGCGCCGACGAGACCAGCTCCAGGATCTTCTGGTATTGCGAATCGTGCGCAAGTTGCGTGGCGCGCATGGTCAATGTTGTGGAGCCATTGACCGCACCGGACATCACGCGAGCGCGCATATACTTCGCGGGGAACGGGCTCGCCGTTGATGTTGCTTAGGTCCAACGTGGCCACGCCCGACAGCAGCTCACCGTCGACCGGCACCGTTTCGCCGGGCAACACCAGGATCACGTCGCCGAGCTGTACTGATCAACGGGGACCGTTTCGAAACGCTCTCCAGCCGCATCATACGTCTGCGCGGCACCTTTTGTGTCCGTTTCTGGAGATTCAGACGCAAAAGCACGCTTTTCACCGTCTTGGTTGTCCGTTTCTCCGGAATCGGACACTCTGACAGTACGAAATCCGTCGGCGGTCACGTCGGCCGTATGCTCGCTGCCCGACGCGTGCACATGCCCCCGCATGCCGGGCAGCACGACCACGTGCGCGGTTCGCGGTGCCGCGTCGATCAGCGCGGTCAGGTTGCTTTTCGGCCTTTGACTGCGCGAATTCCTCGTCGCCTCGCCGACTGAGATCTCAGCACCGCCCGT